>Ga0114959_10002129_pt1 | contig 16606 bp, 15 predicted proteins | sample C_130625_EF_Meta_FD_87317 | JGI IMG/M metagenome (GOLD analysis project Ga0114959, IMG submission 87317) | Freshwater microbial communities from Lake Croche, Canada to study carbon cycling - C_130625_EF_MetaG | ecosystem: Environmental > Aquatic > Freshwater > Lake | place: Lake Croche, Canada...
CCCCGAAGACGCCAGCGCCGTCGCCATCGACGTCTCCTCCGCCGAGGCCGTGCTCTGCGTCATGGGCCCCAACAGCCGCGCGCTGCTGGAAAAACTCTCCGGCGCCGATCTCTCCAACCAGGCCCACCCCTTCGCCACCGCGCGTGAGATCGAAATCGGCTACGCCAAGCTCCGCGCCGCCCGCGTCACCTATGTCGGCGAGCTGGGCTGGGAGCTCTACATCCCAACCGAATTCGCCCGCGGCGTGTTCGACGCCATCATGGCGGAAGGCCCCAACCACGGCCTCAAACTCGCCGGCCTCCACGCGCTCGACAGCTGCCGCATCGAGAAAGCCTATCGCCATTGGGGCCACGATATCGGCCCCGATGACAGCCCGCTCCAGGCCGGCCTGATGTTCGCGGTGAAGCTCGACAACCAGCGGAATTTCATCGGCCGCGACGCCTTGCTCCGCCAACGCGAAACCGGCCCCGGCCGCCGCCTCGTCCAGTTCCGCCTCAACGACCCCGAACCTATGCTCTACCACGACGAGCCGATCTGGCACGACAACGAGATGATCGGCCGCACCACCTCCGGCGCCTATGGCCACCATCTCGGCGCCGCCATCGCCCTCGGCTATGTCGAGGAAACCCACGGCCGCGTCGCCGACCGCATCGCCGCCGGCGGCTTTGAGATCGAGATCGCCGGCCACCGCTTCACCGCTGACGCCAGCCTCGCGCCCATGTATGACCCCAAGAACACCCGCATCCGCGTCTGAAGGCCCCGCCATGATCGACGAACTCCTCGCCACCCAGCCGGACGCCCACTGCCTCCACCAGGCGCTCTACAACAGCGCCGAGGCCTTCGCCCGCGACCAGGAGCGCATCTTCGCCCGCCACTGGGTGCTGGCCGGCCATCACAGCGATGCTGCCCGCCCGGGCGACTGGTTCACCGCCCAGATCGGCACGGAAAGCGTCATCATCGTCCGCGGCCAGGACCACCAGCTGCGCGCCTTCGCCAATGTCTGCCGCCATCGCGGCTCGCATATCTGCCTCAAGCCGCAGGGCCACGCCTCGGTCCTGGTCTGCCCGTATCACGCCTGGAGCTATAATCTGGACGGCAGCCTGCGCGCCGCCCGCAACATGGGGCCGGACTTCAACAAGGCCGAGTACGGCCTCAAACCCGTCAGCCTCGCCACAGCCGCCGGCCTCGTCTTCATCTGCCTCTCCCCCACCCCGCCCAATTTCGCCATCGCCCAACAGGCGATCGACGCCGCCTATGGCGCCTATGGCTGGCCCACAGCCAAGGTCGCCCATCGCGAAACCTACCGCATGGACGCCAACTGGAAGCTCGCGGTGGAAAACTACCTCGAATGCTACCACTGCACCCCGTCACACCCGGAATATTCCAAGCTCCACGCCCTGGAAAAGCCGCTCTACAAGATCACCGCCATGACCGACGCGATGGAGGCCCGCACCAGCGCCCTCGGCGTCAAAGTCCCCTCCATCGACCACCGCGTCGGCTCCGCCAGCGGTGACGCCTCGATCTTCATTTTCCGCTACCCGCTCTATGAGGGCGTCAAAACCGGCGCCGCCGAGGGCCACCCCGTCGCCCCGCTGATGGGCGATTTCACCGAGTACGACGAAGGCGTCACCTCCGCCCATTTCGCCCCCAGCAGCTTCTTCATCGCCTATGCCGATCACGGCGTGATCTACCGCTTCATCCCAGAGACCGTCGGCACCACCGCCATGGAACTGATCTGGCTGGTCCGCGGCGACGCCGAGCCAGGCCGCGACTACGATCTGGACGCCCTCACCTGGCTCTGGCGCGTCACCACCGAGGCCGACAAGCGCATCACCGAGGACAATCAGAAAGGCGTCAACTCGCGGTTCTACCAGCCGGGGCCTTATGCGCCAGTGGAACCCAACGCGATCGCGTGGATTGCGTGGTATTTGGGTGAAGTAAAGTAAGGCCAGGGGCTCTGCCCCTGGACCCCGCCAGGGGGCGACCCCCTGGACCCAATACATTTAGGGGTTTCCCATGACTGAGAGGGGGATGCTTAAACGAATGGGTTCCAAGGGGTCTCCCCTTGGCGGGGTCCAGGGGCAGAGCCCCTGGCCTTCCTTCAACCCCGCGCTCTCGCCGCATCCATCAACGCCCGCATATGCGCCACCACCGGACCAAGCCCGTCAAACACCGCCTGGCCGATCAGATAATGGCCGATATTCAGCTCCACCACCTCGGGCAGCGCCGCCACCGGCGTCACATTCTCATAGGTCAGCCCATGCCCGGCATGCACCTCCAACCCCAGCGAATGGGCCAGCGTGGCGCCGCTGCGCAGCCGTTCCAGCTCCCCCTCATGACCCTCGGCATAGGAGCCGGTGTGCAACTCGACGATATCGGCGCCAATCTCGGCCGACGCCCGCAACTGCGCCGGATCAGGATCAACGAACAGCGACACCCGGATGCCTGCCGCCTTTAGCGCCGCCACCACCGGGCGAAGGATCTCAACCTGCCCCGCCACATCCAGTCCGCCTTCGGTCGTCACCTCGGTGCGCTTCTCCGGCACGATGCAACAGGCGTTCGGCCGGGTCGCCAGCGCGATCCGCACCATCTCCTCGGTTGCCGCCATCTCCAGATTGATCGGTGCGGTCAGGGCCGCGCGCATCGCTGCCACATCGGCATCACGGATATGCCGGCGATCCTCACGCAGATGCAGCGTGATCCCGTCCGCCCCCGCCGCCAGCGCCAGGCGCGCGGCCGTCAGCGGATCAGGATGCAGCCCGCCCCGCGCGTTTCGCAAAGTGGCGACGTGATCGATGTTCACACCCAGTCTCAGCATGTTTTGGCCTTTCGGGCGACAAGGTCGGCGGCCAGATCCAGCGCCGCAATCAGGCTCGATGGATCAGCCACGCCCTTGCCTGCAATGTTGAACGCGGTGCCGTGATCCGGCGAGGTGCGGATGATCGGCAACCCCAATGTGACATTCACTCCGCCATCCATGTCCAGCGTCTTGATCGGGATCAGCACCTGATCGTGATAAAGCCCCATCGCCACGTCATATTGCGGCCGGGCGCGGGCGGTGAACATGGTGTCCGGTGGCCAAGGGCCGGAGACGTCAAGCCCTTCAGCGCGCAGCGCGGCAATGGCCGGCGCCACCAGTGTGCGCTCCTCATCCCCCATCGCGCCGTCCTCCCCCGCATGCGGATTGAGGCCGGCGATCGCGATGCGCGGGGTCGCGATGCCGAAATCGCGGCGCAGGGCGGCAGCGGTGATGCGGGTGGTGGTGACGATCAACTCTGGCGTCAGCGCGTCCAGCGCGGCGCGGAGTGACAGATGGATGGTGATCGGCACCACACGCAATGCAGCGCAGGCCAGCATCATCACCGGAAGCGTTGTGCCGGTCAGAGCGGCGAGGAACTCGGTATGGCCAGGATGCGGAAAGCCCGCCGCGTAAAGCACCGATTTGGCGATCGGATTGGTAACCACCGCCGCCGTCTCGCCGGACTGGGTGAGGCCGACGGCACGTTCGATGGCTGCAATGATGGCCGCGGCATTGGCCGGGTTCGGCTGGCCCGGGACCGCGGGCTCTGCCAGTCGCACAGGCAGAACGGGCAGGGCACTTGGAAATATGTCGGCGGCCTGCGCGGCGCTGCTCACGACAACGCAGCCGGCATAGAGCGCGGGATCGCCGATCACCATGAACGGCGCGCCGGAGCGTCGGGCCTGCCAGGCGGCGGACGTGACCTCGGGGCCGATGCCGGCCGGGTCGCCCATGGTCAGGGCCAGCATGTCAATCTCCTAGAGGAAGGCCAGGGGCGTCCCGCGCAGCGTGTATCCGCACGACGCCCCCGGTTCCTTCCGTCAGATATGCAAAGCCCGCCCAGCCACCGCAAGAGCCGCCTCTTTGACGGTTTCGCTCAACGTCGGATGCGCATGGCAAATCCGCGCCACATCCTCCGCACTTGCGCCGAACTCCATGGCCGTTGCGATCTCAGCGATCAGCGTCCCCGCATCAGGCCCCAGAATATGCGCGCCCAGCAGGCGGTCGGTGCGCTTGTCGGCCAGGATCTTCACGAACCCGTCCGTCATGCCCATCGCCCGCGCCCGACCATTGGCGGTGAAGGGGAACTTGCCGACGTTGTAGGCAACGCCCTCGGCCTTCAGCTCCTCCTCGGTCTTGCCCACGCTGGCCACTTCCGGCCACGTGTAGATCACGCCGGGAATCACGCCGTAATTCACGTGCCCTGCCTGACCCACCAGCATCTCGGCCAAAGCCACGCCCTCATCCTCGGCCTTGTGCGCCAGCATCGGCCCCGCGATCACGTCGCCGATGGCATAGATGCCCGGCACATTGGTGGCGAAGTGATGATGGGTCACCACGCGGCCACGATTGTCGGTCTCCACGCCCACCGCCGCGAGCCCAAGCCCCTCGGTATAGGCGCGCCGGCCAATCGCCAGCAGCACCACATCCGCCTCGATTGTCTCCGCAGCCCCACCCTTGGCCGGCTCGACGGTGAGGCTCACGCCGGCCTCGGTCTTCACCGCCCCGGTCACCTTCGAACCAAGCTTGAACTTGAACCCCTGCTTCGTCAGCACCCGCTCGAACTGCTTGGCCACCTCGCCATCATTGCCGGGGATCAGACGATCAAGATACTCAATCACCGTCACGTTCGAGCCAAGACGCGACCACACGCTGCCCAGCTCGAGCCCGATCACACCGCCGCCAATCACAACGAGACGCTCCGGCACGCGCTCCAGTTCCAACGCCCCGGTGGAGGTAACGATCACGCGCTCGTCCACCTCAACACCCGGCAGTGGCGAACTTTCGCTGCCGGTGGCAATCACGATGTTCTTGGTGGCGTGCACCACGCCATCCACCGACACCTGCCCCGGCGCAGTGATCACGCCGGTGCCCTTCAGCCAGGTCACCTTGTTCTTGCGGAACAGGAACTCCACGCCCTTGGTGTTGGCACCCACCACCTCGGCCTTGCGCGCCTGCATGCGAGCGAGGTCGAGCTTCACCTCGCCGACCATCACCCCGTGATCGGCCAGATGATGCGTGGCCTCCTCAAAGCTCTCCGAGGATTGCAGCAACGCCTTGGACGGAATGCAGCCGACATTGAGGCAAGTACCGCCCAAGGTGGCACGCTTCTCCACGCAGGCGACCTTCAGCCCGAGCTGCGCCGCACGAATGGCGCACACATAGCCGCCGGGGCCGGAGCCGATGACGATGACGTCAAACATCTCGGTCATGATGATGCCCTCACAGATCGAGCAGGAGACGACGCGGATCCTCGATCATCTCCTTCACCCGCACCAGGAAGGACACCGCCTCCTTGCCGTCGATGATGCGATGATCATAGCTCAGCGCCAGATACATCATCGGCCGGATCTCGACCTTGCCGGCCACGGCGATCGGCCGGTCCTGGATCTTGTGCATGCCCAGAATGGCCGATTGCGGCGGGTTGAGGATCGGCGTGGACATCAGCGAGCCATACACGCCGCCATTGGTGATCGAGAACGTGCCGCCCGAGAGCTCATCGATCTTGAGCTGGCCGTCACGGGCGCGCCGGCCGAAATCGCCGATGGCCTTCTCGATCTGCATGAAGCCCATCTTGTCGGCATGGCGCACCACCGGCACCACCAGCCCGTTCGGCCCGCCGACCGCGATGCCCATATGCACATGATGCTTGAAGACGATGTCATCGCCATCGATCTCGGCATTCACCGCCGGGAACTCCTTCAGGGCCGCCACGCAGGCGCGGACAAAAAAGCCCATGAAGCCCAGGCGGGTGCCGTTATGCTTCTTCTCGAAGGCATCCTTGTACTCGCTGCGCAGCGCCATCGCGGCACTCATATCCACCTCGTTGAACGTGGTGAGCATGGCGGCGGTGTTCTGCGCCTCCTTCAGGCGGGCGGCGATGGTCTTGCGCAGACGGGTCATCTTCACCCGCTCCTCGCCCTCCTCCAGCGCGCGCGCTGCTTTCGGGGCGGCAGCAACCGGGGCGGCTGCGGGACGCGCCAGGAAATCCATCACGTCGCCCTTGGTCACCCGGCCGTCCTTGCCGGTGCCAGCACCGATTGCCGCGGCCGACACGCCCTGCTCCACCATCATCTTCGCAGCTGCTGGCAACGGCGCATGCTCGCTGGAGGCCGGACGGGCCACGGGGCCCGACGGGCTCGGCGGCGGATTGATGCCCGGTGCCGGATTGGCTGCCGGCTGCGCCACGCTCTTGACCGGGGCAGCGGCCCCGGCGGCGGTCAGCGAGCCAAGCAGCGCGCCCACTTCAACCTCAGCGCCCTCAGCCGCCACGATTTCCGCCAGCACGCCGGCCGACGGTGCCGGCACCTCAACGGTGACCTTGTCGGTCTCCAGCTCCACCAGCGGCTCATCGGCGGCCACCGTCTCACCAACCTTCTTGAGCCAGCGCGCGATCGTCGCCGTCGTCACGCTTTCGCCCAGGGTGGGCACCTTGATCTCGGTTGCCATATCGATCCGTCCTCGTGTTTGGTCAGGTGGTAGCGGAAGACGCGGCCCTTGGCCACTCGTGCCGCAGCATGGAGAAAATCAGCGAATCGCAGCGGCTGCCATCAGCGCGCAGACGGGCCTCGCGCAGCCTGGCTTCCTGGGTGAATCCGCTGGTCTGGTAGACATGTATCGCCCGGTCATTATCGGCAAAGACGTTGAGATGCAGCCGATGCGCCAGGGTCTCGGCGAAGACAAGCTCCACCACCCGCGCCAACAGCCACCGCCCGACACCACGCTCCGGCACCGCCACCGCCAGGCGCTGGAGCAACACGTTGCCGTGCCGATTGTCCAACTCCATCAGAATGGCAAACCCCAACGCCGCGCCGTCTTCATCCTCGGCCAGCACATAGCGGCTGGCTTTGCTCTGCATCAAGTCAAGATGCCGCTCCACCGACCATTGGCCGATGAAGCGGCGGTGACTGGCCAGATTTTCGGTGGCGATGATGAAATCCACATCGCTCGCCACCGCCCGACGCACCCGCATCACAACGGCCTCAGGCCAGGGTCAGCGCCCGATCCACCAACCCGTTCTGCTCGGAGACATGCACCTTCGCGAGACCCGTCGCCGGGCTCGCCGCCGCCACCCGGCCGACAAAGCGCGGCCGCTTCGGCGTGCCCATGGCGATGGTCACATCCTCGATCTTGCGATCAACGAAGTTCCAGGCGCCCATGTTCTCCGGCTCCTCCTGGCACCACACGATCTCAGCGTTGGGGTATTCCGCCAGCACCTTGGGCAGCGAGATCACCGGGAACGGATAAAGCTGCTCCACCCGCACCAGCGCGATATCGGCGATGTTGCGCGCCCGGCGCTCGGCCAGCAGATCGTAATAGACCTTGCCGGTGCACAGCACGACGCGCTTCACCTCCGCCCCCGGCGCGATCGCATCGATCTCGCCGATCACCGTCTTGAAATGACTGTCCCCGGTGAAATCCACCAGCGGCGACACCGCCAGGCGATGGCGCAGCAGCGACTTGGGCGTCATCAGCACCAGCGGCTTGCGGAAGTTCCGCTTCAACTGGCGCCGCAGCGCATGGAAATAGTTGGCCGGGGTGGTGAGATTGCCCACCTGCATGTTGCGCTCGGCGCAAAGCTGCAAATAGCGCTCCAGACGCGCGGAGGAATGCTCCGGCCCCTGGCCCTCATAACCATGCGGCAGCAGCAGCACGAGGCCGGACATGCGCAGCCACTTGGTCTCACCCGAGGCCAGGAACTGATCAATGATCACCTGCGCGCCATTGGCGAAGTCACCGAACTGCGCCTCCCACAGCACCAGGCTGCGCGGATCGGCCAGGGTGTAGCCATACTCAAAGCCCAGCACGCCCGCTTCGGACAGCAGCGAGTTGAACACCTCGATGCGCTTCTGATCGGGGCGGATATTGTTCAGCGGCGTGTATTCGTTCTGGTTGGTCTGATCGATCAGCACCGCATGACGCTGGCTGAACGTGCCGCGCTGGCAATCCTCGCCCGACAGACGGATGCGATGCCCATCCAGCAGCAGCGAGCCAAACGCCAACGCCTCACCGGTCGCCCAGTCAATGCCCTCGCCGGTGTCCACCGCGACCTTCTTGGCCTCCAACTGCCGGGCGATCTTGGAGTTGAGGTCAAACCCCTCCGGGACATGGCTGATCGCCACCCCGATCTCGCGCAGCATCTCCTCAGACGCGGCGGTCGGCTCGTTGATCCACTCCGCCTCGCTGTCCGGCTGCTTCAGGCCGGACCAATGCCCCTCCAGCCAATCAGCCTTGTTGGGCTTGAACTCCTTGGCCACCGCATAGCTCTCTTCCATGCGGGCATTCAGCTCGTCCCACATCGCGGTTGCCTGCGCCGCGGTCACCGCGCCCTCGGCGATCAGCTTCTCGGCATACAGCGTGCGGGTGGTCTTCAGCTCCTTGATGGCACGATACATGATCGGCTGGGTGAAGGCCGGCTCGTCGGTCTCGTTATGGCCATGGCGGCGATAGCAGACGATGTCGAGCACGATGTCGGTGGCGAACTGCATGCGGAACTCGGCCGCGAACTGCGCGCACCACACCACCGCCTCGGGGTTGTCGCCGTTCACATGCAGGATCGGCACCTGGATCGACTTGGCGATATCGGTGCAATACAGACCCGAATAGGCATGGGCCGGCACCGTGGTGAAGCCGATCTGGTTGTTGGTCACCACATGAATCGTGCCGCCGGTGCGGTAGCCGATGAGCTGGCTCATGGCGAGCGTTTCATACACCAGACCCTGGCCGGCAAACGCCGCATCGCCATGCATGACGATGCCCATCACCGAGCGCCGGCCATGCGTGTCGCCCGCCATGTCCTGCCGCGCCCGCACCTTGCCGACCACCACCGGATCGACCGCCTCCAGATGCGACGGGTTGGGCTGCAACGAGAGATGCACAAGCTGCCCCTCGATCTCCAGATCGGTCGAGGTGCCGAGATGGTATTTCACATCGCCCGAACCCTGCACGTCATCGGGCTTGAAGCTGTTGCCGCCGAACTCGCTGAACAGCTGGGTGTAAGGCTTCTTCACCACGTTCACGAGCGTGTTGAGCCGCCCGCGATGCGACATGCCGATGGCGATCTCGGACACGCCGGCCTTGGCCGCGGTGCGGATGATGGTCTGCACCGCCGGAATCGTCACCTCGCCGCCCTCAAGCCCAAACCGCTTGGTGCCGACAAAGCGCTTCTGACAGAACGCCTCCAGCCCTTCCGCCTCGGTGAGCTGCTGCAAAATGGTCGCCTTGGTCGCCGCATCAAACGCGGTCGCCCAGGGCGCGCCCTCAACGCGGCGCTGAATCCAGGATTTCTGGTCCGGATCCTGGATATGCATGAACTCCACGCCGATCGGCCCGCAATACGAGGCGCGGCAGACCTGAAGAATCTGGCGCACCGTCGCCGTTTCCAGACCCAGCACGTGATCGATGAAGATCGGGCGGTCGAGATCGGCATCGGTGAAGCCATAGGTCGCCGGCGTCAGCTCCGGATGCGCCTTCGGCGTGGCCAGCCCCAGCGGATCGAGCCGCGCCTCCAGATGGCCGCGCACGCGATAACTGCGGATGAGCATCAGCGCGCGCAGCGAGTCCTTGGTGGCGGCGCGGATATCGTCAGAAGACGGGCCAGGGGATGTGGCAGGGGATGTGGCAGGGGCGGCAGCAGGGGCGGTAGCGGCCGGAGCAGGCTTGCCCGCGGGCTTGGCGCCATCAGGCTCGCCCACGTCAAACTTGCGTGGCGCCCAGGATGCGCCGGCGCTGTCGGCCAGCACTGCGCGGGCGTCATCCCCCAGCGCCTCGAACAACTCGGCAAACCCTGCATCCACCGAGCCCGGCTGCGCCACCCAACGGGCATAAAGATCAGCCACATAGGCCATGTTCGCGCCGCTGAACGCAGTTGCCAGAATATCCACACCAGCCATCGGGACGTCCCCATCGAAAATCTGTCTGACCCAAGAGATAGAGCCTATCACAGCCAAAGGCCCGCCGCACTGGACGGGCGGCTGTGATGCTTGGATTGCATGGGAGGGAAGAAAGCAAGCGCTGGTGGGAAGCCCAGCGCCTGCGTCCGTTCAGCGCCACACGCGACGACCGCTATCATGTTGGTCGCCTCTTTGGCCCCAGCGTTCCCCGCCGCCATAGCCGTTGCGGTAACCTCCGCCGCCTGGCGACACCACACAGGCGGAGACAGAGGCCAGGGTGAGGACCAGGACGATCCAGAGTCTGATCTTCATGAGAATCTCCACATCTGGACGATCAGTGAATCGCGATGTTGACCATGCGGTTGCCGGATTCTGCGGTGTCATCCGGCGTGGCCACGCGCTGGCGGGATTCGCCAGTCCAGCGGGTCTCGACCCTCGGGGCAGCGATTCTGCCGCCATAGACCAGGGCGTTGCGCACGGCATCGGCGCGCTCATGGGAGAGGTGCATGTTGTATTGCTGGCTGCCGACCGTGTCGCTCTTGCCGATGATCGTCGCCTCGGAGCCGGGGTTTTGTTGCAGATAGGCGATCACGGTGTTGACCACGGCCTGACCGTTCGCATCGATAGCGAAACTGTCAGTGGCGAAGGAGACGTGATACCAGGTGGCGTTCGGGCCGGGCGGGACCGGGGGCGGGTTGGAGATTGGGGCCGAGTCCGTCACGCCGTAGCTGCCGGTCTGGGTGCAAGCACCGAGCAGCGCCAGGGCGGCGATGACGGCAAGACGCGGCATGGTATTGAAGAAAAACATTGCAGTCTCCATAAATATTATTGAAATTTTTATATGCATAATTTGTTCGCATTGGCGGAAGAATCGGAAATTACTCAGTATCCGCCGGCGTGCTATGACGATCAGAGCGTCCGGCGGATCTGGGCGAGGGCCGTCAGCCGCTCCAGCAGATCCAGCCCCTTCGGCTTCACCCGCTGGGCTGCCTGACGCCGCGCGAAGATCTCATCGAGCAGCATGTCCCCGCCGGGCGGACGATGCAGCGACAGGCGGCGGCTGAAGCTGTCGGGCGAGCCCGGATGGCGACCGATCACCACCACCGCCACCTCCGGATCCCCATCCACCAGCAGCTTCAGCATCCTGTCGGCGATGTCCGGGTCCAGCGCGTCCGTGGCGTTGCCAAGCACGATCCAGCGCGGCCGGTTGAGCAGCAGGCGGGCGAAGGTCAGCCGTTGCAGCTCGGCGCCGTTGAGCAGGCGCGACCAGTTCGCCGTCTCCCCCAGCCGTGCTGCGAGGGATGGCAGGCCGACCTCGTCCAGACACGCCGCAAGCCTCGTGTCGTCATGCCCGGACTCATCCATCTGAAACGTCATCGCCTGGCGCAGCGAGCCTTCCGGCAGGAAGGGGCGGCTGCCGACGGCCAGCATCTCGCTATCCCCCGGCAGATCGACGATGCCGTGGCCCCAGGGCCAGATGCCGGCCAGCACCCGAAACAAGGCCGCGGCCGCCTCGGCGTCACCGTCCACCAGCACGCGCTCGCCGGGTTCAACCTGAAGCGTGAGATCGGCCAGCATCGCCGTGCCGTCCGGGGCTGCGATCCAAAGATCGCGCACACCAAGACTGGTTCCGCCATCACGGTTGAGATTGATCGCGGTGGCGCCGCGGCGCGCGGCCTCCTGCCGCACCACATCAACCGCGTCGTGCAGCGCCATCACCCGCTCCACCGAGGCGCGCCAGGCGGCGAGCTGGGGCAGGTTGTCAATCGGCCAGGACAGCGCCGAGGTAATTTGCTGGAAGGCCTGCGCCGACTGCATCAGCGCACCCAGTGACAGCACATTGGCCAGAAAGCGCCAGGAGCCGACCAGGATCGGCAGCACGCCGGCCACCGTGCCGTAACCGGTGGAGAACGCCGTCAGCCGGCTGAGGCCTTTGGACTGGTCGCGCCAGCTCGGGATGATGGCATCAAATCGGCTGATCAGCCGGGCGCGCTCCATCGCCTCGCCGCGCGCCAGCGAGATCGGCTCGGCATCGTCAAGCGCGCGGATCAGGCTGAAGCGGAACTCCGCCTCCTGGCTTTGCCGGTTGTCCGTGGCGCCGACCAGGCGGCGGCCCAGCATCATGGCCACCACTGCCCCGGTTCCGGCATAGGCGAAGGCCAGCAGCACGAGATGGCCGGGCAGGTTGATGCCGGCCAAGGTCACCCAGCCGGAGAGTGACCACAGGATGCCGACGAAGCTTGCCAGCACCAGCAGCGCGTACAGCAAGCTTGCGCCCATCTCGACGGCCGATTCGGTGGCGATGCGGATATCCTCGGCAATCCGGCCATCCGGGTTGGCGTGATCGCCCGGGATCAGACCGGCCTGATAATGCCGCGCCTCGGCCATCCAGTCACCCACCACAAGGGCGGTCAGCCAGCGCCGCCAGCCGACCTGAAGCCGCCTGCGGACCAGCAGATTGGCGGTGTTGCCGGTCATGGTGCCGGCGACGATGACGGCGAAGATGCCGATCTGCGTGACAGCGCCATCGGTTGACCGCCGTTCGAGCGCGTTGAACAGGTCAGCGCTCCAGAGGTTAAGCCGGATCGCCAGCGCGACCTGGGCGATGACGATGATCACCAGGCAAACCACCAGCAGAATCGGCCGCCATTGCCCCCGGCCCGACCAATAGGCCTGAGACAGGCGATAGAAGCGGACGAGGACGTTCGGCGGCGCCGACCGCCCGGCAAATTCGCTCACGTTGCCATGAGGATGGCCGTCGCCATGAAGCTGCACCGGGTCATTAAGATGTTTCCTGTTGGATTTTTGGTGTTTGGAGAATTCGAAACCTGAGCACTGAAAGATAACAAATCCCACCCGAAATGGGTAGAAGGGAAAATCACCCATGCCCGTTTATGTTGCTGTTCTGCGTAATATCCGTCGCTGCCATTATCGCTCAATATAGCTCAGAAAGATGATCGCAACAAAACGTGCCGTCCGGACATTTCCGTCCAGGAGAGAGTTACATGTCATCTTCACTGATCCCACGACTCACGCTGGCCGCGCTCGCCGCTCTGGCCGTGCTTGTCGCCGGCAGCGTCGCGCAGGCGCAGACCACGACGTCGCAGACCGTAACGACGACCGCGCCGGCACCGCTGATCCCGGTGATCCCGCCGATCATTCCGCCGCCTGACGGGACGCTCAGCACCACCACAACCACCCGCTCCGTGGCGCCGAACGGCACGACGACACAGAGCGAGCATACCACCTATCGCAACACCAACGGTGTCGCCGATGACAGCCTGACCCGCTCGACCACGCTCGCGGCCCCGCCCTCCACCACAACGCGCACCGAGACGACGACCACGATCGTCAAGCCGTGACCATCCAACCCAACCACACGTTCTAGCTCATTGTTTTATCGCGTGTTTCGCACCCCGGTTGATTCAACCCGCTGCGATCACGCTTAAAGGAACCAGGTTCATGACCAACCCGATGCTGTCTGCCTTCCTTGTCGCCATCCCCCTGGTGTTCTGTGCCCTGTTGCTCAACGGCTGCGGCACTGACCCCACGGTCCAGACCACCACGACGCAGAGTTCGACCACCACCACACCGGCCGTGCCAGCGGTCACGACAACCGTGGTCAAGACACAGCGGGTCACGCCTTAGAACAGGTCTGCCGCTGACAGACGCGTCGGCCAAGCGCCAGCTCATTGTTTTAGGGTGTGATTCACGGTTCCGGTTGATTCAGGCTGCTGCGCTCACGCTGGAGGATCTCACCCATGCACGCAATGGTCCTGACCTCCTTGCGAACGGCGCTGGAATGGACAGAAATGTCTGATCCGGTGCCGGGACCTGGCGAGATCCGGGTCAAGGTTCTCGCCTGCGGCGTCTGCCGGACCGATCTTCATGTGGTCGATGGCGAATTGCCGGACCCCGTGCTCCCGATCATTCCGGGCCACGAGATCGTGGGGCGGATTGACCGGCTCGGGTCCGGCGTTGCCGGGCTGCGGATGGGGGAACGTGTCGGGATCCCCTGGCTTGGGCACACCTGCGGCGTGTGTCCGTTCTGCGTGGCGCAGCGCGAAAATCTGTGCGACCGGCCGCTGTTCACCGGCTTCACCCGCAATGGCGGCTTTGCCGAGCTGGTGGTCGCTGATGCCAGGTTTGCGTTTCCGCTGGGTGAGGCGGGGGATGATGCCGCCTTGGCGCCGTTGCTGTGCGCGGGGCTGATCGGCTGGCGTGCCCTTGGCATGGCGGGGGGCGGCAAGGCGCTGGGTCTCTTCGGGTTTGGTGCCGCGGCGCATATTCTGGCGCAGGTGGCGCGGTTTCAGGGTCGGCAGGTCTATGCGTTCACCCGGCCAGGGGATGAAGCGGCGCAGCATTTCGCGCGCAGCCTTGGGGCGGTGTGGACCGGCGGCTCGGATGAGATGCCGGAGCAGGCGCTGGATGCCGCGATCATTTTCGCCCCGGTCGGCGCCCTTGTGCCCGCGGCGCTCAAGGCGGTGCGCAAGGGCGGCAGGGTGGTGTGCGCCGGCATTCACATGAGCGACATTCCGAGCCTTCCCTATGCCCTGCTCTGGGAGGAGCGGCAACTCGTGTCGGTGGCGAACCTGACCCGGCAGGACGGGCTGAACTTCCTGCGCGTCGCACCGGAGATGGGCATCAAGACCAGCGTGCAGCGCTACGCTTTAACAGACGCCAACATTGCCCTGTCCGATCTGCGCGCCGGTCGCTTCCAAGGTGCTGCGGTCGTCATCCCATAGGGCGCGTCCGTCGCTGACAGGCACGGCAGCCACACTTCAGTTCTTTGTTGTGTCGCGTGATTCACGCCCCCGACGCGCAGCAAGGTGGATTTGCCGCAGCCGGAGGGGCCGATCAGGCCGGTCACCTGGAATTCGGGAAGGGTGAGGCACACCTCGCAGAGCGCGCGGGTCGGCCCATAGAAGAAGCTGAGCCGGTCGATCACGATCTTGCTGCGGTGGGGGAACGGGTCGTGCTTGTGGACGACAACAAGTTTGGCGCGGGGCCTCTCATGTCGCGCGATGTCAGCCAATGTTTCGCCCATGCGCATGTCTTCCGAAGGTGACGACGGCTGGCGCGCAAGATGACCTGCGCGATCGGATCACGGCAGCCTCGGACAACACGCAGCCACAACATCGCATTCGGTCTGTGCGCAGTTTCCGATCCTGCCGCCGCGTGAGGTCCCTTTGGTAGCACTGACCCGCGAGGGAGGCCGGATCGCCCCCAGCACAGGAGGTCACGATGTCTCAGGACAGTCAGCTTCAGCAATCCGTTCTGGCCGCGTTCAAATGGGAGCCCAGCGTGTCGGCCGGGCATATCGGCGTGACGGCGAATGACGGCGTGATCACACTGTCCGGGCATGTCGGCAGCTATGCCGAGAAGCACGCGGCCGAGGCGGCAGCGCGCCAGGTGCGCGGCGTGCGGGCGGTGGCCGAGGAGATCGTGGTCTCGCTCCCATCCGGCACGCGACGCAGCGATGAGGACATCGCCGCGGCCGCCATCACCCGCCTGGCCTGGAACGTGTCGGTGCCTGTCGACGCTGTGCAGGTGAAGGTGGAGAAGGGCTGGGTGACGCTGACCGGGCAGGTGGATCGCTGGTATCAGCGCAACGCGGCCGAGCATGATGTGCGGCCATTGCTGGGTGTGGTGGGCGTGACCAACCGGGTCGCCATCAAGCCGGTGGTCGATACCGGCTGTCTCAGCGACGACATCGTGCATGCATTGCATCGGTCCTGGTTCTTCGACCCGACGACGATCCAGGTGCATGCCAATGGCGGGCGCATCGTGCTGAGCGGCACGGCGCGCAGCATCACCGAGCGGCAGGTGGCGGCCGCGACCGCCTGGGCGGCGCCGGGTGCGACGTCAGTGGAGAACAACATCGTCGTTGTCTGAACTGCATCTCTTTTCAAAGGAATCCGCCATGCTGGTCGTTGCAGCTGCGCTCAAAGGCTATGAGATCGAGACCATCGATGGATCGATCGGGACGGTGAAGACGTTTCTGTTTGATGACCTGAGCTGGAAGATACGCTGGCTGGTGGTGGAAACCGGCTCCTGGCTCAGCGAGCGGCAGGTTCTGCTGCAGCCTTCAGTGATCGGCACGGCGGATCATTCCCGCCGCGTGCTGCCGGTGCGACTGACCAAGGCGCAGGTCGAGGCGAGCCCTGACATCGCGCGCGATCTGCCGGTGACGATGCAGATGCAGGGCGACATCTATGACTATTACGGCTGGGACCCGTATTGGGGCCCTGACTATTACGGCCCCGGCGGGTTCGGACCGGATGACGGCAGGATGTTCACGCCGGGCAACGGCTATCCGCTGGAAAGCTCGGTTCGCGAAGCCATGGCGATGGGTGATGGCGAGGGCGACCCGCATCTGCGGGACATGGCGGCAATCGTCGGCTACCACATCCATGCCACAGATGGCGGGATCGGTCATGTCGAGAACTTCCTGCTCGATGACATCAGTTGGGCGATCCATTACATGATCGTGGATACCAGCAACTGGTGGATGGGCAAGCATGTGCTGATCTCGCCCTATGCCGTCTCCGAGATCAGTTGGGATGATCAACAGGTGCGGCTGAACACGACACGGGAGCGGGTGGAGGCCAGCCCCGTCTGGGATCCGCTGAAGGAGATCGACCGGGTCTACGCCAGGTCGCTGCACGGCCATTATGGCTGGCCCGGCTCGGGG
>Ga0114959_10002132_pt1 | contig 16576 bp, 16 predicted proteins | sample C_130625_EF_Meta_FD_87317 | JGI IMG/M metagenome (GOLD analysis project Ga0114959, IMG submission 87317) | Freshwater microbial communities from Lake Croche, Canada to study carbon cycling - C_130625_EF_MetaG | ecosystem: Environmental > Aquatic > Freshwater > Lake | place: Lake Croche, Canada...
AAAACGATGATCAGGGTTACCCCCAGGTGAGCCACCGCATATTCCAGGGAACCAATGGCGGCGGTGAAAGCGGTGTTGCCGGCGCTGCGCACCACAAACAGGTCGCCCAGGCCGGAATCAAATAGCAATTCCACCGGCACGCGCGAATCGGCACAGCCCAGCACCGCCGCCACTGGATGTTGCCCGGCCGCCACCTCTGTGAGCCGCTCACGGCTGGTGTGGGGATGGATGGAATGACCCTCAAGAAAGCGCTGGTGGCCAGCTTTGAGCTGGGAAAACACCTCAGCGGGATCGGCCGAAATTGCAGGGGAATGGGCCATCGACTTGGGCGAATAAACGAATTGTTTTAAGAACTAGGCCCCTGGGGCCCTCCGGTGTTCAAAGTGGGGGCCTGTTTCTAATCAGACCATGCTGCGGCCGGTGGGCTTGCTGGGTTACCCCCAAATTGGCTTAGCAATTTTGCGACGCATGTGGCGAGATGTGCTGACAGCTTTTCTGCTCTGTTTATGCAGTGTCAAACTCGCCGAAGAACTCTCAGAGATATTTTTCCCCAAGGTGTTGCTGCCGATGCTCGGCATTGCCATCTCAGTATTCACCGCCTTTCGCAACACCCAGGCCTACAACCGCTGGTGGGAGGCCCGCACCCTTTGGGGCGCCCTGGTAAACCAAAGCCGTAACTGGCGCGACGAGCTAATCACACTATTGCCCCAGGACGCCCCCAGCCAGGCGCAATTACAATCAATTTTGGAACGCCAAGTGTTACTAGTTTGGACCCTCAACCATGAGCTCCGCAAGGCAATTCATCCCCACACCCTCACCGCCTTCAGGGAGATGCAAAGTAGCCACGGTGACCTAAACAGCACCAGCCAAACCTTGCTGCAGGAGCAGGCGCTTGAAATCCGTCATCTCTACCAAGAGGGAAAGATCGATCAGTTCGGCAGGATGGCCCTAATGGAGGTGCAAACCCAGAGCTGTAACGCCATTGGCGGCCTGGAGCGAATCAGCAACCAACCATTGCCCGCCACCTACGACCTGATGATCCGGCTCAGTGTGTGGGCATTTGGCTATTTGCTATTTGTAAACTTGGATGCCATGAGTGAACCCTTCGGCGGCCTGGTGGGCTTCATGGTGATGTTGGGCTTCATCACCGCCGAACGGCTGGGGGCCTACACGGAACACCCCTTCGTGAGCCGAGCCTTTGGCCTGCCGATGAATCGCATCTGCGCCACGGTCACCCACAGCCTGCTGGGGGCCAACCATCCCCTCGCCACCCCCCCCGAGGGGCCCAACTCCAGCCTCTGGACCTAACCAGCAGGGCTGCCAGCATGGGGTCAACTGAATCCCCCCCCATGGCCTCCCCCCGCCAGGGCCAGGTGCACCGGGTCACCGGCGAAACAGATGTGCAAGTGCAGCTCCACCTCGACGGCAGCGGCCAGTGTCAGGTGAGCACTGGTGTGCCTTTTTTGGACCACATGCTGCACCAGCTGGCCAGCCATGGCCTATTGGATTTGGTGGTCAACGCCAGGGGTGACACCCATATCGATGATCACCACAGCAACGAAGACGTGGGCATTGCCGTGGGGCAGGCCCTAGCCCAGGCCCTGGGGGATCGCCGCGGCATCCAGCGCTTCGGCCACTTTGTGGCGCCCTTGGATGAGGCCCTGGTGCAGGTGGCCTTGGATTGTTCTGGCCGGCCCCACCTCAGCTACAGCCTGGTGATCCCGGCCCAGAAGATCGGCAGCTACGACACGGAGCTAGTCAAGGAGTTCTTTGGGGCGGTGGTGAACAACTCCGGCCTCACCCTGCACATCCGCCAGCTGGAGGGCGTTAATTCCCACCACATTGTGGAAGCCTGCTTCAAGGCGTTTGCCCGCGCCCTGCGGCTGGCGGTGGAAATCGACCCGCGCCGGGCCGGCGCCATTCCCAGCAGTAAGGGGGTACTGGAGCAGGCGGGGGGGTGAGCCTTATCTACGCCTATGGGCAGGAACGGGACCAGGTTTTGCGGTTATTTGCCAGCGCTATTGGGCTTTGGCCCCAACTGCAGGCAGATTTCGACCGCTTCGGGGCCTGGTTCCACGATTTGAATGGCCCCACCCCACTGGGCCCCTCTGCTTAACATTCCGTTACGAATAAGCCCCGCCATGACCCTCGCCCCCAGCCCAGCCCCTGCGCCCACCTTTGATCGGGCTGAATGGGCCGGCGCCTTCCAAAACGTGGAGCGGGAGCTCAGCCAGGAGCCGCTCACGGCAGCACGGGGCAGCATTCCGCCGGAGCTAAGCGGCACGCTCTATCGCAATGGCCCCGGCCGCCTGGAGCGTGGCGGCCACTGGCTGCACCACCCCTTTGATGGCGATGGCTTGATCTGTGCCCTGCGCTTTGGGGCCGGGGCCGCCAGCTTCAGCAACCGCTTTGTGCGCACCGAGGGCTGGCTGGCGGAGGAGGCCGCCGGCCGGGTGCTGTACCGGGGCGTGTTTGGCAGCCAAAAGCCCGGCGGCCCCCTGGCCAATGCCTTTGACCTGCGGCTCAAGAATGTGGCCAACACCCAGGTGGTGCAGCTCGGCGATCAGCTGCTGGCCCTCTGGGAGGCCAGCTCCCCCCACGCCCTCGACCCCACCAGCCTCGAAACCCGGGGCCTGAGCCTGCTCGATGGGGTGCTAAAGCCCGGCGAGGCCTTCAGTGCCCACCCCCGCTTTGACCCCGGCCACCACGGGGCCCCCCGCCTGGTCAACTTTGGGGTGAAAACCGGACCCCGCAGCAGCGTCCGGCTGATGGAATTCGCCACGGTTGATGATCCCGAGCGGGGAATTCAGGCCGGCCAACTGCTGCACGAGCGCCGCGACAGCTTCGCCGGCTTCGCCTTCCTCCACGACTTCGCCATCACCCCCAACTGGGCGGTGTTCCTGCAAAACGCCATCGCCTTCAACCCCCTGCCCTATCTGCTGGGCCAAAGGGGCGCCGCCCAGTGTTTGCAATCAAAACCAGACGGCCAGGCCCAGTTTTGGCTGGTGCCCAGGGCCAGCGGCAGCTACGCCGGCCAGGAACCACGGATTATTGCCGCCCCCGCCGGTTTTGTGTTCCACCACCTCAACGCCTACGAAGAAGGCGATGAACTGGTGCTGGAAAGCATCCACTACGCCGATTTCCCCTCGATTGGCCCCGATGTGGACTTCCGAGCGGTGGACTTCGAAAAACTGCCCGTGGGCCAGTTGAAAAGCAGCCGCATCAACCTCCGCACCAACACTGCCGAAACGGCACTACTAAGCGAACGCTGCTGCGAATTCGCCATGGTTAACCCCAGCAAACAGGGTCTCAAGGCGCGCTACGGCTGGATGGCCGTGGCCGAACGGCCCGAGGGCAACGATCCGCTGCAGGCGCTCAAAAAACTTGATCTGCAAAGCGGCGAAGAAAAGATCTGGAGTGCCGCACCCCACGGGTTCGTGAGTGAACCCGTGTTTGTGCCCCGGCCTGGGGCGTCGGCGGAAGACGACGGCTGGCTGCTTTGCCTGGTGTGGAATGGCAGCCGCGGGGCCAGCGACCTGGTGATCCTCAACGGCCACGACCTGAGCGAACAGGCAGTGCTGGAACTACCCCTCGCCATCCCCCACGGTTTGCATGGCAGCTGGGTGGCGGCCTCAGCCCAATAACGCCTGCAGCTGGGGCAGCAACAGGGCAAAGGCGCGGCCGCGGTGGCCGATCTGGCCCTTGGTGTCTTTGTCCATCTCGGCAAAGCTGAGCCCCAGCTCCGGCACCCAAAACACCGGGTCGTAGCCGAAACCAGCCGCGCCGCGGGGGGCCCCCAGGATCACGCCTGGGCAGAGTCCCTCCACCGTGAGCAGCGTTTTGCCAGTGGGATCGGCCAGGGCCAAGGCCGCCACAAATTCGGCGCTGCGGTCGAGCGTTGCGTTGAGGGCCTGGGCCGCCGCCAACTCCTGGAGCAGCCGGGCGATCCGCTCTTCATCGGTGGTGGCGTAGCGGGCTGAATGGATGCCCGGGGCACCACCCAGGGCCGCAACACTCAGCCCGGAGTCATCGGCCAGGGCCCAGCAGCCCGTGGCCAGGGCCACGGCTTCAGCCTTGAGCCGGGCATTTTCGACAAATGTTTGCCCCGTTTCCTCCACCTCGAAGCCGGCGGGCTGGGGCAGCACTGCCAAGGGCAGCTGGGCCAGCAGCCGCTGGAACTCCTGCAACTTGCCGGCATTGCCGGTGGCGATCACGAGCCGATCGAAAATGGGAGTCATCACGTTGTTAACCAAACTCGAAACAGGAGCTGAATGGGGCACTAACTAACAGGTTCAGCAATATTTTCATAACATTCAGAGCTGCCCGCGGAATTGCTGAAGCGTAAGCCCCAGCATCGCGGGCAATGGCGCCCATGGTGATCGCGTTAATTGGATCGTGGCGCGGAATTAACAACCGCCGCTCCCCGCTCAGTTTCTGAAAAATACAAACGGCTTCTTTCTGACTGATCCCTGGAATTTGGGCCATCAGATAGCCATCTAATCAATCAAGCTAATCAGCATTAGCCTGATTTAGTCCTATCGAGTACTTAACTTCCCAGCTCGAAACATCACGCCAATCACCCCTGGCCGGCATCACAAGTTGGGCGGAATCAAAGCTGATTTGAGCGGGAAGGATCGGAGTAATTTCCTGCACCAATTCAGCTCGGTCAATGGCAGTGGCTCGGTTAATGGCAGGGCTGCGATCGCTGTATAACAAGCTGATATGCGGGCCCACCTTGGCTGGGCGCGAGCTATTAATGGCCGAGGCCGCTCGCTCAAATAGCCGCTGGCTGTTGTTGTCAATCAGCCGGATGAAGAAGAACGTGAAGAAGTCGTCGGTATGACCGAATCCCTCAACGCCTAACCAAACAGGAGCAAGCCCCCGGCAAAACCCAGCCATCGCCGTTTTTAAGGCCGGCAGCCCCGCCGCCCACTCCCCCGAACAAAGGGTGAGGTGGGGTCCAAAGGGGGGAGCGTTGAAGCGCACGGCCAAATCCCCCACGGTGGCCCCCAGCTGGCCGCACAGGTCCCCCGACGGAATCAACCACACGGCATAGGGAAAAGAATTCACGCCGCTACGGCTAAATCTCCAGCCCTAAACCGTCTCAGCAAACTGGCGGGCCCAGGCCAGCACCGCCGCCACCCGCTCCGGATCCGGCCCTTCGCAGTAAAGCCGCAGCAACGGTTCGGTGCCGGAGAAGCGCAGCATCAACCAATGGCTGGGGCCCAGGCGCAATTTCAGCCCATCGGTGCGGATAAGTTCCTGCACGGCAACGCCCGCCACCTCCTGGGGGGGGGCGTCCAGCAGCAATTGTTCGAGGCGGCTGCGGCTGGCCATGTCGCGCAGGCGCAGGTCGAGGCGGTCGTAGTGGCTGGCCCCACCGCAGCGGGCCTGCAGGGCATCGAGCCTGGCCCCCAGGGGCTGGCCGCCTTCCACCAGGGCCTCCAGCAACAGCAGGGCAGCAAATAGGGCGTCGCGCTCGGGCAGGTGCATGCCGAAACCCACCCCACCGGATTCTTCGCCCCCCACCAACACTTCACCGCTGAGCATTTCGCTGGCTATGTATTTGAAGCCGACCGGTTTCTCCAGCACCTCCCGGCCCAGGTCTTCCGCCACCAGGCGCATCAGATCGGAACCACTCACGGTTTTCACCACCGCCCCCGGCAACTGCCTGGCCCGGGCGAGGTGATCGATCAGCAACGGCATCAGCAGCTGGGTGCTGCAATAGCGGCCCCGTTCATCGATGGCGGCAATGCGGTCGCCATCCCCATCAAAAACAATGCCCACCGCGGGCTTACCAGCGGCCGCGGCCGCCTGCACCTCAGCGATCAATTGCTCCAGATAAGGGGCCAGTGGTTCGGGGGGATTGCCCCCAAACAAGGGGTCGCGATTGGAGCGAATTTCCCGCACGCTGTCCCCCAGCAGCGCCGGCAAGCCGCCGGCCGCAGAGCCATGCATGGGATCCACAATCACCTGCAAACCCAATTTGTGAAGGCCCGTGCGCAGGGCGGCGCAATCCAGCTGGGAGCGCAGGCCACTGAGGTACTCGCTCCAACCGTCAAAACAATGGGTTTCGCCCGGTTCCGGCACGCTGATGCCACCGGCGGCCAGGCGCTGCTCCACCCGCTTGGTGAAATCCCCCTCCACCGAGCCCCCGAAGTGGCCCTTGATCTTTAGGCCCAACCATTCGGGCGGGTTATGGCTAGCGGTGATTACTAAACCCCCCAGGGCCTGGCGTTCCACCACCACCCAGCTGATCGCTGGGGTGGGCAGCGGTTCCTGGGCCAGCAGGGGCTCGAGGCCCACGCCGCGCACGGCGGCGGCAATGGCGGCGGCCAGCTCAGGGGCAAGGAAACGGCGGTCGTAGCCGATCACCACCGTGCGGCTGTCTAAGCCTGCCGGGGCGGCATGGGCCAGCTCCCGGGCCGCAGCAGCAGCCACCGGCAGCAGCCGTTCCACGGTGATATCCACGCCAAGGATGCCGCGCCAGCCATCGGTGCCAAAGGCAATCGGGGCGGGCTCCAGGGGCAAGGGGGCTGAGGACATCAAGCCGATGAGCGCTAAGAGCAGTGTCTCGGATTGGAAACCAGCCAGGGGGTAGGGGGGTGCCGGCGGGCCAGCTGCGCCCAGCCCTAGCCTGGGGCCATGGCCCCAAGCAGCGACAGGCAACTGATCACTGACAGACAGCTGCGCAGTTGGTTGCGTTGTCGCCGTAAGGCCTGGCTAGACCGCCACGGCAACCCAAGCGAAAAGCGCTGGAACCCGCACCGGGCCCTGCAACTGGCCGACCGGGAATCGCGGCTCCAACGGCTAATGGGCCCCGGGGCCGCCGCCGCCCCCAGCCTCGACCAACTAAACCAAGGCCAGAAGGTGGTGCGCCAGCTGCTTTTGCAGCACCAGGAGCTGCGGGGCCGTCCCACCCTGCTGCTGCGCCAGGGGGGCCAGAGCCGTTTAGGCGCCTTCAGCTACCAACCCGCCCTGCTGCAGCCGGGCCGCCATGGCACCCGCGAACACCGGCTCACCCTGGGCTTCTGGGGGTTGTTGCTCGAACCGCTGCTGGGGGTGCCGGTGACCCAGGGGTTGTTGCTGGATCCCCAAGGGGGCAAGGAACGGGTGCAACTGCAGGGCAGCCAGCCCCGCCAGCTGAGCCAAGCCCTGGAGCGACTCCAGCAAGACCTGGAAAACCGCCAGGCCCCACCGCTCACCAACGACCGCAAGAAATGCAGCCTCTGCAGCTGGAAACGCTGCTGTGACGAGGTGGCGGAGGCGGAGGGCCACCTGAGCCAGGTGAGTGGCATCGGTGGTAAACGGCGCGATTTGCTGCAACAGCTGGGGGTGGCGGATCGAGCGGCCCTGGCCGGCACCAAGCCCGAGTGGCTGATGGCCCAGCTGGAAAAACGGGGGGAGCAACGGCCCGAACTGGCCCTGGAACTGATCGCCCAGGCCCAGGTGCAGGAAACAGGCCTACCCCAGGCCCTCGGCCCCGGCGCCAGCCAACCGCTGCCAGAGCTCGCGCAGGCGCCGGGGGTGCTGATCTACGACATCGAATCCGATCCCGACGCCCGCGACGATTTTCTGCATGGCTTTTTGATCCTGCGCCGCGGCGCCGATGGCCAATGGCCGGCGGCGGCCACGGCCCCGTACCACCCGTTGCTGGCCCTGCAGGACCACGGTGAGGCCCGCTGCTGGCAGCGCTTACAACGGCTGTTGCTACACCACCAGGGCTGGCCGGTGCTGCACTACGGCGAAACCGAGGCGATTGCCCTGCGGCGCATGGCCGAACGCCAGGGGGGTAAAACGCCCCCCGGCCTCTTGGATCTCCACAAGCGGGTGCGCCAGCACTGGCGCCTGCCCGTAGACAGCTATGGCCTTAAGGCGGTGGCCCAATGGCAGGGCTTCCGTTGGAGCCAGTCGAGCGCCGAGGGGGCCCGCTGTGTGCTCTGGTGGCGCCAATGGCGGGCCCGGGGCGACCGCCACAACCTGCGGCGGATCTTCCGCTACAACCACGACGATTGCCTGGCCACCTGGGCCGTGGCTCAGTGGTTAGTGGCGGCGGGCAGCGACAGCTGAAGTCCCTCCAGCTCCGGCAGCTCCGCCCAGGCCCGACGCACCAGGGCCAGCCCACAGCTGGGTCGCTGGGCGGAGCCGGCCAGCCCTGAACCAACTAGAACCGAACTCACCACCGCCGCCCGGGCCCCATCGCCAGCAACCAAAGCCTGGCCCACCTGGGGCACCGCCACCCCCGCCGGCGCCCACCAGCGCCGCAAAAACTGCTTCACCCCATCGCGGGACTGCAACTTGGCCAAGGTTTCCTGGCCGAGGTAACAGCCTTTGTTAAGGCTGACCCGATGGTCTAGGCCCAGCTCAAAGGGATTGCAGTCGCCATTGATTTCCCCAGGCTCCGCTGGAATCCCCTGGCGCAGGCGCAACCATTCCTGGCCCTCGGCCCCCAGGGGCGGCACTGCCGCCAGTTCAGGCGGAAGCGCTTCCCCCGGGGCCAGCAGCCAATGGCGACCGGGCAATCCCCAGCCGGCCCCGCCCCCGGGGCCCATGGGATCTACTAAGCCATGCCAGGAGAGCTCCTCCAGGGGGCCCAAGTGCACCCGATCGGCCGGAAACAACACCCGATCAAGGGCACTGCGCACTTCAGCGCCGGCGCCGGCTGTCACCAGCAACAGGGCGCCCTCCGCCGTGGCTTCCACCTCCACCAGGGCCCGCAGCCGGGCCGTGGCCGTTACGCCGCAACTGAGCCGCCGCTCTCCCAAGGGGGTGCCCTCCAGGGCCTGGGTGGTTTGGCCATGGAGCACCCGCAGGCTGTCGGGGCCCGTGAGGGCCAAGCGGCTAACGGGGACAACAAACTGAAAGGGATCGCTGGATAGGGCCCAGGGATCGCCCAGCTGAGCGGCTGAATTGCTCATCGCTGAAGGGCGTCGTGAACGGCGGCCACCTCGGAGAGGCGATAGAGGCTGGTCAACTCCAAGCCAGCGGCCGTGAACGTGGCCAGGCCCCCCTCCTCCCGGTCAACGATCGCCACCACCCGCTGCACGCGGAAGCCGGCAGCGCGCAACTGTGCCACTGCCTTCAGCGCCGAACCGCCAGTGGTGACCACGTCCTCCAGCACTGTGATCAAGGCCCCCTGCGCCGGCAAGGGTCCCTCCAGCCAGGCGCCGGTGCCATGGCCCTTGGCCTCCTTACGCACGATCAAGGCGTCGAGGTTGCGGCCGGCCAGGGCGGCGGCATGGGCCACCCAGCTCACCATCGGATCGGCACCAAGGGTGAGCCCCGCCACCGCCACCGCCCCGGGCTCCACCAGGGCCAGCAGCCTTGGCGCCAACAGCAGCGCCCCTTGGCCGCTGAGGGTCACCGGTTTGCAGTTCACGTAGTGCTCACTGGAGCGGCCGGAGGCCAGGGTGAAACTGCCGCGGCGGTAGGCCGCCTGGGCGAGATGCTGCAGCAAGGGATCGGCGTTGGTCATGGCTGCTGGCGGATTGGCTCCAACGTTTTTACCGTGGCCATGGAACCTGAGCTCAGCCCCATGGCCCGCACCACCGCTACCTGGGCTGCCCTAGGTGCCGCCCTAATCAGCCTGGGGCCAGGCCCAGCCCAGGCAGGGCCGGTGATCTGCACCACCACCTATGAGGCCCCCCTGGCCAGTGGCCAGCCCGTGGAGGTAACCCGCTGCGGGGTGCTGCAAACGACCGCTGAATTAATTGACCGCCGCTTTTTCTCTTACACCTCCCCCTATGCCCGCGGCGTTGACATCACCCACCAGATCACCGATTTGCTCGGCATCTCCATGGGCGGCGGCGATGGCACCAAGGTGATGGGCCTGGGCTTCCCAGACCAAACAATCATTTGGGACGGCTCCGCCGTGGAAAACACCTACCGGGCCCTACTGGAGGAACAAAGCCCCCCCCTGCCCCTGCGGGTGAGTGACCTACCCAGCAGCTACGGCCTCGGCCTTTACGGGTCGTCTCCCACCGGTCGCCGCTGAGCCCCCAAGGGGGCAAAATGGTGGCGCTGGGGGTCTAGCAATCTGGTGAATGCAGCGAACTCATAATTCGCCTTAGCCGAGTTCGATCCTCGGGACCCCCATTCGAGCAAACAGCTTCCCCTGCAAGGGATCCAAAGCAATCAGCTGATCCCTTTAAGCCAGTCGCTCAATGCCAGGCTCTGGTCTTAGGGCCATGGGCGGACCATCGCCCCCGAACGTCAGCTGCACCTTTTTTCCAAGAAAATCTCGCCCCGGCAGCAGATTTCCCAAAAGAAGGCGCTTCCCAGTACCAGGCCAAAGGGGAGAAGCTCTAATTAATTAGATACTTAGCGATCTACTCGCCACCATAATCTTCACCAATGCATTCAAGCAGAGGCAAATATTACCGCCTTAAACCTTTGATTACCGAGCAAAATACCTGAGAACTTTTTCAGTTGAATTGGCGGAATCGCCCCACTGCACGAAATAAGCTCTAATCAATTTCACACCTATTAAGCGTTGGGAAACATCCGCCGCTGCCTTGAGGCACCTAGCAACAACCCTAAGACCGGTAAGCCTTAGGCAGAATAAGCGTACATGGACAGAACAACCATTCGAGCCAGAAAAATAAACAACCCCAGCGGCAGAAACCAACGGATAACATTGACCACCTCATCCATGACATACCTATTACCAAGCTTATATTTTATAGCAGGGTTAAATAAAGTTCCCACTATCAATAGCATTACAAATTGAAAGGCAAAACCCGCCCATAGCATTGCGTAGAAAAGATTATCAGGCTGAAGCAAAGGATACTTAATTGCAAGGGTAAAAACCAAGGCCAACAAAGTTAAAATACTCCCAGCCCAAGCATTTAACCTTTTCTCAAAATCTATGTCCGGAGCCCAAAGCGAAACAATTGTAGGCAAAAGCATGATCAAAGCGAAGGGAATAAACACCCCAGGAATGTGATTTATTGAATTTCTTTCAACTGTAATAGTTGCATCAATTTGAGAATAATAGTTTTGATCCCATCCCTGGTACCTGGAGATACTAAACTCAAGATCTTTTGCATCCCAGCCCGCCTGCTGGAGCGCTCCCGGACGGAGCCTGGAGAAGTCATCATCCACCTGGTCATGGGAAAACACCACATAACTAATAGGAAAATTTTTCGATACAAGCGAGACAGGAAGATGCTGAACATCAAAAGGAAAATTATGAAGAGCAAACCTATGCTTAAAGTCAGCAGAAATATTTTGATTGTATGCTACTTCTCCATTGGGATAGATATAAACCCCAGAACTCTTCCGGTCAGGCTGTCCAGACATATTAGAAATTTCCACACCTGGCAACCATATTTTAGACAATAATGAATCTGCAACCGCACCACTAAAAAGCTTCCTATCAGTACCTTCTTGAACCGGATCAAAAGAAAGCTCTGGATCTTTCCAGCGAAGCAACAAAGCAATATCCGCACTAAAAGTTCCCTCTTTTTCATCAATACCCTTAATCTTGTCAATAGTCATGGCCACACCCACGTTCAAGGGGGCTGCCAGATATGGGGGAAAAGTAGTCGCAGTGGCAGCAACAGCCGAAGAAGAAGCCTCAGAAGGAGAAGACAAAGAAGAAGCTACTTGTTGGCTATTGTCAACATTTCCAGTGGCACTAAAGTGAGAAGGCGAAGCTGCATGGGTGCCAGCATTTACACCTGCGGCCCACAAGAACAGTCCGATGAGTATGCCTATGAAAAATTTTTCCAGGCGACGGATTGGCATTTTATTTAGAAGATATGTCTAAAGAACGAGAATTAATTATATTATTTTGCAAAATTTGGCAATCCCTGGCGATTTGCCCAACCTCATCAAGTCGAGATGCCAATTTATCAACAGAATCATCACTTAGATCTACAGTGTCAACGGCTTTTGAAATCGATTTTATTCGATTACCGAGGGCGAGAACAGGCCTCAGCAGCAAACCATTAAATAGGATTGAGGCAGTTCCAGTAATCACAAGAGTCTGAGCCAAGGCAAGAAAAATATTGTTCCAAAACAAAGAAGCCTTGAGATTCTCTAAATACTTCAAGCTCTTAGCGGTGACAATTAATCCTATTTGCTGACCCTTATAATCTTGCAAGGGCACTAAGATAGCAGAATAAGACTCATTGTTATTTTTTAAGACCTTAAAATCCACTTGCTTTGTTGTAGTCATAATATCAGGTGTAACAAGTGAGCGTATGGTCTTCCAATTTGTAGCCTCTTGAACTCGCATACCTCCAACTATTTTTTCAAGATCAGGCTTTGGAATCAGCGTTGCAATTTCAGACATTTTATCTTCATCGACAAAAACAGCAGATTCAAATCCTGTGGTCTTCTTTAAGCTGTCCAACACAGGCTTAAAATCCATGGCAATCTCAAAACTGCCTATGTGACCTTTCTCATCACTTATTGGCACAACACCACGAATACCAATTCCTCTTCTGCCAATTTCTATGCCAGACAGGGGAACCTTGTCTTTATTAACCTTCAATACCATTTGGCGAAAAGAACTTAGATCTTCCTGAGGCGCTTTGGGCCTAAAAACGCGTAAATAGGATTTGGCAGGTGGCAGATGGAATTGTGCCTCAGTAACGGAGAAACGCTGTTTCTGAACCTTCAATGAAGTCTTAATATTATCTAGCAACTCATCACGCGAATTTTCACGAAAGTTTTTCTGAATAAACGGTAGTCGAGAGATTAAGTCTGCACGGGCAAGGGCTTTTTTGTTTGCTTCCTGCAGACTTGACTGGATTAAATTTAAAACCATATTCTGCTCTTGATTCTCAGACAATTTAATTGCACTCAAGCCAACTTGGTAAGAAGAGAGCGCTAAACCTATGGAAGAAAATAATGAAACTGCGCCAACAATTAGTGGGACCTTAGCCCGAAGGCTTATAAATGTAATGCTGTCAACCTTTGCAAGGGCCGAGCCAAGCTTGCCAACAAAGAATCCGCAAGAAGACTTGATGCCCATGCCGCTTGAATGCTCCAAGGCTCGCGATTGCAACAGCTTCTCAAGCAAAGCATCTTACCGCATAAACGCGGCATTGCCTCTTTTGTGCGTCAACGCTCGGGCGAAAGCATATTAGGCGATACCTCTTGATAATTCTTTACACAGCTTGGAGATTGCCAGGGCTTCCGTCGCCAAAGAGTACTCACTTGGCCCATTGTTGCAGGAAAACATAGAAGGGTTACTGCTCAGTTCAAGTGAAATCGCTGCGCCATAGGTATTAATTGTTCTCTTTAAGTGCTCGAAATAACTAGATATAACCCCTTCTGCTGATACAAAGCCGGGGTTGGGGGGCTTTTAAACAGCAGTCGCCCCTGCCCCCATGGCCACCCGCGCTGTTTATACGTTCTCGGGTTTCCCCGATGAACCGGCCCAACATCTATATCTGCACCACGATGGTTACCCGGCCGGAGCCGCCTTCCGGCTCGCTGAAGCCAAGCAGCTCAGTGAAACCCCCGCTGCCTATCTCAGCAGCTTCCTGCTTACCCAACCGGAGGCGGAAAGCCTGGTTTCCCCAGAACAAAGCGGCGACGCTGAATATCGCTACCTGGTGCAGCTAAGCGGGGAGCGGCGGCCAGCGGTGCGAATTGAATGCTGGCGGCGCTACCCCGGCTCAAGCCATTGGCAACGCCGTTGTGGCCCAATGTTGCTGACCAGCTTCATCAATCGCTTTCTACCTGATCTGGGCCCCTGAGTACCCCTCTGGACTGGGGCCCAGGGGGCGAAGGTATTTAGATGGAATACAACAACCCTGCCAAGCCGCTGCCATGACCCTCACCCTGATCGGTGGGGCCCGCACCAGGGCCTCAATGCCCCGTTGGTATTTAGAGGAGAAGGGCATCCCTTACCAGTGGCAGCAGCTAGACATGGCAGCGGAGGAACATCACCGGGAGCCTTTCCTCTCGATCAATCCCTTTGGCAAGTTGCCCGCCCTGGTCCATGGGGATCCGGCCCTACCAGGGGGCCGGCTGCAGCTATTTGAAAGTGGCGCAATCTTGCTTTATCTGGCCGAATTGCACGGCGACGAGTGCCGTACCGCCGCCGACCGGGGCCTGGCCCAGCAATGGGTGATATTTGCCAATGCCACCCTGGGCCCCGCCCTGTTTGTGGCCAGCAACCGGGAGCGGGAATTTCCCCGGCTAATGACCGTGCTGAATCAACTGTTGGCCCCCGGCAAACCCCTGATCGGTGACCAGTGGGGGGTGGCTGATTGTGCCGTGAACGCCTACCTGGCCTACCTGCCCGTGTTTTTTCCAGACCTAGACCTCAGCGCCTATCCCGCGGTGCAAGCCACCATTGCCGCCACCCAGGCCCGTCCGGCTTACCGCAAAGTGATGGGTCTAGATCCATAATCCAGGCAATTCCTTGGTTGGGTCAGCGGTTCCCATGGGTTTAACCCTGCGCTTGCTCGGCCTACTGCTGCTACTCGCACTGCTGGCTTTCTTTGCCGCCGGTGAATTTGCCCTGATCCGCTTGCGGCCCACCCGGGTGCAGGAACTGGCTGAAAAGGGCAGCAGCGCCGCCCGCTCGGTGGAAAGACTGCAACGGCATCTGCGCCGGGCCTTAATCGCCACCCAGTTAGGGGCCAGCCTTTCGCTGCTGGCCCTGGGCTGGGGCAGCCACAAACTGCTCAGCCAGGGGCTGCCCGGGCGGGATTACCCCTTGCTGGAGCTCCTGGTCTTTCTGCTGGTGGCGCTACTGGCCACCCTGATCGGCGGCATTCTGCCCAAGGCCTGGGTACTCGATAAACCGGAGGCTTCCGCCCTCAAGCTCGGCCCCCTGCTGGAGGCGGTGAACCGCTGCCTCTCGCCGCTGCTGGCCGTGGTGGAACCCCTGGCTGACGGCCTGTTGAAATTCACCGGCCTTCCGCGCCAATGGGATCGGCTAGTGCCAGCCCTTTCCGCTAGCGAGCTGGAAAGCCTGATCGAAAACGATGCGGTCACTGGCCTCGAACCGGATGAACGCAACATCCTTGAGGGGGTGTTTTCGCTGCGCGACACCCAGGTGCGCGAGGTGATGGTGCCCCGGTCCGGGATGGTGACCCTGCCGGTGGCAGCCCGCTTTAGCGAGTTGATGGATGCGGTGGTCTCCACCCGCCACGCCCGCTTTCCGGTGATCGGTGATTCCCTCGATGATGTGCGCGGTCTGCTCGACCTGCGCCTGCTGGCCGCCCCCCTCTCCCGCGGGGAGCTGCAACCCGATACCCCCCTGGCGCCCTACATCTGCGGCGTGGCCCGCATCCAGGAAAGTGCCTCATTGGCTGATCTGCTGCCGGTGATCCGCAATGGGGAGCCACTACTGGTGGTGGTGGATGAACACGGCGGCACCGAAGGCCTGGTAACCATCGCCGACCTCACCGGCGAGATCGTTGGCGATGAATTAGAAGACGACGGCAGCCCCCCCGACCTCCAGGCCCTGGGCACCAACAGTTGGTTGGTGGCAGGCGACCTGGAGATCTTTGAACTCAACCGCCAGCTGGGGTTGAAGCTGCCCGAAGCCGATGGCCACCACACCCTGGCAGGCTTCCTGCTGGAGCTCATGCAACACATCCCCAGCCCCGGAGAAGCGCTGGATTGGAACGGCCATCACTTCGAAGTTGTGGGCATGGACGGCCCCCGCATCGAAGAAGTGAAGATCCTGGTGGGGCATGGGGGCTAGTTAGTTGATAATGACCGCACAGCAGGAGTAACCCCTTGCCCGCACCGATGCTGAGCGCCCCCCAATGAAACCGGTCAAGGTGGGCGTGATTGGCATAGGCAACATGGGTTGGCACCACGCCCGGGTGCTGAGCCTGCTGCGGGATGCCGAACTGGTGGGGGTCGCTGACCCCGATGCCGCCCGCGGCAACCTGGCCAGCGCCCAGTTCAGCTGCCAATGGTTTGCCGATTACAACGAGCTGATACCCCAGGTGGAGGCGGTTTGCATCGCCGTGCCCACCCTGTTGCACCACCGGGTGGGCATGGCCTGCCTAAAAGCCGGGGTGCATGTGCTGATCGAGAAGCCCATTGCCGCCAGCCAACTAGAGGCAGCAGAGCTGATTCGGGCGGCCGAGGCGGCTGGGCGCCTGCTCCAGGTGGGCCACATCGAGCGCTTCAACCCAGCGTTCATGGAACTACTCCATGTGGTGGCCAACGAGGAGGTGGTGGTGCTGGAAACCCGGCGCCACAGTCCCTATGCCGACCGGGCCAACGATGTGTCGGTGGTGCTGGACCTGATGATCCACGACATCGACCTGGTGCTGGAACTAGCCCAGGCGCCGGTGGTGGGGCTCGCCGCCGCCGGCGGCCGCAGTGGGGAAGGCCCGATCGACTATGTGGCAGCCACCCTCTCCTTTGCCAATGGGGTGGCCGCCAGCCTCACCGCCAGCAAGATGAGCCACCGCAAGGTGCGTAACCTCAGCGCCCACTGCCGCGGCAGCCTGATCGAAGCTGATTTCCTGCACCGCAACCTGCGCATCCACCGGCGGGCCCAGGAGTCGTATTCCGCCAGCCGCGGCGAACTGCTCTACCGCCACGACGGCTTCATCGAAGAGGTGAGCATCACCCCCACCGAACCGCT
>Ga0114959_10002133_pt1 | contig 16574 bp, 17 predicted proteins | sample C_130625_EF_Meta_FD_87317 | JGI IMG/M metagenome (GOLD analysis project Ga0114959, IMG submission 87317) | Freshwater microbial communities from Lake Croche, Canada to study carbon cycling - C_130625_EF_MetaG | ecosystem: Environmental > Aquatic > Freshwater > Lake | place: Lake Croche, Canada...
TCACGGCGACGCTGTTGGGGCCCACTCCAACGGGGACTGAGGTCACGGAGGTTTGAGAAGGTGTGATCGCACTGGCAAGTCCTGACAAGGCCATGGCACTGAGAATGGCAAACGCTGTTGCGAGGATAAGAATGTTGCGAAAGAACCGAGTCCCTGGCAAGAAATAGTTATTCATAACTCCAAAGCTTTCTCTAGGCCGACATCTGGGAATCGGTGAGGGAAACCCTAATTCCAAAAGTCAAGGCAACCAGCAGCGTTAACGAGCTGAGAAATTTGCAAAGGAATCGAACAACCATTCTTCAGGGCCTTTCCGAGCCAGAGACGCATTTCGGTACTCAGCAACCTATCAGTTGAACTCATGGCTTCAATTGGTCCATGAAGCAGATTGCGGGGCCCGAGAGGAGATTCGAACTCCTGATTTTCGCCTTACGAACGAGGGCAACGAATCCTTGTTCTGTGGGAGAACTTCTAGGTTGCTGCTTACCCCCGCCCCTGCTGAAACCTCCCAAGCAGGAGAACGTCGGCCTTGGTACGGTTCTTGGCCAGACCTCGCATCGGGCGAGACAGACATCCTTGGGGGGAACCATGGGCTACTTCGACGCTTTCCGCTACAACAACAAGCGCGTACTCGTTATCGGCGGCGCAACCGGCATGGGAGAGGCTGCCGCTCAGGTTGCACTCGAAGCTGGTTCACCTGAAGTCGTGGTGATGGACATCAAGGACATCGCTGCCAACAACGTCACTGCTGTTCATGTCGATCTCCGCGACAAGGCTTTGATCGACGCTGCCCTCGAACAGGTGACCGGTGAATTTCAGGCAATTTTCAGTTGCGCCGGTGTTGCCCAGGATGATGAGGGCATCGATGCAGTGAACTATGCATCTCAGCGCTACATCATCGCCAAGCTGCTTGAGCGCAACCAGATCCCTCGGGGCTCGGCCATCGCCTACATCTCCTCCACCGCCGGCATCGGTTGGGAGGCGGCGTTCCCGCTCCTGCGCCAGCTGCTCGACGTCGACGCCTCGGACTTCGATGCCATGCGCGCCTTCCTCGTCGAGAACAACCTCAACAACTACGGCGGCACCAAGCAGGGCATCAACGCCCATGTGTCCCACGACGCGTTTGAGTTTCTGAAGAAGGGAATCCGAATCAACTCTGTTCTGCCCGGCCCCACCGACACCCCGCTGGCCCAGGCCAATGCCGAGCTGTGGCTCGGCCACGGCAAGGAGTTCCGCGATGAGGCCGGTGTCGAGGTGCTCGCGCCCGTCGAGCAGGGTAACGCTCTGGTGTTCCTGTGCTCTGACGCCGCCTCAGGTCTGGCCGGTCACTGCCTCGTTGTCGACCGTGCCGAGTCCGCAGCAGGTAACACCAGCGCGCACGAGCCCTCGGTGATGGGAACGGCGATGATGCTGGGACGCCCCACTGCAGCGGGCGTCGAGATCGACATGGAAGCGATCATGGCGCAGTACGCCGCACAGCAGGCCCAGGAATAGCGACTCCTAGAGCCCGCTGCTACTCGGCAGGCCAGTCAAGGTAAGAGTGAAGGTCGACTGAACGCTCGAGCCCAGCGCGCCCGAGCGCGAACCGGTGAACAAGCCAGACCCCGCAATCCGGAGCAGTGCCCCTGAACCACCAATGACTTTGAGTGGTGCACTGAAACTCGTGGAGCCATCTGCATGCTTTACGGCGGCGCCGTTCATCTCAACACCGATGGTGTCACCGCCGGACGTGGTGAAGGTGATCGAGCCGTAGAACTCACCCGATCCCGCTGTGTAGTTGACATTGCCGAGCATGTCGACAGCTGTACCCGTCGATGAGGTTCCGACAAGGTGATTCACCCCATACGTGGTCGCAGTGCCGACTTGGTGCAAAAACGTCTGTATCGAGGACAATTGTGCGCTCAGCGTGACCTTTGTCGAGGGCCCAGCGAGTGAACCCATACCGATCTCGTGGAGCTGCCCGCCGCTGACTTCGGTCAGCACCACAGTGGCGGGCTCCCTATTGCCCGATGGCGAGGCCAGCGACACTGCGCCGGTCCAGCCACGCCACCCCGATATCCCTGCGAACTGCTGCTTCAAGCCGGCAGCAGCGAAGCCATGGTTCTTCGCGGCGGTAGCGATAAGTAACTTGACTGAGTCATAGGTATAGGGGCTCCAGGTGCCGGGGTTGTCGCCAAACGCTGCACGGTAGGCGGCCACCTCAGACCTCGCGCCAGCGAAGTCTGACGGAGCGGGGACGCCAAGGACGAGACAGCGAGTGGCGGCACTCCCTGCGTCGGCCACGTAGCCCGTGTCATAGGAGGCGTAATCGAGAAGACACGAAGGCTTCGCCCCCAAGGAATTCAGTTCCTTGGCGAAAAGGGCCCCCTCGGGGTAATACACGGCGGCATAAATTGTTTGAGGACTCTTAGCACTGAGCCCTGCAATAACATCGTCGTAGTTCTTCTTGCCTGGTTCAAGAGCAACAAAGTCGGTGACTGTTGTTCCCTGCGCCAGGAGTTGTGCTTTCACGCTCGCCGCCACGCCCTTCGTGTACTCCGAGGTCGAGTCGTAGGCGATAGCGACCGAGGTAGTTCCTCTCAGCGTCGAAGCAGCGACGGGAGCAATCTGCGATTCCATGGGTTGGAGCGTCACTCCCATTCCCTCGGTTGCAGTCGCCGATGTGAGGCGAACCGGGACAAGGCCCGCCTTGATGTACAAGGGGAGCGTTGTGGTACCCACGCCCGAGTTATACGGGCCGACGATTCCATCAAGGTGTGCAGCAATCGCAGCCTTGGCAGCGCTCATACCCTTCGCTGCATCTGCTTGATCATCGATTGCCACGATTTGGATGTTTTTTCCGTCGAGGCCACCCGCTGTGTTGATCTCTGAGGCAGCGAGTTGGGCGCCCTTGAGCATCCCTTGGCCAATCGAGGCTTGGGAACCGCTCAGCGGCGCTTCGAGTCCTATCTTCCAGGTCGGCGTTGCCTTCACGGCGCCGATCACCGTTATGACGCCCACTACAAGGAGGGCAACGACCCCAAGGACCAGCCAAGCTCGAGCACCAATGGATTTCATCACACCCTCCTAAGGGTTCCACGATCTGTCTTGAGGGTAGTGGGAGGTCGTGCCAATCAGCGAGACCACGAGGCGAAGACGGCGTCAGCGAAGTGCTGCACCCTTCAAAGCACCAGACTCAGCAGCTACGCACCAAACAGCGACTTTGCTAATTAGCGAGCCAAAATGCCGGCTGTGCGCAGGTAGTCAACTACCTGTTCAGCACAATCTTCTGCGGTGGTCGCCCCGCTGGTGTCCAAGTGAACCTCTGGCGACTCAGGGATTTCGTAAGGAGAGTCAATCCCGGTGAAGTTCGGCAGCTCCCCGCGACGCGCTTTTGCGTAGAGGCCTTTGACGTCTCGTGACTCAGCCACATCCAGCGGTGCATCGACAAAAACTTCAATGAATTCACCCTCTGGCAAGAGAGAGCGAGCGAGATCTCGTTCTGCCTTAAACGGAGAAATGAAAGAAACCAGAACCACCAGTCCGGCGTCGTCCATCAGTTTGGCGACCTCAGCAACACGGCGAATATTCTCATGTCGGTCTTCATCACTGAATCCGAGATCTGCATTCAAACCATGGCGAACGTTGTCACCATCAAGTGCAAACGTCTGATGTCCCAAACTGTGAAGGCGCTTTTCTACAAGATTCGCGATAGTTGACTTCCCCGCGCCGGAGAACCCGGTGAACCAAATCACTGCAGGCTTCTGCCCTGTCAACGCTCCTCGTGCCTGCCTATCGACCTCGAGTGCTTGCCAGTGCACATCGGTAGCACCACGGAGGCTGCGGCGGATCATTCCCGCTCCTGCTGTGGCATTGGTGATCCGGTCGATCACAATGAATGAACCCATGTCTCGGTTCTCGAGGTAAGGATCGAAAGGAACGGGGCGATCAAGTTTCAACGTGAGAACACCAATTTCATTCATGGCGAGGTGTTCAGCATCGATCTGCTCCATCGTGTTCACATCAATGCGGTACTCAGGCGTTGAGAAGGTCGCCGGCGTTATTCGAGTTCCCAACTTGACCAGATATTGGCGCCCCGGTATGAGAGCCTCTTCTGCCATCCAGACCAGGTTGACCTCAAAACTGTCCGCCACCTCAGGTGGTGCATCCGCTGCGCTCAGCACGTCACCGCGAGAACAGTCGATCTCATCGCTCAACGTGAGCGTTACAGACTGACCAGCAATCGCCTCATCAAGGTCTCCGTCCATGGTGACGATGCGATCAATCGTTGATAGTTGACCTGAAGGAAGCACTCGGACGCGGTCACCAGGGTGAACTGCTCCTCCGGCTAGCTGCCCCGAGAAACCCCGAAAGTCCAAATTGGGCCGGTTCACCCACTGGACGGGAAGTCGGAATGGACCTTCGTGAAGATCATCGGCAATTTCTACCGACTCCAAGTAGCCGATCAACGTAGGACCGTCGTACCACGGCGTGTTGACCGACCTGGTGGTGATGTTGTCACCCTTTAACGCCGAAACTGGGATGCAGACCACATCATCGAGGCCAATCTCTTCAGCAAAGCTCCGATACTCGGCTTCAATTGAGTCAAAGACGTCCTCTGAATAGTCCTTCAGGTCCAGCTTGTTGACCGCAACAACCACATGACGGATCCCGAGGAGACCGACAAGGAATGAGTGACGACGGGTCTGGGTTAAGACTCCCTGTCGTGCGTCAATCAAAATGACGGCTAAATCCGCCGTCGAGGCCCCCGTCACCATGTTTCGCGTGTACTGCTCATGGCCCGGAGTATCCGCCACAATGAACTTTCGGGACTCTGTCGAGAAGAACCGGTAGGCAACGTCGATAGTGATGCCCTGTTCTCGCTCTGCGGACAAGCCGTCGACGAGCAACGCAAAGTCGAGCTCACCACCTTGGGTCCCCACGGACTTTGAATCTCGCTCGAGGGCCGCTAAGTGGTCTTCAAAAACCAAGTGAGAATCGTAGAGAAGTCGTCCAATCAAGGTTGACTTTCCGTCATCTACTGAGCCACAGGTGATGAAGCGAAGCATTGACTTCTGCTCATGGCGATCGAGGTAGGCCTCGATATCGTTTACCAGCAGTTCATCGTGGGCGTGCGCCATTAGAAGTAGCCCTCTTGCTTCTTCTTCTCCATCGAACCTGAGGAGTCATGATCGATCACTCGACCCTCGCGCTCTGAGCTCGTCGTGAGAAGCATCTCTTGGACAACTTCAGTCAGCGTGGCAGCGGTTGATTCAACCGCACCAGTTAAGGGGTAGCAGCCCAGAGTTCGGAATCGCACCGAGCGCATCTCAGGGACTTCGCCTTCACGGAGTGGCATCCGATCATCGTCAACCATGATCAGCACCCCGTCGCGTTCTACTACCGGCCGAGGGGCGGAGAAATAGAGCGGGACAATAGGAATCTGTTCCTTATTGATGTATTGCCAGACATCAAGTTCAGTCCAGTTCGAGATCGGGAACACTCTGACTGATTCGCCGGGACGGACCCGAGCGTTATAGAGCCGCCAGAGTTCGGGTCGTTGTGACTTCGGATCCCATCGGTGCTCGGCGGAACGAATTGAGAAGATTCTCTCCTTGGCCCTGGACTTTTCTTCGTCTCGACGAGCACCACCAAAGGCAATGTCCCAACCACCAGCCTCAAGGGCCTGCTTCAGACCCTCGGTCTTCCAAATATCTGTGTGGAGAGCCGAACCGTGCTCAAACGGGTTGATTCCTCGGGCCAGCGCATCGGGGTTCTGATGAACAATCAATTCCATCCCGGCTGAGGCAGCCATCTGGTCACGCAACTCATACATAGCCTGGAACTTCCACGTCGTATCGACATGCAAAAGCGGGAAGGGTGGTGCTGAGGGATAGAAGGCCTTTTGCGCCAGGTGCAACATGACCGAGGAGTCTTTCCCCACCGAATACAGCATCACCGAATTCTCCGCCTCAGCGGCGGCCTCTCGGAAGATTTGAATCGATTCAGCCTCGAGTCGCTCGAGGTGGGTCAGGCGGGCCACGGGGGCGGTACTCCTTGGGATGAAGTGGGTGAACTCAGCCTAGATCGCCAGCGGGGCCACTCGATCTGATTATGGAAGGAGGCTGGCGCTCGCAGGCCGCCGCCCGCCTCGAGAGGGAGCACCCCCAGAGCATTGCCATCCCTGTTCGAATAGTCTTCGCCTAGGAAATAACCGAGGGGGAACTGCAGTGACGAAGGCGCTTGAGTGCAGCCACATGAACCACATCAATGCGGTTGTCGAGGACTTCGACGCCATGGTGGCTCGTTACGAAGACCTTTATGGCGCGCAGTTCAATATGGACATGCCCGGTGAGCACTGGCACGCCTGCCTGACAACAATTGGTGGTGTCATGTTCCAGTTCTTTGCACCTCACCAGTACATCCTCAGCGCTCGAATGGGCCCGTACTACGTGGGTATTGAATACGTGGTTCCCGATGTTGAAGTAGCTCGTCAAGAAGTTGGCGAACGCGGGCTGCGGATTGTCCGCGAGCTCGGTCCTGCCTTCCATATGCACCCCGATGGTGCACACGGTGTGGCCTGGGAATTCTTCAACCTTTCCTTCCATGATCGAGAGAACCCCCCCGTTCCCTATCCCGAGCCCATTTGGGATGACGAGACCTTCGCCAATCAGCCCATGGGCTGGCTTGGTCTGAAGCGTTTCTCGATGGTGGTTGCCGACCTTTCCGCGGGTTCAGAGTTCGCCACGGGATTTCTTGGGGCCACACCACTCTACGAAGAGGCGCGTCCAGCAGTCGCTGCAACGGCCAAAGGTTTCCAACTGGGCGATACCGTCCTCGAGCTGCTCTGCCCTACCGGCGAGGGCGAGATAAAGACGTTCCTCGCCCGCTACGGCGATGGCCTCCGCTCAACCGTCTTCAAGGTCAAGAGTCTTGAAGAAGCCAAGGCCCACCTCGCCTCGAAGGGCGTCACGCTGCGAGCAGGAGATGCCCCTGGCGCGCTGGCAATCGCCCCAGAGGACAATGCGGGTCTGATCTTCGAATTCTCGGAGTGATCACTCCTTCAACGTGATCCGAGATGGGCGGTGGCCACGCTCAGCATCTTGTTGTCATTGCCTGCATCGTGGAGCGTGACCTCCACGACTGCTCCACCAGCAGTCTGGCGAAGGATCCGTCCGGCACTTCGCGCTGGACCGCCCTTGAGTTGTGAGAGATAGCGAACCTGAAGATCGTTCACGATCAGGCCGGGGCACAGTGCCTCCGCTGCGGCTTCAATCATCAATGCCTGTGCGCCACCATTAATCGTTCCGATGCTGTTCGCGACATAGGGTGAAATACTCAGCTCGAAAATTCCCGCCAGTGAATTGAGAGTCTGTAAGCCCATGAGGGCCACCGGGAACCCCGTCGCCGGTTCCTGCACCACTGGCCCTTGCACCTTGCCGATCCATGTTGTGGGGTCGTACTCGTCAACCCCCGATGCAGCCTCTCGAGGAATCCGAGCAAATGTGGTGATCGCCCGCGCACAAGGAGTGAACTCCGACGGAGCCACGTCTCCCCCAAGAAGCCGGGCAATTTCGTGGAGGTCATCAAGACCATTCGTGTCATAGAGGTCCGACTCCATCACCACAGCCTTTTTACCAACTCGGACCACCCGATTATCTGCCACGACCGGACCATTCGAGGGGGGAGTCATTATCGAAATCGAAAGGTCTTGGGTGGCGGTCCATCCCTTCGTCAGCGCCAGCATCGGGCTTGAAGCAGAAACGTCCACCAGCGTCAGCAGCATCGCCAGAGAGACGCCACCAGCCGGTGAGCCGATACCTGGCCCAAGAACGGCGCTCGCCACTGATCGTTCCAGAGTGACCATCAGGGTCGCAAGACCCATGTCGCTGGCAAAGTGCCGGCTCCCAGGCCGAGGGGCCGCGGTGTTTTCATCGATAGTTCGCACGTTGCAACACTTCCAGATTTCTCGCCGAGAAGGCCAGTCTCGAGGTGAGTTCCTCAGGACCGTCGGCAGTATTAGGAGGCTTTCCGATGGCGCTCGGCCGTCTTCTTCAGCACAAAAAGCGGAAGCAAGAGCCCTCCGAGTAGGCCAACGAGCCAAACGATAAGGGTGGCCACGAGCCAGGTCCCCAGTCCGCTGATGTGAAGCCCGTCGCTGAGCAGAGAGGTCAACACCAGGCCAACCAAGGTCGACACCAGAGCAACTCCGCCCATGAGCGCTGGGATATAGCGGAAGGCAAGTTGTCGGAAGAATGGCTCGGCAATGATCTCTATGACCGTGAAGAACACCACAGCGATGACAAAGCTCAATGCGTTAATTGAGAACCTCGGAAGTAGCGCCCACGCAGCGAGCAGACCAAGGGCGTTGGCCAGAAGCTTGATAACAGCTGAAACGAGGGCACGAACCATGCTGAGATTCTTATCGCCAGCACCCTGCGGGTGAGGGATAGCAGCAGGAGGCCCCTTGCCTCGCTGACCTATCCAGCGGTGATCGACAAAATGGCCAAGCACATTTCGTCAGATGAACCATCGCCCCAGGTGACATAGCGAGGCGGAAGCTTCTTGGTTGATGAGAGTTGCGAGCGAAGCGCTGGGTTATACGTGCAGTGCACTCGTAGCTTGTCGCCCGCTTGGGTAACCACTCCACCGTTCGGCACATCGACTGTTCGCTGTTCATCAAAGTTAAAGGCCGCCACATTTTCAAGTGGGATTACTCCAGAACCTCGAAGGAGCTCAACGCTGCCACTCACCCCAAGGAGGTGCATATGCAATGTGGATTGTCGAATCCGAAGGCCCCCTGGGAAGGGCAACTGACAACTTGTTGAAACTAGCGGTCCTGCTTGCTCAATTGAAGTGGGATCGTGGTGGCACAACGCCTCAAGCCCGTTCACGAAGTCAACTGCCCCAGAGCCAAACCGTGCCCCAAGGTCCGCCAGTGAGGCGGTCCGGTCGCACAGCGGTCCAGTTACGCCTGCAGCGCAGGGAAGGTCGGGCGGGGCGGGAATCTGCTGAATCCGAATAGGGGTGAGCGAGCTTCCCGCAGCGGGGACCGTGGTAAGCCGAACGGCTGTGTTGTCCGGAGTAGAACCCGCAAGAAGGTTGTAATGAATCTGCACCACAATCAGGGAACCCTTCGGCAAAGGGATCGCCGTCCCTGCTGGGACCTTGTTCAAATTCCCACCCGGAGCCCACGCGCCAAGCCAAGTAGTTCCACCGAAAGAGCCACTGGTGTTCAAGGGGTCCCCGAAGCAGGTCCATCCATTGCCGCCCTGGTCGAGTGCTTTTGCTGCAGCCACCTGCTCAGGAGCAACCAAGAAATAGATCGCGTGGTGCACCTCTTTGGTCTGGTCAATCTTGAGCGACGACGAGGTCACCATCCGATCCTCAGTTGCTTGAGGATCGAAAAGCGTGCAGTGGTAGACATCAGTGGACCCATTGACCGCCGCCGTCTTTGGGTCAAACGTGTGAGCGGCACTGAGTGTTGCGTTGACTGCCCCTGGGGGGCCCGACGTCGTGGTCGTGGAACTTGGGGCGCTCGATCCACCCGAGGAGCAGGCAGCGGCCAGCAGCGCCAAAGCAACAAGGCCAATAAGTGGTCGGCGAGATCTACGCATTGCTGCAGGATACCTCCGAAACCGGCCGGTCTCACGGCGCTTCACCGGCGCCGGCTCTCCGCTACGGTTCCGCTCTAGGTTGGGCCTATGGGAAGACCAGGCACCCCCCTTGAGAGTTCTGAGTCCAAGTCCAGTCGAGTTGAAGAGCGTCCGCTCTTCAGAGGGTGGCTTCACTTTGCCGGGCTCGTGGTTTCGCTTCTTGCTGGCCCCCTCCTCGTCCTCCAAGCGAAGAACGGCATCCAAGTAGCGGGCCTCACCATCTACGCGGTTTCACTGGTGGTGCTTTTTGGAACCTCAAGTTCCTTCCACCGAATCCGCTGGCAACCCGGTCCTCGGCGCATCATGAAGCGGCTCGATCACTCGGCAATCTTCATCCTCATTGCAGGTACCTACACTGCTGTCGCTGCGGTCGCTCTGCATGGTTGGGCCGCTCTCACCATCCTCCTCGTGGCATGGGTAGGTGCCATTGCCGGGATCACCGTTCGCCAACTCTTGATGAATGCATCAAAGGCCGTTGCCGCTATCCCCTACGTCATCGTCGGGTGGTGTGCACTGCTTGTCGTTCCTCAGCTGGTCCGAGGACTCGGCGGGTGGGGCTTCGCACTCCTTCTCCTCGGAGGACTCGCCTATACCGCCGGCGCCATTGTCTACGGGCTCAAGAAACCTGACCTCATCCCGGGAGTGTTCGGCTATCACGAGGTCTTTCACTCACTCACGTTGGTGGGTGCTGCACTTCACTACATCGTGATTATTGGATTCGCGCTTCCCCGAGCAACCTAGGGAATCCATCCCTTCGTTTACCGAGGTAGTCCGGTCACAATTCCTAGAGATCTCTTAGGAAATCCTCTCGTTCCTTTCACCTTCATCAAGCACGATGGTGCTTGTTGAATCGCAGCGCCCCTCAGGGCCACAGATGAGGAGTGACCGTGCAGAACATTGCTTTGGCAATCGAGCCATTGCTTGGGATCGCCACTGATCATGTTCCGTCGGAATCGACTGCGATCACCAGCACAAGGTCGAGCTCGCTCAGGGCCCCTGGGAGTTCGTGAGCCGCTCAATCGACCGAGGTCTGTACCCCCCTTTCCGGGCCTCGGCCACCAACCAGAGGGCGGGAGCGCTCCGGTGCTCCCGCCCTCTGACGCGTCTCCACTGGGCGACGGGCTAAAAAGAAGGATCGATTGAAAGATTTCTTTGGCAAAGGGGGAACCATGTTGGAAATCGCTCTCCGGGGCCGCGCTCTCGTCACAGGTGGTGGTCAAGGCGTTGGGGCCGAGGTGTGCCGTACCCTCGCGCGCGCTGGCGCAGAGGTTCTGGTTAACGACCTTGTCGAGGAACGCTGCGAGGCAATAGCCCAAGAGATCCGTGATGAAGGTGGAATGGCCACAGCGCTCCCCTTCGATGTCACCGACTATGAAACAGTCTCAGCAGCCGTTACGAGTGCTGGAACAATCAATATCTTGGTAAACAATGCCGGCAATGCAGGAGCCGGCTCCTTCGACATGAAGTTGGTGGCCGACTCAGAGCCTGAGGACTGGGCCCGATTCATGAAGGTGAACCTTGACGGCGTCATGTACTGCACCCGTGCCGCATTGACTTCAATGATTGAGGCAAAAAATGGCCGGATCGTGACCGTGGTCTCAGACTCAGCTCGCGTTGGAGAGCCCTATATGGCTGCCTATGCCGCAGCGAAGGCGGGAGCAGCTGGCTTCATGCGCTCGGTTGCCAAGGAAGTTGGACGCCATGGGATCACAGCGAACTCGATTTCTTTAGGCACGATGCGTACCCCGCTTTCCTCAGAGGATCTTGAAGACACGAATCCCGAGGCCGTTGCCAAGATGGTGAAGTCCTACATCATTCGTCGCCGCGGCCTCCCCTCCGACGTCGCCAACCTGACGGCATTTCTCGCCTCAGACCTGGCTCCCTGGCTCACGGGCCAGACCATCCCGCTCAACGGCGGGTACTCACTCGCGCTCTAAGGAACTAGATGGTTCCCGCTTCGCGCAGAGACGCAAGGCGCTCCAAAGAAACTCCGAGCCCACCAAGAATTTCCTCAGTATCAGCACCGAGTTCCGGTGGATCAATACTCTGGGTGGGGCTCAGCGCTTCGCCCCCTGCGTCATAGAGGCGAAATGGCGAGGCGGGAAGCGTCTGGCCAGCAAGCTCAACGGTAGAGCGCCGCTCTCGATGGTGCGCGTCGTCGGCAATATCGGCGCCTGCATTCACCGGACCAAGTGCTGCCCCAAGGGGGCCAAGTAGTTCCACCCAGTGTGCTGCTGGCTGAGAAGCAAAAAGTGTCTCGAGTCGCTCGGTTGCCTCATCAAGCCGAGCCGGATTGTGGAGTGCATCAACAAGGTCGGGGGCACCAATTCCTTCGCAGAGCGCACCCCAAGTACGAGGCTCCGCTGCTGCGAGCGATATTCGCTTGCCATCAGCACAGTCATAGGTCCGCCGATCTGGCGTCATTGGAATACTGAACAAATTCCCCGAGAGAATCCCAGGAGCACCAAAGAGCGGAAACATTGCCGCCTCTTCAATGGCGGTATCAATGCGTGCGCCCTTCCCAGTCTCTCGACGGTGCTCGAGAGCGGCGAGAACAGAAATAGCACTCACCAGAGCGGCCATTGGTACTGACAACATCAGGTCGGGCAAGAACCCACCCTCTGGGGCCAGGGAGGCCAAGAGGCCTGAGGACGCAAGGTACGTCAGGTCGTGACCCGGTCGTGGTGCCGAAGGACCGTCTTGGCCAAAGCCAGAAATTTGTGCCCAGATAATCTCAGGATTGCGCGCCACCACCGTCTCATAATTCACACCCGGTGCAACATCGGCACCAGGCCGACCGGTGTCAATGGCAACATCTGCTGTCGCCAACAGATCCATGAGAAGTTCGGCGCCTTCGGAAGAGCGCGTGTCGAGAGTGAGTGAGCGCTTGGCGTGATTCAGGCCAACATGGGCTGCTGCTGGACCTGGGGTGCCGGAATAATTGGCACGAATCGAGTCACCACGACCAGGAGCTTCCACCTTGATGACCTCGGCGCCCATCTCGGCGTAGATCAGTGAGGAATAGCCACCGGGGTAGCCAGCACCCTTCGAGAGATCAACTACACGCAAGTGTGAAAGCGCCGCCATAGATTCCCCCCTTTTTCCGACGAGATATCGGAAATTGATGAAATCATAGGACGGCGGGCTCTCGACGGGCGGGGCCAAAAGGAGGAAAAGTGGCTCGAGTCAGTACATACTTAAATTTCCAAGGCAACGCTCGAGAGGCCTTTGCGGTCTATGGCGATGTCTTTGGAACGACACCTTCCGAGATCATGACCTATGGCGAAATTGGAATGCCTGATCTCCGGCCCGGCGAGGAAGCGATGTGGATGCATGGCGAGCTCGAAATTCTCGCCGGCCACGTTCTCATGGCCACCGACATGCTCGAGTCAATGGGTCACCAGACCAGAGTGGGCAACAACACCACTATCAATCTGGAGCCCGACACGCGAAGTGAGGCTGATCGGCTCTGGGCGGTACTGTCCCTGGACTCGACCGAGTGCTCTCCCTTGGCAGACGCCCCATGGGGTGCCTACTGGGGCGTGTGTTTGGATCGCTTCGGTATTCGCTGGATGTTCAATGTCTACGACGACCCACGCGTCTAGCCACTCTGCACTAGTCCTCGGTCGGGCGAGAAATCTGGGGTTCAAGAAAACCTTGTGCCGCCGTTGACCCACTTCGTCCGCCACCTCGGCCCCGAAGAATCACCGCCGCACCTGATGCGAGGAAAACCCCAAGGAGTGGCCCAGCCAGATATACCCAGAAGGCGCTGAAATCCCAGGCAATCAGGGCTGGTCCAAAACTGCGTGCGGTATTCATCGAGGCACCGGAGATTCCGTTGGCCCACAAGCCAGCGAGCGCTACGTAGCCACCCACACCGATAGCGCCAACAATCCCGATATTTTGCGCGCCCGAAGCAGTACCAAGGATGACGCTGACAAGACCGAAGGTCAGCACCGCTTCCATCCAGAATGCGGCCATCGAACTGTGATGTGAGGCCGGAAATGTGGCTCCATGAATGGCGGAAACGGCCACCACGCTCTGAAGGAACCATGACGCGAGTGCCGCTCCAGCGAGCTGCATGAAGACATAGCCCGGTATCCGGCGCCACGGAAAGTCACCACGGAGTGCAAATGCCAACGAAACGCCGGGGTTCAGATGTGCCCCAGATACTTTTCCCATGAACATGATGATTGCCATCACCATGATTCCCGGCGCAACCACAGCGGCACCAATCGAAACCGACCCGGGGGCTGCCACCATCATCATTCCGCCACCTGCTGCGACGAGAACCAGAAAGAACGTCCCGAGGAGTTCAGCAAAGAGCCGACGCCACCAGAAGCTTGGATTCTTAAAGTCGGCCAAGGAATGGACGTCGGCTGCAAGGAGGCGACGAAAATCACTGACGGCCTGATTTATTTCTGACATGACATCGGCCTCCTCTCGCCTCAAGGCTACTAATGCCACGGAGAATTTGCCCCATACGAGCACTACCGGCCCCCGGGTCGATCTTCACTGCTGATTGTGTGTTCAGTACCCCGGGGTGATCAGACTTGTCGTAGCAACTGAAAGTGCGACGAACAACATCACCATCCCAATCGCTACATCAAGAATGCGCCACGTGAAACGACGTGACATCAACCCCGCTGCTGCACGTGCTCCGAAGCCCAACCCAGAAAACCAGAGAATCGAGCCGAGGCTGGCTCCCGCTGCAAAAAACCAGCGATTCTGGTGGTACTGATTGCCGATTGAGCCAAGCAGCAAAACCGTGTCGAGGTAGACATGCGGATTTAAGAAGGTGAAGGCCAAGGTTGTTGCTGCCACCACTTTCGTTGAGGGCTGCGGCCCCTCCGAGGGAAGCAGCACCTCGGGGCGGCGGGCCTGCCAGAAGGAACGCACTGCGTACCCGAGGAGGTAGGCCACGCCCACCCATTTGAGAACTTCAAGCACGTGCGGAAATGAACGGACAATTCCACCGATGCCAGCAATTCCAGCGAAGATGAGTGCCACATCAGCCGATGCACAAATAACTACCGCTAATCCAACGTGTTGGCGGGCAAGGCCGAGTCGCAGAACATAGGCGTTCTGTGCACCGAGAGCCACAATCAGCGAAAGGCCGGTCAGGAGTCCTGCGAGAGCAGCATTCATTAGGAGTTGACTGTAGTCTCAGCCCTCTAACAAGAACCGATAGACGTTCGTCTCGCGCTGCACGAAACCCAACTTTTGATACAGCGCGTTCGCCGCTTCGCGTTTCGGATTCGAAGTCAGATCAACAGTTCGAGCATTAGCCAGGCCGGCTCGACGAATTGCCTCTCGACAAAGTGCAGCACCGACGCCGTGGCCTCGAGCCGATTCGTCGACGATGACGTCTTCGATCCAGGCCCGCACGCCAGACGGAATGCGGAAGATGGCCAAGGTGAGCGTACCGACGATCTGACCGTTCACCCGGGCCACCAGCAGCTGCGTGGCGGGGGCGTTGACCAGCGTCTCGACGTCATAGGCCTCGACGGGTGGTGCAGATGAGGAAAGCAGCGGCACAAGTCGGCGCATCGCAGCCACCAGCTCGCCATCGGCAACGACCGCTTCCTCGATATGGACCTGCTCGCTCACTCTTTGAGGTCACCTCTCCAAATCGGTTCACGGACCGTGTCATAGAGCACCTCGCGGTGCTCACCGCGAGCGATAGCGAAGACGTGTTCGCCCCACCGCTCAAAACCGACCAGTGGCTGTGGGAGATCGTCTTCGGTGAACCAACCCAGGTCAGCAACTTCGAGAGGATGGGGATTGAGCTCACCGCCAACAGCCCGAAGGTGAAACAGCAACGAGTAGAGCGGGTAGCGCGTCATGCCGAGACGCATGCCATCGAGGACTCCAACTAACCGAACCGGCTCAGCGATGATCCCTGTCTCTTCTTCGACTTCTTTGACAACAACTTCAGCTGCGGAGTAGCCAACGTCACACCATCCAGTGGGGTAGAGCCAGACCCCCGAGTCCGCACGCTGGATCAGAAGTACCTTGCCCTCATCGTTGGTCACTACTGCGCCAACGGCCACTCGCGGGGTCACGTAGCCGGCGACTCCCTGGCCGACGGAGCTCATCCACTCCGCCACATGGCCTTCGGCATCAGGCAAATGCGGCTCGGATCCATCCGCGGTGACCTTGATATCAGCGGCGATCTTGAGGACTTCCTCGAAGCGCTCGCGCTCATATTGGCTCTGGGTGAATCCCAGTCCAGTCCGGGCAATGCCGGCCAGCGCTTCTGACCAGCGCCGCAGTACTCGCTCAGGAATCTGATTGTCCACGGACCCGAACGCTAGCCACTCCAACACCTCCGTGTTGCGAGGGGCCAGAATGGTGAACCATGGCTGTGAACGACGACTGCCGACACTACGTGAGTCGAGGAGCGAGCGAGGGTGAAATCACCCAACGCTGCAAGCTGGGTGCTAACGAGCCCCTCCCCTTCGCATGCCCAGAAGGTTGCCTCTTCTATGAGCCCCGCGGCATTGCTACCCAGGGCTGGCAGATCTGAGGCTTAGCTCTCGAGGACATCACCGAGGAGATCGACACCGATTCCCTCGGAGCGGAGCCAGGTAATTGCTGCTTCGAGCCGGTCGGCAGCGCCTTCGAGCTCACAGATGATCCATCCTGAGTGTTCGATGATGTCAGCGCGCCGAATGTTGGGGATGACATCGAAGTCACGGACCAAGTGCGCCACAACGGGCTTCGGAACAAGGTCCTCTGGAAAGGTCAACTTGACTCGGAGAGTGACGCCGGTGCCCATGAGGACAATCTAGCCGAGCACTCGGTTGAGGCGACCCGACGAGAGTCCTTCGAGATCCAGTGCGCAAAAGGCGTAGCCGGCCGAGCGAGCAGCCTCGACGATGGCCCCTCGAGCGCTCAGCGCTTCTGTCAGGCGAGCCTCAGGCACTTCGACAAGGGCCA
>Ga0114959_10002134_pt1 | contig 16572 bp, 3 predicted proteins | sample C_130625_EF_Meta_FD_87317 | JGI IMG/M metagenome (GOLD analysis project Ga0114959, IMG submission 87317) | Freshwater microbial communities from Lake Croche, Canada to study carbon cycling - C_130625_EF_MetaG | ecosystem: Environmental > Aquatic > Freshwater > Lake | place: Lake Croche, Canada...
ACCCGGAGCTGATGGGTTTCCGGTGGATCCGTTGACCAGATAGGTCACAGGGAGATCCAAAGGGGTTGTGGTGAAGGTAAGGGGGATACTGCTTCCGGTATAGTTTTGTGAGGTGATGGTGAGCGCGACGGAAGCCTTGGATGAGGGGAGCAGAAGGGGAGAGAAGGTGTTGGTAACGCAACCGACCTCGTAGCGGCGGAGGGGGCTAATGCCATAGCCGTTGGCGCTTGTCTGATAACTGCCGATATCCGAATTTGTGGAGGGACGGGAAAGCCCCCTGATGTCCAGAGCGCCATAGATGGTGACATTTGAGGCCAGTTGATAACTGGAACTTAAGGAAGAAGTGTCGTTGATAAGCGGCAGAGCAGCACCGATGCCAATGACAGGGCTTCCACTCGCGGGCACAATGGTCAGGGAGTTGTAGATGCCTGTCAGCAGAGGGTCGGAGGCCGCATTGGTCGCAATGGTATTGGCGGTTGACCCCAGAATCGAAGCGGCCGTTCCAAGCTGCGAAATTAACGAGCTATAGATATAGGCCCCACGGGAGCTCCCTCCAAAGTTGGAAAGCGCGTAGCTATTGTCACTGATGATTCCGGCGGCTGCGATATTCGAGCTGTAGGCAACGAGGTTGTTATAGAACTGGGTGCCGTATGGCCTGTTGGTAAGCGTGGGATCCGAATTCATATCCAGATCCAGGGAGGTACAATTGAGGAATGTGTTCCCGTAGATCTGGGAACGAACGGCCGTCTTATAGGGGAGGACAACTCCTTCGAGAACAAGCGGATAGGAGACAGGATCGTTCCATCCCTCCCCGACTCCCAAGGCGCCATGGGTGGTTACCCCTGTGAGGTTGAAAAAATAGTTGTTTAGGAGGCTGTTGCCATATCCGTAGAACCTCACTCCTCCCATGCGATTATTATGCGGATCGGTGAAGACGATATTTCCGTTTGCATCATAGGCACCGCTTCCAAGGAAACAGTTTCCCTGAATCAGGCTGTAGTCCGATTCCCTGAAGCAGATTCCCGAGTAGTTGTTGAGAATCGTATTGTAGCGAATGTTATTTCCACGCGACTTGATTGAAATCATTTCCGGTTCACCGGTGGAGTCATCAGGGCCGCCATAGGCACTGTATGTGGCATGGTAGAAGCTGTTGAACTCAACGGTGGTGGCCATGTTATTGGTGGAGAGAGCGCCCACACCAATGCGGATGGTTTCATATCCGTTTCCCATGGATCCGGGTCCGCTTGCCGGTACATAGAGGTTTGCATCGTTTCCAAGCGGGATCAGTCGCTGGCCGAAGTAATTATAGCGGATGGTATGGTGTCCGAAATCGGTCACATCCTGCCCAGCATTGGTTCCCTTATAGAGTTTGATCGTGGCATCACGGATTGAGGTTCGTAGGTAGGGATTGGTCTGGTTGATGTCGTTCGTGTTGAAGTCCCTTCCCTGGAACTCGCAATATTGAATCGTGTGATGGTAGCCGCCTGCGACGAAAATCCAGGGGCCGTAATGGTGATTGTAGGGGCTTGTGTTATCCCTGCCGCAGTAGTCGAACTTGATGTGTGAGATCGTCATGTATCGGGAGTTGTAATCTGTCGATAGGATATCTGCCAAATTTCCCGCATAATCGCTGTTTGTGTCGGGGGCATACATGCCGCTGGTGGGGGCAAAAGTGAGCCCTGCAATAGTGATTCCCTGTCCCGCGAGCGTGATGCTGGAGAGGTTGGTGACAATCACGCCTCCAATCGTTGGGACATAGTTTCCGTCGCAGGAGTAGATGATGGCAGGATTGTTCTGGGCATCCCCATCCGTCATTGATCCGGTCACGGTGTTGGTCAACCCTGCCCAGTTGCCCCCTTTCAGATAGACCCGATCACCGGCAAATAACGTGGAGAAACTCCTTCCGCTCTTGTCTTTCAGTGCATTGAACTGGGTCGCTGTGTCCACATAATAAGCTGTCGCAGACAACTTGTTGGCAAGCAGGAGTGTGGCAAGAAGCTGCAACAATAATAATGTGCGAAACGTTCTTTTCACTCCAGGATGTGTGTGCTTCTTTTCTTTGGGGAATCAGGAGATGATGAAGAAGAGAATCAGTACCTAGAATCTACTGGAGCCAAGCTTTGAGTCGGTAGAAGAACTTGGTGCCGCTGGAAGTGTTGGTGGATAGGGAGATGACCTGATTGGAGCCGGGAATGTTGGAGTAACCGGAAACGGGGTTCCAAGAATTGGAGTTGGTGAGGTTGGTAGAAGACTCCAGGTTGTAGTAGCGAGTGAGTCCCGAGTAACCGGGGCTCGATCCGGCGGAAAGGGCGGTAAAGCCGAGAGATATCGAGTTGTTGTTTCCGTTCGAGATACTCAGCAGGGGAGTTGTGAGTGGTTGGGTGGGATTGACCCCGAAGGTGTAGGCCTGGAGGTTGTTGAGGCCAATCCCATAGGGGGATGCATCGTCGGCGGCATTGCCACTGTTGTTACTGGTGCCGAAAGTGGAAACACGCCACGCAGACACAGGATCATAGATCGTCATTGAAGAGGTGATGCTATTGGATCTCCAATTTGAGTTGACAGAATCTGCTGACACGGTGCCTACCACGGAGTAGCTACCCACGGAGCAAGGTGCTGTCTGGGATCCGTTGTAGGTCAGTAGGAAAGGAATCCAAGCGGGGGTAACAGACGCGTTAAAGCTATAAGGATAGCCGTTGTAGGGGTTGCTGGCATTGCCATTGAGCGAGATTGAAGGAGTCAATGGGGAGATGGTCAGAGTGCCAATTCCCGAACCATTGTAGATTGAGTTGGTTGTGAGAGCACTGGCCAAGTAACTGCCAGCATTGGTAGGTGCATTGGATGATGTCGGGTAAACAGTAGGGCTAATCCCCGAATAATTGGTTACAATCGGAATATTGGAAGGGACGGAGGAAACGGTCACCGCTTTGGGCGTTCCGTCAAAAGTCTGCGTGAGGTTTCCCAAAGTTACGGTTGCCATCAGATTCGTTACGGTGATGATCACCTGTCCGGGGGCTCCGTTACCACCGGAATAGGTGGTGGTATTGGCACATCGGGCTCCTCCCCCTCCTCCCCCGGGAGGGGTTGTTGGAGTTTGGCCTGATCCGGATCCCGTTGATGGATTAACACCACCACCATTCCCGCCGCCAGTGACAGCCGAGGCACCAGTTCCCGTATTCGCAACGGCACTGTTTCCATTAACCCCAACTCCAGCGCTACCACCACCTCCTCCGCCATAGGTGGTTGTGGTACAGGTGGCGCCGCTTCCGCCCGCATTCACTATGTCTCCAATGCTTCCGGATGCCGTTCCGCTCCCCCCTTTTCCATATTTCGTGGCATTTGCGGTCAATGCTGCTGTTTGACCACCTGCGCCTCCTTTGGCCAGAATATTGGTGGAGGGAGTATTTGTTGAATTAATCCAAGAGTCTGAACCCGAATTCGTGGCTCCATCGTTTGTGGAACTCACGCCTCCAGCACCCACATTGATGTAATAGGAATTACCAGGGGTTACCGCATAGGAGTTCAGTTTGGCATAAGCCCCCCCCGCTCCTCCCCCGGCAACTGCATTGCCGCTGGTGAATCCTGCGCGACTTGCAGCTCCTCCGGAACCCCCTGCTCCCCAGCATTCGACTTTTATTGAGGACACGTTGGAGGGACAGGTCCAGTTTGTCGTGCCGGCATTGGTGTAGGTGTAGGTAGCGTTCGTGGTGACGATTTGGATCGTGACCGTACTACTCCCTTCGGCATTCGATGAAGAGACTGTGAAGTTGTTGGTTCCAAGCTGATTGATGGTGCCGGAGATGATCCCGGTATTGGTATCGAGATTTAATCCACTTGGGAGATTGCTGGCACTGAATCCCGTTGGGTTATTAAGCGCTGTGATCTGATAGATGAAAGACTGGCCCTGTAGGGCGATTGTGTTGGTGCTGCTATTGATCGATGGCACCCCCATGATGGTCAGATACGCATTAGTGGTCGCGGAATAGTAGTTCGGGCTTTCTCGAACGCTGGCGGTCACCAGGTAGGTTCCGGTAACCGTGGGAGGATTGGTGGTGTTGGGATAGGAGCTGCTGCTATAGGTCGTCACAACCGGAAGGTTTTGAGGGGTGGTGGTGACTGTTACCGGCTGAGGGTTCCCCGAGTAGGCCTGATTGGTTCCAGAAACATTGATCACCGTGGTTGCTGGAGCGATGGTCAGCGTGCAGGCGCCCGATACTGTGTAATTAGTATCCGAGGCGAAGCTTGCCACGGAGTATGCCCCGGCATTAGTGGGTGGATTGATCGTCTGGGGATAGGTTGAGTTGCTGTAGGTTACCGAGATCAGAGACTGGGCGGCAGGTGGCGAAACGGAAGTGATGGAGACAGCTTCGGCGCTTCCGTTATAGATCTGGTTTGTGTTGCCGTAGGTCACCGCCGTCGGAGTGACAGCGTAGAAACGGGCGTGAAAGGTCTGACCATAGGAATTTTTGACCACGGCGGAAAAGCCCACACTAGTGCCGTTGGTAACAACGTTGGAAACCCCTGGGCTGCCGCTGAGGAATTTATAACTGCCCGGGGCGTTGTAACTCACACTGACTGATCCCGAGTTTGTCTGCGTTGGGTCACTAATTGAGAGATCAATGTAGGCACCGTTGCTCTGCGCCAGTGCGCTGGCCTTCGAGTTTACGGTGATGCCTCCGCTCGTGTAGGAAGCATTATTCCAAAAGTTTGCGGCAGTCATGCCGAGTTGCGTCAGTTGGACGCACTGAGCGTTTGTTGAGTTCTCCACGATGGTGACTGGTGGATTGGAGGCATAGGATGCAGCGCTACTTGATGAGTATCCTGGAAGCAGAACGTAGGAATAGGTGGCATTTGTCGGTTTTGCGCCGTGGTTGAACCAGAAGGTGAGGTAGTTATTGGAGACCGTCGTGGTGGAACCGTTGGTCATGACTTGTACCTGAGATCCCGTCCTGGTTTCTCTCAGGACCTGCAGTGTGGTCGGCGTTGGGAAATAGTAGCTGATATCACTTCCAGCGACCCTCCCGCTGAGATGAGCCCAATTGACCCCGGCGACGGAATTAGAAGAACCCAGCGTTGATGGGAAGTTGGTGCCATTCAGAGAGAATGCATCCGTTCCTGACGTGCTCAGCATACGATTCTCAACAATGGACTCGATAATGTCATTGCTGGTGCTCGTGATACCTGCCCCAAGGCAGACCACCTCATTATCAAAGAGAAACCACGACTTTTTAGCGACAAGAGGATTTTTGAGCGCATTAGCATCATTGAGTTGCATACCAAAAGCACCGTACCCCCCATAGGATACACCCCCCACCCAACTCTCCGTGGAAAGCGTTCGGTTAGCCTGAGAGTTGGTGAGTTTCTGCTGGGCGTCGATTGTCGTGCCAGGCAGTCGGTAGGGATTGACTGTCCACCAGAAATAGTCCGGTGACTCGCCCGCGGTATATTGTCCCTGGTCATTGTTATAGAGATATGTCTCGCCATCCCCTTGGTGCCATCCCCAGTAGTTTTCATTGTTAATGCTCTCGTAATTGAACTTCCTTGTTGAATATCCGACCACGCCAAAACCCCAACCCGGTTTGAGGTGAACCATGCTGTCCATGTTGGGATAGATGAAGTTGCCCGTGAGTTCGGGAAGGGGACTCACATTCGCATTGGTCATCAAGTTTTGTGCCGCCGGCAAGATTGGAAATGAGCAGTTGCTAAGGAAGGGGTAGTAAGTGTTCTGCTGGGCCCAATATTTCACCATTGATTGCATCCTGGCTGAGTCGGCCGCTGGAGCGAATGAGGAAATCCGAAGGACGTCTTCTAAAACGGTTTGACCTGCTCTCTGCGAACTTATCGTGGTAACTCGACCACGACCATCACACAGAGCCAGTGCGGCTCCTTTGTAGACGAGCGGCTCGAACGACTGGTAAACCCATGCGTAGAGATTCGTCCAATTTGTCGTATAATTGGTCATATCCCATGAGGATCCGCTCAGCAACTGGAGGGTTGGAGGGAGAATATCCAAGAGAGAGACGCCGTAACCTGAGTTGTAGGGTAGACCTCCGATATAGGGGAGGCTGCCAGAGGTGGCATTCGAAGAGTGAAAGACAAATGATCCGTCCGAATAAAACCCGTCGCCATTGGTCACGTAGGGAAAAACGATTTGGCCGTACGCGGAGCTTCCCTGTGTAATCTGGTTGCTGTTCTTGAGCAAAACGCCTGCGACCGTGATCACGTTGGCTTTGTTGGCGCAGTTGGCTCCTGTGAAATGAGGTGTGTTGGTATAGTTAAGAGGGTTATTGGAAGTAGCCGCTTGGTAAGCCTCCTCCCAGTTCACGGCCGCCATATAGTTCGCTACCTGATTGCTGGATAGGTTGGTATAGACGATGGATACCGTGTTCACCAGCGCCTGAGGACCGCTGATCTCAAGATCATACCAGTTCCACGCTGAAGGAAAGGTGCCCGTGTATACTTTGGGTGTATTTGTATTATACCAATTTGCATTCATCCAATCGAGGCCGTGGATGATGTTGGTGAGTAGCGTTTGGTTGCCTTGGAGGCTGGAGCCTTGGGTGACATAGGCCAAGGCCATAGCCTGGAGTTGCTGGTAGGCTGATACAATGAAAACGGAGTCTTGATTGGTTCCCAGATTGGTAATGTTACTGAAGAGGTAGTTCGTGTTGGTATTGCTCGTCATGTACCCCAAATACTTGGTTCCGGAGGAGACGATGCTACTGATGCCTGCGGCAATATTAGGGTCGTTAGTGTTGTAATTGTTCGTTGCTCCAGGAGAGAAATTTGTCATCCCGGTGAGGATGGAGACCCAATTGGTACGGAGGGTGTCGTATTGGTCAGCTTTCGCCGATGATGTAACAAGAAGAATGGTCAGTAAAATGAGGACTCCAATCTTGGAGAGCATCGAAACACGGATGTGCCCGAGTGGAGGGGGAGGCATCATGATGAAAAGATTAGATTGTTACTTAAAATTTAGCACTAATCAGTGAACAATCTACCCCTTTACAACAGAAAAACCCTACTGGAGCCAAGCCTTGAGTCGGTAGAAGAACTTGGTGCCGCTGGAGGTATTGGTGGAAAGGGAGATGACCTGATTGGCGCCAAGAATATTGGAATACCCTGCCACAGGAGTCCAAGTGTTTGAGTTGGTGAGGTTAGTGGTGGCTTCCAAATTGTAGTATCGGCTGAGTCCTGAGTAACCGGAGCCTGATCCAGCTGCACGGGCTAGGAAAGATAGAGTCAGGTTACTGCCTCCCGTATTGGAGATGGAGAGTAGGGGGACTGTGATCGGTTGAGTCGGATCGACTCCGAAGGTGTAGGCTTGGAGGTTATTGAGGCCATTCCCGTAGGGAGAGGAGGTGTCGGCCGCATTGCCGCTGTTGTTACTGGTGCCGTAGGTGGACAGGCGCCATGAGGAGACTGGATCATAGATCGTCATTGGAGAGGTGGCGCTGGCTGCACTCCAGTTGGAGTTGATGGAATCAGCCGAGATGGTGCCCACTACGGAATAACTCCCCACACTGCTGGGTGCATTCTGAGATCCGTTATAGGTAATGATGCAAGGGATCCAGGCGGGGGTAACGGATGCATTAACACTCCAAGGAGAGCCGGTGTAGGGGTTGCTGGAACTTCCGGTAAGAACAATCAAAGGGGTGATGGGCAAGATGGTCAACGTTCCACTTCCCGAACCGATGTAGATGGAGTTAGTGGTGAGAGCGTTGACCAAGTAACTCCCCGCATTGGTGGGAGCGTTGGAAGATGTTGGGTAAATCGTGGGACTGATACCTGAATAAGTCGTTACAATAGGAATATTGGAGGGCGAGGACGTAACCGTGACGGCCTTGGGCGTTCCATCGTAGGTCTGGGTGAGTGCCCCCAAAGTCACCGTGGCAGTCAGGTTCGTCACCGTAATAACCACCTGACCGGAGGCTCCGTTACCGCCTAAGTTGGCGAGGCCTGTCGTTCCTGCCCTTGCTCCACCACCACCACCTCCGGGTGGTAATGTGGGAGTTTGTCCAGGTTGGGAAGAACCCGATGCATTTGGATTGCCACCATTTCCTCCACCCACGACTGCTGTTGCACCGCTCGTGGAGCCATTTGTTGCGGAATTTCCGGCGCTTGTTGTTCCAGCACTGCCACCACCACCACCACCCTGAGTAGTTGAATATCCTGATGCTCCACTTCCACCCGGATAAAGGATAATTCCTATGCTTCCATTAGTAGTGCCTGTCCCACCGGCTCCAGTCCCACCCGTGACGGAAGCGCCTCCATTGCCACCCTTGGCAAGGATATTTGTGGAAGAGACATTGGTGGAGTTGAACCAAGAGTCGCCACCAGGCACTGAACTATTGTTAGTGATCGCATTGGTAGGTTGCGCCGAGCCGCCGGCACCAACGTTCAGATAATAGGTTGTTCCGGGCGTGACGGAATAAGAGTTCACCTTAGCGTATGCTCCTCCAGCACCACCCCCGCTGAGGGCGGTTCCCGAGGTTTTGATGGCACTGCCCCCAGCGCCGCCGCCACCCCAGCACTGGATCTGCACGGAGGTTACATTGGATGGACAGAGCCACGTATTGGTTCCTGCATTTGAGTATGAATAGACTGAGTTCGTTGTGACGAGTTGCATCAAAGTCGTGCTGCTTCCCAGTGAGTTGGAAGCGATGATTGAGAAGGTATTGGTCCCAAGATTGCTGAGGGTTCCAGTGATTAATCCAGTGTTTGTATTGAGGGTCAGGCCGGATGGAAGATTTGAAGCGCTGAAGCCCGTTGGGTTGTTCAGAGCGGTTATCTGATAAACAAAAGATTGGCCTTGGAGTGCGATCGAATTGGTGCTGCTTGAAATGGCAGGGACTGCGGCAATGGTCATGCTTTCGCTGGCGGTAGCCTCATTCCAGTTGGCGCTAGGTGCGATGTATGCGAATATGGAATAGGTACCCGCAGCGGTGGGCGGGTTGGTTGAGTTGGTGTAACTCGGACTTTCGTAGGAGGTAATCACCGGTATGTTTGCGGGTATCGTTTGTGCTGATGCAGGCACGGGACTACCGGTATATGGGAAGGAACTGCTGGGAAACGTGATCACGGGAGTCACCTTTGAAATGATCATGTTGGTTGTGGTTGATCCCCCATAAAGTGGATCATAGACGGCGGCAACCACACTGTAGGTTCCTACATTGATGGGCGGATTTGTTGCACCCCCATACGTGCAGATGACCGGGATATTGAAGGGGGTTGTGGTTGAGGTAGCTTGGGAAGCAGCGTTGCCTGAATAGGTTTGAGAGAGGTTACCGACCGCCACCGAAACATTCGTGGATGGAAGAAGAATCGGATAATAGGTGTTGGTGACGATGCCGACCTCGTAGCGGTGAAGTGGGCGGGCCCCTGTGCCGAGTGCGGAAGCCTGATAATTACCAAGTTCCTGTCCGGTTGAAGGACGGGGAAGCCCACGCATGTCGATGGCACCGAATTTGGCAACGTATCCGGCCAAATCATGATATGAGGCCTGATCGCTGGTGTCATTGGCGGAAGGAATCGCGAACCCCTTTCCGATTACGGGACTGTTGCTGGCGGGAACATAGATAGCGTCATAGGTGCCGGTCAGAAGCGGGTTGGTGACCAGAGTGATCGTATTGCTAGACGTTCCCAGCATCGTGGCTGCACTGCCGAGTTGGGTGCTATTGGGTGCGTAAATGAAATTCCCATAAGCGAGGCCGCCATGATTGGTCAGTGAGTCGGTATTCTGACCGCTAATCCCAGTGCCTGTAGTCCCGTTGACGCTGTTGCTGCTGTAGTAGATGAGGTTGTTGAGGAAGCGGGTGCCGTAGACTGTATTGGTGTAAACCTGCCTTTGCAGGTCAAGGCAGATCGTCACACAGTTGTAGAAGGTATTCCCGATCACCCAGTTGTAGTTTGCCGTGGGGTAGAAGGTGCTGGAGTTTGTCGCGATACCGACATTGAGATTGGTCAGGGTGCCTGTCGCACTGCTTCCCTCGCCAAGAGCCAGCGCGGAAGAGAGGCTGCTCCCGATCAGATTGTAGAAGTAATTATTGGCGATGATGTTTCCGAACCCAAACGATCTGCACCCACCCATGTTGGCGCTGACAGTCTCATTGATGACAATGTTTCCATTTGTGTCGTAGGAACCACCTCCAAAGATGAAGTTTCCCTCCACGGTGGAGTAATCGTTCTGGCGCAGAGAGATCTCCCCCATGCTATTGAGGCAGGTGTTGTTCCTGATAATGTTTCCGCGGGATTTCGCTGAGACCATTTCTGACTCAGCGATATTGTCGTAGTTGGGATAGTTGGTGGGGTAGATGGACCAAAGTGCGTGGTAGAACGCATTGTTCTCGACAATACAGGCGAAGGTGTTGGTGGCCTGCCCTCCTACACCGAGTCGGATGACCTCGTAAAAGTTGTTGGCCTGATTTGTTCCCGCCCCGTCAGTCGGTGCGTAATAATTAATGTCGCCGTTGAGTCCGATGTTTTTAGGGCCAAAGTAATTATAGCGGATCGTATGATGTCCCCACTGGATCGTGTCGGCGGTTTGCATCAGTACGACGACAGAACCGTCACGGATGGATGTTCTGTTCCAACCATTGTAAGTGACATTGATATCGTTCGTATTGAAGTCGCGGCCCTGGAGGTCGCAATACTGCAGTGTGTTGTGATAGCCGTACATCATGACCCAAGGACCGTAATGGTCGTTGGTGTTCGTGCAGGTAACACCGCAGTGGTCGAACTTGATGTGGGAGATTGTGTTGTATCGCGATCCTCCCGCCGTACTGATCATCCAGGCCGTCTGACCCGTATCGTCGTAGTCGGTGGCATTTCCGGTTGGCAGCATGCCGCTGTTGGAACTGAAGGTGACCCCGGCAAAGACGATGCCGGTACCAGCAAGATTGATCTGGGAGACACCATTGATAATCACTCCCCCGACGCTTGGGGCGTAGTTGGTGTCGCAGGCGTAAACGATGGCAGGATTCGTCAGGGCATTGGAATCGGTCATTGATCCGGTAAGGGTTTGCACGATCCCGCCCCAATTCGTTCCCCCTTTCAAGTAAACCCGGTCACCCGTCCGTAGGGTGGTAAAAGTTGAGCCGTTTTTATCCTTGCCGGAGTTGAACTGGGTTGATGTCTCGACGTAGTAACTGGTAGCCCATGTATTGGGAACCAACGCCAATGCCCCCATTAAGACAGTGAGACGGGCGGAACTTTTTAAGCCTCGTCTTCCTCTGGAGAAAAATGTTTTTACACACATTAGGGTACTCTCAAAGTCTAGCATCACATGGGACGCTGTCCACGACGGGATATGTTTTCTTTTTTTGTGGGGAGGCCTAATTCAGCGGTATCAGGGCGGCCATGTTTTACTGGAGCCAGGCTTTCAGTCGATAGAACCACTTGATGCCATTGGAAGTATTGGTGGAGAGGGAGATGACCTGATTGGAGCCGGGAATATTGGAGTAACCGGGAACGGGGTTCCAGGAATTAGAGTTAGTAAGGTCGGTGGAGGATTCCAGATTGTAGTAGCGAGTGAGTCCCGAGTACCCGGGGCCCGATCCTGCGGCACGTGCCAGGAAGGAGAGAGCCATGGCATTGCTTCCTGTTTTGGAAATAGAGAGCAGGGGGGCCGTGAGCGGTTGGGTCGGATCGACTCCGAAGGTGTAGGCCTGGAGATTATTCAAGCCGATCGCATTGGGAGAGGATGTGTCAGCGGCAACCCCGGTATTGCTGACCGTTCCATAATAGTTGGAGCGCCAACTGGTAAGAGGGTCAAAGATCACAAACGATCCCAATGAGGAGCCGCTATAGTTTGGATCAATGATTGTGGCAACGAGAGCGTAGGTACCAGCACTGCTCGGGAGATTGGAACTTCCGTTGTAGGTTGCCGAGTTTGCCAGGCCTGATGGGTCTGTAGTGATGCAGACGAACCGGCCGAATCCGTTATAGGGCTGGCTCGTATTGGAAAACGAGATCGAGGCGCTTGCGGGATTGATCGTGAGCGTCGTGGTTGCTGAACCGCTGTAGTTGGTGCTACTGATGTTTGCAAAAACCGTATAAATTCCCGCATTAGTGGGTGGATTGGTTGTCGTGGGAAGGCCTTGTTTGCTGTAGGTGACGCTCACGGGAACCGCATTGGTGGGAGATATGCCCACAGTGATGGGGCAAGCGTTCCCAGTGTAGGTTTGATTGGTATTGGAGAGGGAGATTGTTGCCTGGGACACGCTTGCCAAGGACTGAACGGTTATCAGGACTTTACCGGAAGCCCCGGATCCACCGGCATACAGGGTTCCATTGCCTGAACGGGCTCCTCCACCTCCTCCGCCAGGAGTATTTCCACTGTTTCCGCCTCCGGTTACCGCTGTTCCATTGCCTCCGTTACCACCACCTGCGGGAGCTATTCCTCCATTTGTCGTGCTGGCACTCGTTCCTCCAGAACTTAAACCAGCGCTGCTTCCTCCAGCTCCTGCATATTTTGATGCATTGCTACCCGCAGATCCGCTTCCCCCGGAATAAATAACGTTACCGATGCAACCCGAAGAGGTTGCAATGCCAGCAAGCCCATTGGCCGTCGTGCCGGAATTGCCGACGGCGCTTCCCCCACCTGCGCCTCCTTTCGCCACACATCCGTTCGTCGGCACATTGGTTGAGGCACTTATCCAAGAATCCCCTCCCGGCACCTGCATCCCGTTGGTGGAGGAACCATTGCTTCCTCCGGCACCAACATTGATCGTGTAGGAGGTGCCGGGGGTTACCGGGAAATTACTGGCCATAGCGTAAGCACCACCGGCTCCTCCTCCACCATACGGGACAGTTCCCGAATTGGGTGTGCGAAGAGCGCTCCCGCCTGCTCCACCTCCACCCCAGCATTGCACCTGAATCGAGGTTACATTGGCTGGGCAGATCCATGATCCAGAGAAAACAAAGCTATTGGTTAAATTGGCAAGGGAGGAGGCCACCGTTATGGTCAAGCTTGCGGTTCCAGTACCGCCCGAGTTGGTGGCGCTGAGTGCCACTTGGTAGGTTCCTGTCTGGGTTGGAGTACCACTGATATATCCAGTGAGGGGGTTGATGCTAAGACCAGAGGGCAATCCTGAGGCGGCGTAACCAGTTGCACCATTGGATGCTGAAATCTGATAAGAGAGTGGAACCCCCGTGATCCCCATAAGAGTAAGATTGCTGCTGATAATCGGAGGTGGAGGCGTCACTGTAATCGTCAACGGGGCAGTCGTCGTTCCTGCTCCATTGGTGGCACTTATCGTGACGGAGTAGGAGCCGACCTGTGTCGGCGTGCCAGAGATGACGCCGGTTGTCGGATCAATGGAAAGTCCCGTTGGGAGTCCGATTGCACCGAATCCTGTTGGCCCGTTATTTGCCGTGATCTGGTAGGAAAAGGGAAGGGTTTGAGAGGCGACTGAGCTTCCAGCGCTTAGAATGGAGGGCAACTGGGGGACTGTTTGGAAGATTGCGTGATAGGACTGCCCATTGTAGGAATTTCCAACGTTGACTTGTAGGACAATGTTTGGACTGAGTTGAAGCACGCTGACATCGGAATCCGCAGAAATCAGACTCAATGCAGACTGGGCCAGTGTCACTGTGATGACTCCATCGTTGTTCTGTGTGGGATCGGAAACGCCGACCGAGAGGGTATTGAATCCTTGAAGGGTCATCACCGAGGACTGGCTGTCCGAGGTAATCAAATCAGCAGTGCCGCCATTGGTGGTCCAAAAGTTGGCACCTACGGCACCGAGAACCGCTTTTTTAACGGCCTGCACGATCGTGGAGTTCACAAGGACGGTGATATCAGGGTTCTGTGCGTAGTTGGCGACAGCATTGGAGTTGAAGTTCGGCAGGAGCACATAGCTGTAGGAGGAATTCGTCGGCTTCACGCCATGGTTGAACCAAAGCTTGAGGTAGTTATCGGTATGGAGCGTCGAGTCCGAGTCCCCGGGATGGATGGTTGTCCAGGTTCCTGATTGGGCAACGAAGGCCGCATTCAGATTCATGCCCCCCCCGGGGAAGTAATACCCGCCGACCCCGTCCAGTGCGCACCATGTTGAGCCGCTGATATTATTGCTCCAGGGAACGATCGGTTGCTGCTGCACCCCTCCATACCAGAAATTAGCGTTTGGCGTCTGCCCCAAACGACGATTCTCCACCGTTGTGTCCACCTCATTGGTTGAACTGCAGACAATCCCAGCGCCGAGGCAGGCCACCTCGTTGTCGAACATGAACCAGGATTTTTTCCCATAGAGCGTGGAGGGTGTCCCTTTGGTGTCTGAGGCCGGAGGGTGAATCGACATTCCTGCGACCCCGTAAGCTGCCATCCCATTGGAGTCCTGAACAGTGACTCCTCCGACCCAATCCTGATCGGTGGTATTCGGCAGGCAGGGTGCGTTGAGTTCGGCGGTGGTTCCAACCAGATGGTAAACGTCAACGGTAGGCCAATAGTCTGAGGTCCAGTTCTGGTCGGTGGCACCGACATAGAGGTAGGTCATTCCTTGGCCTTGATTCCAACCCATCATGTCGTTTTCCGAACTCGGGGTGACTGTCAGGTTTTCGTAGTTGTTGATCCGGGAGGAACACATGCTGATGCCAAAGGCAAAACTACTCCGCTGAGCCACAACACGATCCATATTGTAGAAGTTGTATTGTCCTGAAGCTGGTTGAGGTGAGGAGATGAAGGTGTTCAGTGCAGAGGCGATGTTGCTCGGGGCAATACCGGCGACCTGCTTCAAATCCGTGAGAATAGTCGATCCTGCCGTGAATTCGTTTTCCGTGGAGGATCCCACAAAACGACCGCGAACCATGTCCATCATTGCGCCATGATAGAAGAGGGGTTCAAAACCCGCTGTGCACCAACTATAAAGATTGGAAAGGTTGGGATCGTTGATCTGCCATGCGGAGCCATAGACGAGATTGACGATCTGGATGACATTCCCGAGTTGCACATAACCGTAGTGACCGGTGTATGGGATGTTTCCATGGAACACATAGGAATTGTCCCCGCTGTAAAAGCCCTGCCCGTTGTTGTAATAAAGGAAAACGCTCTGCCCTGTGCCGGAACTGCTCTGACCCGGTAGAAGAGTTGTGCCACTCAGGTTGATCTGGCCTTCCGTGATTTTGGCACTGCTCTTGGCCAAAATTCCACGCAACATCACATTCTGAACATTGTCCGTGGTGTTGGCCCCGGTCAGATTCGGCCAGTCAAAATAACCGATCCACAAAGGACCATCGGGCCCGAAGTAATCGATTGCCGCGCAGTAGTTCCCAATTTCCGTCCCAGTGAGCAAAGGATAGACCATCAGAGCGGCATTGATGAATCCGGCCGGAGCACTGACCTCCCAATGATACCAATTGCCATACCAGGCAATGGTCGGGTTATAGGCGTTGGTATTCATCCAGTCCAAGCCTGCCACCACAGCCGCGCCCAGAGCGGCGTTTTGATAGTTCGTGCAGCCCGGCGTGGCGTAGGCCTGTGCCATGGCCTGGAGTCGTGAGTAGGTGGTGACGATATTGGCTGAGGTGGATCCGAGGGGAAGATCTGAGAAGAGGTAACCTGTTCCACTCGTCACCATCTGACCCTGCCACTTCGTGGCCGTGCTGGAGATGCTTGAGAGTGAGGAGGCGTTGGTGGCTGCAGTCGTCAGTTGAGAGATCCAATTGGATCTTAAGGTGTCAAACTGATCTGCTTGGAGACTCCACATGGAAATCCATGTGATCAAAAGGGCTGTAGTGATGGATTTCATGGGGGGAAACCGAGACTCCTTACGCTAGTTTCTGGATGCTGTCACTTCTGTTGTCAGGATGACGAGTGCTTACTGCAACCAGGCTTTGAGTCGATAGAAGCACTTGATGCCATTGGAGGTGTTGGTGGAGAGGGAGATGACTTGGTTGGAGCCGGGAATGTTGGAGTAACCAGAAACTGGGATCCAGGAATTGGAGTTGGTCAGGTTGGTGGTGGCCTCCAAGTTATAGTAACGGGTGAGTCCCGAGTACCCGGGGCCCGATCCTGCGGCACGGGCGGTAAAGCCAAGTGATATCGAGTTATTGTTTCCGTTGGAGATGCTCAGCAGGGGCCCCGTGAGAGGTTGGGTCGGATTGACCCCGAAAGTGTAGGCCTGAAGGTTGTTGAGGCCGATCCCGTAGGGGGAGGCATTATCGGCGGCAGATCCATCATTGTTGAGGGTGCCAAAATAGTTGGAGCGCCAACTGGCAACGGGATCGTAGATCACCAGCGTGCCGCTGCTTGAGGATGAGTTCCAGTTGCCATCGGCCAAGTTGTAGGCAAGGAGGGGGTAATTGCCCACCGCGCTGGGTGGACTTGTAGATCCTGCATAAGTAACACTGACGGGAAGGCCCGATGGTGTGACGGAAGCACTGACCGGTCTGGGGGAGCCGTTATAAGGCCAGTAGGTTGAGGAAATCGTAATCACCGGAGTGAGTGGCGCGATGGTGAGGATGGCGTTGTTGGAGCCTAAGAAGTTACTGTTAACAACGCTGGCGGAGACGGCAAAAACGCCTGCATTGGTGGGAGCGTTGGTGGTGGATGGATAGAATGTGTTACTATAGGTG
>Ga0114959_10002136_pt1 | contig 16568 bp, 13 predicted proteins | sample C_130625_EF_Meta_FD_87317 | JGI IMG/M metagenome (GOLD analysis project Ga0114959, IMG submission 87317) | Freshwater microbial communities from Lake Croche, Canada to study carbon cycling - C_130625_EF_MetaG | ecosystem: Environmental > Aquatic > Freshwater > Lake | place: Lake Croche, Canada...
AACAGACAATACAACTCAACTCAACACAAGATGTCTGAGAACCGCATTCGTATCATGGAGGACCGCTGGTTTGTTTCCCAGATTGCTGCTGACTACCGTGCTCCCTGCGAGGAGGGTTCGGAGGATGCGGCGATTACGCTGGCGCTGTGCCAGCGCAACTGGGCGTGGAAGGGGGCGCGTGGTCTGAAGAAGATGCGCGATCTCATCAGTTCGATCATCAACGGTTTCCCCGTGCCCACGTGTATCATGAACCGTGTACGTGGTCGCTTCGAGATCTACGATGGTCGCCACCGCATCGAGACTATCCGCCGCTTCGCAACCGACGGGTTCACTTGGGAAGGCAAGAAGTTCAGTGAGTTGTCTGACTTGGACAAGAGTCTCTTCTCTGACCGCCAGTTGCCTGTCACTGTCATGACGGGTGCCACCACGGCGCAGCTCGCAGAGGTGTTCATCCGCCTGAACATGGGCGTGTCCCTCTCGGACTCCGACCTCTTCTGGGCGAACCGTGATATGCCCCTCGTCTCTGCGACGGAGCGCCTCGTGTTCACCCACACCCGCCTGGCGGACAGTCTGGGCGGCATCGACATGAAGGTGAGGACCAACCTCGCCAACTGGGTCGCCCTGGTCGCCGGTCTCAGCACCGGCATTGCCGGGAACATCAGCACGTCGTACATCCGCGCATCCGAGAACCTCCTCATGGATCGTCAGGTTGACGATGCCGTGGTCCGTGCAGGTCTGGATGCCCTCGCGACGCTGTACGAGACGGCAAACGCCCGGTTCCCTGTCGGACCCAAGGAGAAGGCAACCTTCAAGAAGGTTGGCAAGGTGTCTGCCTTCTTCCTGGGTGAGTGGATCCCGTCCAACAACAAGGACAACGTCATCGAGAAGTGGGTCGGTATCATCGGTCGTCTGCGTGGCGTGAATGCCGGTGCGATGGCAGGTGCGCTGTCCACGACCGGGGCGCAGAACCTGACTGCTGAGAAGATTGCGAAGGTCCTCGAGCAGGTGAACAACTACCTTGAGCATAACATTGTGGCGAACGCAGAGTCAGTCGACAGCGACGACGAGTAAAAGAAAAACAAAACCAAAACAAAAAATACAAACACAAAACTTTTTGCTTTGATCGCGAAATCTTCATCGTCGAAAACGGATTTGTGAATTTCTACCCAGCAAAGAGTCTAGTCCTAAACAGACAATACAACTCAACTCAACCTAAGATGTCCGATATTGAGCAGAAGCCCAAGCGTGTTATCACTGAGGAGCAGAAGGCGAAGATGAAGGCAGGTCGCGAGCTCGCGAAGGCGCGCAAGGATGCCGAGAAGGTTGCTGCTGCCGCTCCGGTCCCGGAGGGTGAGGCGGCACCTGCGCCTGCCGAGGAGGCGCCTAAGAAGGAGAAGAAGGCACGCAAGCCGAAGGCACCTAAGGAGGAAGAGGCACCTGCTGCTGCCGGTGGTGCCGGTGGTGAGGAGGCACCTGTGCCCGAGACTCCCAAGAAGGAGAAGAAGGAGAAGAAGGTCCCTGCTGCGCCTAAGAAGGAGAAGGTGGAGGAGACGGCACCTGAGAACAAGACGACGTGGCAACCCATCATTGCCCTCGTGTTCAACATGAAGAACGACAACTACGAGGAGGACGGTAGTGCCGGCGAGGAGTGGATACAGGACCGCACCTACTTCGCGAACGAGGATGCCCTGCGTCGCTACCTCACGGACCGTATCAACAACTGGACGGACGACTTCAGTACGATGATCCGCGGAATCGCAGATGACAGTCCTACCCAGATCGCAAAGATCATCGACCACATCATTGCGACGCCGTTCCTGCCGAACCACCCGCTGTGCGACGAGTTCAATATCTGCCGCTTCTCTGCGTCTCTCCACCAGTAAACTAAAAACTAAAAATACCAAAACGAAAAAACAAAATACAAAAGATTTTTCGTTAGAGCAGACCATGGTCTTGGACCGTCGAAAACGGATTTTGGCGGTGCTGGGGGAGGGACTGCCTGAACCAACACACAAAACTTACCATGCCTGCCCCCCGTATGCGCTGCTGCGCCATGACGCTTGCCGGTACTCAGTGCATAGCGCACACCGCTACTGAGCTGACGCTGGGTCGCTGCAAGACGCACCACGCGAAGTCGCTCGACGTTCTGCCTGTCGTGTTGGCGGTGCGCGAGTTTGACTGCTTTCCGTTAAACAGTCGCAACTTGAATGCCCGCATCGCTCTGCACTTCCCCGAGGCCGCGATTGAGGCAATTGGGACGGGGCTTATCCGAGGGACCATTTTGAATAACGTCCGCACCTGGGTGGACGCCAACCGTGAGGCGGTCCGCACCTTCTACGCTGCCCGGGCCGTGGGCACCAAGGTGGACGTCACGAACTTCTACGAGGCCTACAGCACCCGCCTGGACGACACGTTGCCCCGCGTCGCCGCGGCCTACCTCGCTGACCCGCGGTGGGGTCCCGTCATGCGTGGCGACCCTGCTCCTGCTGCGCCTGCCCCGCCCCGTGCCGCACGTCTCCCGGTCGCCCCGGTCGGTGAACTGGCAGCGTTCTCGGCGGACAAGCAGAACGTCCACACTTGGGCTTCGGTCAAGCTCACCAATGAGGTGGTGGCGCGCGTGCTCAAGATCGCGGTGGACAAGGAGTACCAGTGGAACCGCAAGACCGTGTCCCGCACGCCGGCGGAGATCATATGGGCCTGCCGCCTGTCTCCGCAGGTCGCAATGCAGATGATGCAGAAGTACTGTGCTGCCGACAATGTGTACGAGATGGGGGCTGGCATATACGGAAAGGTCCTGGACGGCGTGTACGCCTATATCAAAAACTCGCCGGACAAGAAGGACCTGTACAAGATCCTGCGTGCGGAACTGACGGACAACCTGGGCATGTGCGCCCAGGGCAACCTCACGCGCCTCTGCAACGTGCTGGCAGGGTACCTGGAGGGCATTGGTTCTCAGGAGTCCCCGGCGGACCGTCTGGGTCGCGAGTTGCCCAAGTTGATGGAGATTGCGGACGAGACGCGGCGCATGGAGGTTGCGCGTGGCGTGCTGCGTGACACCGGTCTGCCGGAGACCGAATGGGCGCCCTGGTTGGAAGCGCTGGCGTAAAACAAAACACAAAGAAAAAACAAAACCCTAAAAAGTTTTTCATTTAAAACGGACTACACGGAAGCAGCGTGAGTAAAGTATCAAGCAATGTTCTTTGTAGATTCGGAGGTAGATGGAATTCTAGCAGTGAGGCAGCAGCGAGAGAAACAGGCAAGGGAAGATTACTTTGCGTATTTCTCGGAGTTGGCGCTGGACTATTATGGGAATATGATTGCTGAGAAGAGAGGACAAATCTTACAGGATATGTTGAATGCGGCAATCCGATTACCGTTTCTGTCGACGATTAAGGTTCCGCTTCATACGGTATTGACCTACAAAGCAATGACGCCATACGACAGAGAGATGCGGCGTCTCTATGAGAACACAGACTACAATACTGGCGCATGGTTCGAGAGTCTTGCAGGTGTCCACCGGGCAAATATTTACGCAATCTTTATGTATTCGGACTTCAAGCAGAAGATGGATGCGCGTTTAGGTCGCGGTATGTTCCTAACAATGACGAGCAAGCGCGTCAGGACGAGCAATTTGGGAGTAAAGGAGTACGAGGTGACGCTCTGGATGAATCTAGCAGTGTCCCGACGATAAATTCTATGTTCTAGAAAGTAAATGGGTTTTACAATTGATGCATCCAAAGATCTGGAGCAAAACATGGGTGTGCCTGCCTCACAGATTCCGTTTGGGACTGAAAAGGTAGGAGGTCGTCGTCGCTCGAAGCGCGGAGGTGTTTTTGGTATCGGCGAGGTGTCGCGCGACCGCTCGGATTCTGTTGCGAGTACACTCAGCGATGTAAGTTCTGTTTCGCTTTCATCTGATGTCGATGAGACTGCTGGTGTTATCGCAAAGGCAACTATTCTGTCTGCGCTCGTCAAGTATTTCCACGACAACAAGGAGACGCTAAAGACAGGAGCAACTGCTGCTGGATATACTGCACTTGCGGGTCTTGCTCTTTTTGCAGCAGACAAGTACTACTCACCGGAAGTTTGTAGTATTCAGTGGCAGAAGGCAGCAGAGGCAATGACTCTTGCCGGAGTTACGTCTGCGAAGGACAAGTGCGATCTTGCGATGAACGCTTACAACTCAGGAATGACGGTTGCGATGGCAACTGCTGGAGCATTAATAACCGCAGCCATTCGCACGGCATCGCCAAGCATTGATGTGTCTGACGGTGCTTTCAATGGAGTGAAGAGTGCCGTTATTAAGGGATTTATGGGGTCTGCTGCTCCTGCCGCCAAGTCCAAGAAGGGCGGACGCACGAAGCGCCGCATGTCCAAGAAGGGACGCAAGGGAGGCAAGTCGCGCAAGTCGCGTCGTTAAGTATACATCATCTTCCACGTCTCGTCCTGCTTCACGGTCACAGCATCTTTCATCAATGTTTGAATCATTTTGGGAGTGATTTGGAGAGGGAACTCAATGTCCATATAGAAGGGATACTCCTTCATGCTTTCGTGCTTGGATACGCGAAGCATATTGAGACGCGTAATGACGGTTTCTACAGTCCGAATGAGGTTTCGCACTCCTTTCTCTTTCGCAGAGTATTGTGAAATCACGAACTTCATTGCCTCGTCTTCAAACACCAAATCATCGTTCTTGAACTTTAAGCGCTCCGTCATTTCGGGCCACACGTAATTCTTCAAAATCTCCTTTTTATCTGCGTCATCGTATCCGCCACACTCAATGATATTCATGCGATCGCGGAGAATGGGATGGACTTTCTCGATATCGTTGAACGAGAACACGAACAAACACTGGGACATATCGAAATCCACGCCTGCGAAATAGCGGTCGTGGAATTCCGTATTCTGGGATTTGTCGGTCAAGTGAATCAACATACTGGCAATTTCTTCGCCATGTGCAGTTCCTGAAATCTTATCAAGTTCGTCGAAATACAGGACGGGATTCATCGTGCCACACTGCATAAGAGTGTCTGCGATTCTGCCCCACGTGGACCCTTCGTAGGTGTATGCGTGCCCCGTAAAGTTCGCGACATCCGATGCGCCGCCGAGCGTGAAGAACCCGAATGGACGCTGAAGGACACTGGCAATTCCGTTACGGGCAAATGAGGTCTTGCCGACACCCATAGGACCATGAAGGGCAATAACGTTTCCAACTGCGCCTGGATTCACGACCCATTGAGATAAGACTTGCATGATCTGGGTCTTAGCAGACTTCATGCCGTAAATCTTCTCGTCCATCTGTTTGCGTGCCTTGACCATGAAATCGGTACACGCAGGAATGCCGTCATCAATTTTGACGGGAAGAGGCACGGTCTTGCCGAAGGGGATGTTGAGGAATCCGTCGACCCATGTTTTTAGTTTATATGCGCCTCCAGAGTCCATGTTCATTTCGGCAAGTGCGTCGATCTTCTTGAGGACCATGGATTTCATGTAGTCGGAAACAGGCAGACCCAGAATCTTGAATTTGTATGGGATGACACCTTCGTCCATCATCGTTGAAATCCGTTGCATCGCGGAGCACATATCTTTGCGCTTCGCAGGGTCGAGAGACTTATAGTAGTTCCTCTCGACTCTGGTCAGTTCCATTGGCGGAGCATCTGATTCCTTCTTGGACTTAGGAGGGCGCGTCTGTTTCTTTTCAGCAGGAAAGATGCTGGGTGCGGCGGGCGCGTACTTGTTTTGAAGGATTTTTAGGAAGGAGTCTTCATCGCTCTCATCATCCGAATCCGCCAAGTTAAGACCACGTATCTCAATTTCAATCCGAACATCGTCGTCTTCTTCATCCGTAGTTTCCAATGTGTCGTCGTCTACCCACACAGCATCATCTTCGGGTGCTTTGACGGGACGTTCGCGAAGATTGTATCGCGACTTTTTCGGCGGTGGTGCCTTATCGTCGGTCATATCTTCCGATGCCTTCCTGCGCCGCGCATTTGCCTTTGAGGGGGGACGTTTCGCCATTCTCCTTGCTCTGTTCTGGAAATAAAAACCATGATACCATCCGAAAGTTTTATGATTCAAATAACAATGAACGCCAGAGAGATTTTGGTTAAGAAGAAGTATCCAGACGGATACCCTGACGATGTGGTGGACACTCTGAACCACATGTCGTTCACGAAAGGTAAAGATATCAAATTGATGGGAAGTATGCCTTTGCGCTCACAAACATATGCTGGGGACTACGATGCAGTGGAGACTGTGGAGGTTGGAGGTGGGCGCGACCATGCCGTCAAAGAAATCGTGAAGAGATTCCAAGATGCAGTGCGAGCAGTTCTATCTCGACCGAAGACGTATATCGCAGACATCAAATGCGGGTCTATCGACGAGTGGGATATCGTGACGGAACCGTATGACGCAAAGAAGACTGCAGAGAACTTGAAGAAACTGTATGACGATAAGGTTGTGACGACAGAGCAGTATAACAAGGAACGGAAACTGCTGAAACCTCCTTCTGAACTTAGTAGGTTGGAGGTATTGTATGTGCGTCACGAGATTCGGCACAATATTGTGAGATGGAATGCGCACGAGATTCTGAAGGGGCACAAAACATTGGTGGATGGGCGGCATTATACGCTGGAGGAGGCGGTGCAGGCAAAGACAATGGCAAAGATGGACGTTGTGTCTTGGGTCCAGAACAATCGGTTCACGGATTTCTCGTGCATTTACATTTTCAAGAATAACGGGAACATCATCAATGTGGGGTTAGAACCGAACGTTGTTCAGGCCATGCGAGACAATATGTATACTCTGAAAGGTGTGGGGAACTACTTCAAGATGGCAAAACGTATGTTTGCTATCGCGAAGTATCAAAATAAGACCAAGACAATTGAACGATTATCGCCGATGTTTACGGGAGATTTAGGGAGATTGTATCATGTGTATGGCGATATAGGGACACTAGAAAGTTTGTTTGAAATGAAGGAGGGGATTCCGTATTCTGCTATAAAACTTGAGGTGGATCAATTCAAGGGCCGTCTTTCGAATATTGTCCTGAATGGGTATTTGAAGAACGAGGACAAGATTCTGGAGGATATCGAGAAGGCCGATTCACACAAATCCATGCAAGATGCTCTTGAGAAATTGAAAGCTAAACTTTACGTGATTCTACAAAACAACTCGAAGCGGTATTTGATAAAGAAAGGAATCATGCGGCTTCATTCTGCGAAGACCAGGCGAGCGAACACAAAGGCATTGAAGACGACTCTTAAGAAACTTGATTTTGGACTTTACTATTAATTTATGACCCAGACTGGACTCCAGAAGTGTTGAAGGAGTTGGGTCCGTTCAGGTTGTAGACGCCTCCGAACCCGCCTCCGCACTTCATTTTACCGGTAAGATAGGCAAGTCGGAAGTTGTTACCTTGTTGCTGCCACAGAATCTCTGCGTTTCCGGCGGGAAGATGGTTGACGCCAGCAGGTGTAGTTCCTGCGTGTCCTCCAGGAACCAGACTTGCTCCTCCAAAAGAAATGTTAGTTCCACCGCGTTTCTCGTTATAAATGAGACGTTCGCGGATGGCACGAGTCCTGTCAGACGCATCGCGCTCTACCTTGGCAGAGAATGCGACGTCCATCGTAACGTTAAATGACACGTTTGCGGCAGATGTTCCAGAAAAGGTGACAGCAGTAATACCGCCAGAAGCATTTACCGTAGACACGCTAATGACCATATCGTTTGTCGGACTTGCTCCGCCGAGGAGAATGCCTCTCACGAGCATAGAGTTTCCGGCTTTATACCCTGTTCCAGCATAGGTGATACTTGCCGTCGCCACGCCAGTATATGATCCCGACGCTGCGTTTGTGGTTACAGATAAGACTGCCGGATCAATGTTTGATGACTGAGAAGACATTTGTTAAAACGGAAGACAAGTTTTGACGCAGGAGGTATGAATCAATCAATGTTTTGTAATAATTGTGGAGAAAGAGGACATGTCTTCAAGACGTGTAAGTTGCCTATCATTTCGTGTGGTCTCGTTCTTCTGAAGGGAACAAAGGAACCGTTCAATTTGCCTGTCACAGATACGGAGGATGTGAGGATGTTGATGGTGCGACGCAAGGATTCTATGTCGTATATGGAGTTCCTGCGTGGGAAATACGAGATGACGAACCCGGACTACATTCACCGTCTGATTCAAAACATGACAAAAGATGAGCAGAGACGGATTGTTGAGTTTCCATTCATGACGCTGTGGACACAGTTATGGGGCGATGGCAGAGATGTTCATTCGCCGGAGTTCTATGATGCGAAAGAGAAGTTTGAAGCCCTGAATCGTGCTCGTCTCGTGTATGAATATCGGAGTGTTTGGGACGAACCGGAGTGGGGGTTTCCGAAAGGTAGGAGGACGCGAGGAGAGACGGATGTTGATTGTGCCATCCGCGAGTTCCAAGAGGAAACCAATATTTCGCGAGAGGCGTATGTTCTGTGTCGGAACCTTTCGTTCGAGGAGGTGTTTACTGGAACGAACAACGTGCTTTACAAGCACGTGTATTTCATTGCCTTCGTGAAGAAAGACATTGACGTCGCACATAAACTGACGGCAATGCAGAAGCGTGAGATTTCGCTGGTAAGGTGGATGAGTTTTGGCGAATCGAGGGCAACGATACGACCGCATTACACGAGACGGATGGAGATTCTGAGAGAGATAGAGGCGGCAGTCCAGACATTTGAAACTCTTGCTCAGAATCAATAGAGATGATTGCTATTTTGGGAGCACTGTTTATTGTCGGAACCGCGCTATCCCTCTTCATCGCGAGTATTACGTGTGGCAGGACGGATTTGTATCGCAGTCCTCGCGATGGAGCATTATGGGCAGTGATTCCTGCTTTCGTGTATGCCATTTCGGAAAGCAAGTATATCATGGTGTTGTCGACGTGGATTCCTACATTACTCATGGTATTTGTCACGAAGTTCACAGTGTGTGATAAAAAAGCGCCGAATAAGTAATGGAGTTGGACTTCAAGGGTGCAAAGATCCCAATACTAACAATACCGAAAGGCACGCTACTATTTCGTGCCGTCCGGCATTCTGAAGGTGATTTCAGTGGAGCAGATGTGTCTCCCGGCAAGCGATGTATCCCCAAGAACTACAACGTGTTTTTCTACATGAACCCTTTTGTTCCTGAAATTCATCCTGAACTGTCAAAGGTTCCGAATGTGGACGTATACGAGACCCCACATGACCTGAAGGTCGTATCCATGGTCCGTCCGTCTCCTTATTCCCGCGGATCCCATCACAAGTCGGGCGAGTTTCCTATGATTTCGTGTGACCAGATAAAGGATACTTGCTTAAAAGGACGCGATTACGATCCGTGTTTCAAGGATGAGTTTCTGGAGACGTTTCCGGATATTCATGGATGGGTCGCAGTGGGTCGATCAGATTCGAAGAAGTTATTGGATGCGATGAAGAAGGGCGATGTGCCGAAGGATGTTCATTTAGTGAAGGACCAACGAGGCGTTGAAGGGGCAATGGAGTTGGCACTGTACCCTCTCCGGAAACGGGAGATGGACAATGTGTATATTGAGCATCCTGTGGATTGGACGGCAAAGCATGAATTCAATTACAAGCATGTGGCAACTCTGAAGAGAAACTGTAGTGATAGGAAGGAATTCTTGGCGACACGAACGTCCTATGATGCGGATACTGGGTTTTATTCTTTGAAGGAAGGTGGACCTGTAGCATATACGGTGTCTGTTGAAGTACCTGTCGACGAATCAAAGATTCTAACGAAGTTGAAGATTGCGAGAAAGGTCGCAGAGAAGTGTTTGGAAACGTTGCCGACACATCAAGAAGCCCCTAAGATTTCAGATGGAATTGAAGTTATGCCACCACAGATTCAGGCAAAACCTTATAGGTCAATGGACACGGAAGCAGTGATGAACACGCTTGACTACGTGTATGGAGACCTACATCATGCTTGCTATATGTTGTGTGTGACGAAAGGCAAACCTGTTCTCTACAAACTTGAAGAAGGAACGACGGCACCACAATTCAAGGATGCTTTGTTCCGTGGTAAAGTGAACAGGTCGTTGCGGAACAGACCAAGTCCAAAAAAGCAGTGGCGCGTGATTCAGTGTTTAGTGAAAGAGTATTCAAAGGAACCGACATTCACGGGGGCATACGTGGAATGGTTGGACAAGATGTCGTATACGCTTCCTGATGGAGTATTCTTAATGAATTTGACGGATGCGGTTATATTGCCGGAGCGATGGAAAGCATGGCCGATGTCAATGGAGGATGCGCAGGCAGCAACGCCATACTATAACCAAAAACATATTCCGATATTGGGCGGATCGAGTCAGAAAGAGTATTGTGATATCCCTATTCCAAACTATGATGATGTACAGTTGATTTTGGGACACGATACAAATACTGTGAAATCCGAATGGACGAATTGGTTTACCAAACAGAATCGGGCAGTTTTCCGAGGTGCGCCGACCGGATGCGGATACACCGCAGAAACCAATATGCGTCTAAAACTCGCCAAAATGAAGTCTATGAAGTTGGATGTCGGCGTTACAGTGGTGAAATCCAACAGCATTAAGTTCGACCCGAAATATGGACTTGGACAATTGGATATGTCGAAACAGTTGAAACCTGTAGGAAGACTGGATTTGGAGGCACAGAGTGGATATAAATACATCATCCACATTGATGGAAATGTGGCAGCATACCGTTTGCTGAAGATGATGACGACAGGTTCATTGATTTTGAAAGTCAAGGGACCTTACATTTTGTGGGTGGACCATTTGTTGAAAGACAAGCAGCACTATGTGGAAGTCGCAGAAGACTTATCGGATTTAGAATCGGTAATGCAGTGGTGTCGCGATCATGATTCGGAGTGCCGGGAGATAGCGAGACGTGGAATGGAGTTTGCTCAAAAGGCATTGACGAAGGAGTTCGTGGACGCATCGTTTGCAAAGATTCTGTGGGGAGTTACGACGTCTATCCAAGACAAGGTTGCTGGACGAGGACCGAATGAGGATTACGTACATCCTTGGGCACTCCCGACGGACTTGAACAATATGATGGAAGGAGACGATTGGATTGCGCATGCCTTAGAAAACGACGACTCTTGGAAGACGTATGTGTCTGAGGTCATAGCAAGGAGAGAGCGTTACCCGGAAATCCAGCATAGCGAACAGGGTTTGAAGTTACATGCTATACAGAACGACAGCACGTGGAAGAAGTATGTCAGCGAACACCAACCGAATACTCCACCGTTCTCGCCGAACCCTACAGAACCCGATATGCCGCCACTGAGTTTGGACCAAGCCCCGAAATCGCGATGGGGGCCAAAGATAGAGGGAGAACGTCCACTGAGTCCTCCTTACACTCCTCTTTCTGCTGAAGTTCCTCCAATGAAACTGGATGAAAAGCCTGTGGCGCAACCAAACATGTATGTTGCGCTGACTGCGGGGGCAGTGAAGAAGTTGCCGCAAGACAGGCCTACGATTCTAGTTCCGTTCCGCGAACAGGTAGAACAAGAGCGTGGGAAACAACTGGCGAAGTTCATGAAATTCATGAAGAAAGATCATCCGGACTGGGACGTTCTTGTGATTGAACAGTCGGACGACGGAAAGAAATTCAATCGTGGTGCGCTTCTGAATGTGGGAGTTAAGATGGCAGAAGCAAAGGGGGCAAAGTATGTTGTGTTCCATGATGTGGACTTGATGCCTCTTGCGCCGCTGGTCCCCTATTACACTGCGATTCCACAGAAACCGATACACATCGCAAAGGCGTGGACAACCAAGTATGATTCTCCCACGTTTTTGGGTGGAGTGCTTTCGATGTCAATGGAGGATGTGAAGAAAGTGAACGGGTTTCCCAACAATTTCTGGGGATGGGGAGGAGAAGACGATGCGCTTCGCAACCGTATTCAAGCAAAGGGATTACAAGTATGGCAACCCACAATTCGAGGGAAGGGGGCATTCAAGGAGTCGGTGCATGTAGATACTCGAACCAAAGAGGAATGGAAGAATATGGTGAAATGGGAGAACGTGAAGGAAGACAAGATGACAGCAGGAACGAATGGACTGAATAATGTAGAGTATTCTGTGATTACGGAAGAGAATTACACGGAGCACATGAAGAAAGTAACAATTACGTTAAAGTAAATGTCAAATCCTACAAGACAACACCCCTGCGGATGCATCGATAACTTTTTCTCAAATAAGGTGTTTACGGAGTTGTGTGCTCACCACCTTGCTATAGCGAATAGTCAAGGTAGTAGACCACCGCAAGGTATGACACCACCGCAAATGCAAACGTCCACCACCATAGGGGGAATACCGTCGCATCCCTTTGCCCAGTTCCAAACGGCCGGATACGGCCGTCCCTTCCAAATGCCACCGCAGGTCTTACATGTAAGAAGGCCGCAATGAGGAAAAGATAGATTGTGAGCATCCATAATTGCGGATTCTTGCGAACAATTGCCTCCATTATCCTTTGTTCTCTAAAAATAAGTGGAGAGAATGACCTACGTTTTACCGAATCGCAAAGCATTCTCCGATTCGATTACACGCATTTTCTTACGAAAGAATTACCGTGAATTACCGCCGGACCAGCAAGATAAAGATGAAGATGTATGTCTTCGACAGGGAAACAAGAACACCCGTGAACTGTTTTCGTATCAGAAACTCGTGCGCGACTACCTGTTGATGGAAACGCCATATCGCGGTCTGCTTCTGTATCACGGTCTTGGGTCTGGAAAGACATGTTCTTCTATTGCCGTCGCAGAGTCTCTATTGTCTTCTAAAAAGGTGTTTGTCATTCTGCCTGCGTCATTACAGGGGAATTACAGGGGCGAGATACGGAAGTGCGGAGACCCTATTTATGCAGTGGAACAACATTGGGAACAGAAACTCATCAAGACGCCGGAAGATAAAGTTGCCGGAAAAGCACTTGGATTATCGGATGAGTTCTTGGATGCGAATATGCGGTTCTTCGTGAACAAATCTGGAATGAACCCGAATTTCACGACGCAGTCCACGCAATCTCAAAAAGTTATTCGGGCACAAATTGATGATTTATTGAATCATAGGTTCACGTTCATTAATTATGACGGTATCAGTTCCGTGAACGTGGACAAGATTCTGCCGCCGGACCAACCGCATATGTTCGATAACTCGGTTGTCATCATTGACGAGGCACATAACTTGATTGGAAGTGTTGTGAATGACAGAGCAATCAAGAGGAAGTTGTATGATATGATTTACAATGCGAAAGACTGCAAGATTGTTGCGTTGAGTGGAACGCCAATCATTAATCGCCCGAACGAGATTGCGTTCTTGTTGAATTTGTTGAAGGGACCTATTGAGCGCATTACTGTGCCGATGAAAGCAACGCTGACGTGGGATGAAGGTGCGCTCGCCAAATTCTTCCGGTCGATTCCTGATGTGGACACGGTGGAGTTCAATTCTGTGAAGCGAGCAGTCATGCTCACACGTAATCCACCGCATTTCGAGAGCGTGTATACCGAGAAAGAAGAGCGGAATGCAGTGAAGTATAAGAAGGAATTGGAGTTCGAGGTAGATATAACCAAATGGGTGGGGACTTGGAAAAATAAGTTTGAAACTACATTTGGTGGAAATGAACTAGCAGACCCGGAGAAGTTTGTTGTGGAAAAACTGGAATGTCTGCCTTCGAAATACGAGGAGTTCATGGAACTGTTCGTGGATGGGTTGACCGTGAAGAACCCTATCATGTTCCAAAGACGGATTCAGGGTCTTGTATCGTATTACAAGGGCGCAGATGAACGCGTGCTTCCGAAGCGTTTGAATGAGGACGATTTCGTGGTAAAAATTCCGTTCTCCGACGAACAGTTCACGCGATATTTGGAAGCACGATTCATTGAGATTCAGCGAGAGTCCAAGAAAGGACGCAAACCTGATTTGAATGAAGATTTCGGGTCGTTCAGAATGACGTCTCGACTTGCGTGCAATTACGCCATTCCACCCGAACTGAAGCAGAAGACGGACGATGATGAGAACGAGAACAGCAATATGGAAAAACCTGAAATCTTGGAAATATTGAAGAAACAACCTGAGAAGTACTTGTCGGACGAAGGATTGAAAGTGTATTCTCCCAAGATGCTTCAGATGTTGAAAGATTTGAAGAAGAATATCGGAGACAATAAGAACCAGTTCATTTACTCGCAGTATTTATCGCTGGAAGGACTTGGAGTATTTGCGGCAATTTTGGATCATAATGGGTTTCAACCATACAAGATTCGGAAGAACGGAGCAGGTGAATGGGAAGAGGACCCTGATATGGATGCTGATAAACCAGCGTATGCTATGTTCGTGGGCGGAAACGAAGAAGAGCGCGAACTGTATCGCCAAATCTTCAACGAATCATATTCGGATACGTTCCCACAAAGGTTAAAGGATTCGATAAAGAAACATCGGTTATGTGTGTTCATGGCATCCAAGGCAGGGGCAGAAGGTATTACGCTGGCAAATGTGAGAAACGTATACATCATGGAACCATACTGGAACCCTGCGCGCATTGATCAGGTCATTGGACGTGCCATCCGTATTTGTTCGCACGCGTCGTTGCCGAAAGACGAGAGGACTGTAGATGTCAAGTTGTATATGTCGGTGTTCACGAAAGAGCAGGCAACGTCGCCGGAAGGCGCAAACATTGTTGCCATTCGGCGCAACGATATGGTGTTGAAGCGGTATGAAGGTGAAACGCCACTGGAAACGTTCATGACATCGGATGAGTTCCTGTATGAGGTCGCGTTTGAGAAGAGTCGGATTATCAAACAGATAAGTCATTTATTGAAACAGTCGGCAGTGGATTGCGAGATTCACCGTCCTCTGCACTCCAAGGAGAAACCGGTGATTCAATGTATGCGTTTCGACACGAACATTACGCCGGATGAGTTGGGATACAAACCTGCCGTTCTAGCGATGGAGAGGGACACACAGTATACGAAAAACGTGATTCGCAAAACAAGGAGTTTGCAGCGTGTGATGGTCAAGGGTGTGTATATGATAATAGACCCGGACTCCAACGACGTGTTTGATGCGATTGCGTTTGACGATTCCAAACGTCTACTTCCAATTGGAAAAATGATTCCCCCGAATCAAATCCGATTTTTTACCTCTGTTGTTTCATAAATGCCGATGTCATTGTCAGCAGCAGATTGGACGAGACTACAACGCCGCAAGGCAGGAAACAATTATTTCGTGGACGCGACAAAGGCACGAGAACTGAACCCGAATGCTCCGAGCATTCTTCCAGCAGGAACTGCATTGCTGGACCCGAGAGATGTTGGCGGACCCAAGACTCGCCGTGCTGCGAGCGATTACACGAACTATGTTGATTCTCAGCGTGCCGATTACATTTTGAGGTCGCAAGGAAATGGTCTTCCTACTGAGAACGGGAATAATACCGGTGCCGCAAAGTTGATGTTGACTAGAATATGTCCTGGCGGAACTCCTGGTGTTTCTGGATGTGTCCCGACTGTTCTTTCTCCTAAACTTGCTGCTGGACAAGTGCGTGTTGCTGGAAATCAGCGTCTGCGATTGAATTAATTTGAGTGAAAAATGACGGTGTAGTATAACAAATGGCGACGATTTCACAAATCACGTCGTCAACAGTGACTGCGACTGGTCTTACTCCGAGTACACTGTATACTCTTTACACGGCAGCATCAGTAAGTGCCTCATTTAGTGCCGTGACGCCATCAATTACGTTCACGACTCCAGCAGGCGCAACGACATATTCGTTCACCTATACTCCAACATCCGGAACGTATCTTGGGATATCATCCGGAAGCGCTCCTAATGCTGGTTCAGGCACACTTTACACAGACCCAGCGCACGGAATTTCAACGCCGCGACTATCGACAATAACGAATGTGACGACGGGGTCTTCTTTTGATATTGCATGTGCTAGTCCTGGAATCTTTTATAATTTGACCACATCGGCATTGACCGGGTTTAAGATGGCGGGGGTCAGCAACCCCTCCACGACGGGAGTGTATTTTGTCCTCCGAAACAATGTGTCGAACACATTTTTGTCATTAACCCCAACAAGCGATAGTGGTCTGACAACTAGCGGGATTACAAGTCCTTTAGTGATTCCACCAGGAACAAGCGCAATTCTCGTGTGGAACGGAACAAACTATACTATGTTTTAAGTAATAATGACTACGCTTGCCGAACCATTTAATAAACAAATATGGGGGTTCAGTCCCCAAAGTATTCCAGGGTTGTCTTTATGGTTAGATGCTGCTGACGCTTCGTCTGTTACTTTATCGCCAGGAACATCCAACGTAACCGCATGGAACGATAAAAGTGGAAACGCAAGAAACACAACGGGTGTTAGCGGTAATCCGACTTACTCTTCAAACTTACAGAACGGTCGTAATGGAATACTAATTGGGAATTCAGCAGGTTTCACATTACCTTCCTTTATACTATCTTCTACAAGCAAGGTGTCGGCATTCATTGTTGCGAACCAGTTAACGACGGTTGGGTCTGGAAATTTAGATCTGTTAGTTAGTT
>Ga0114959_10002137_pt1 | contig 16568 bp, 14 predicted proteins | sample C_130625_EF_Meta_FD_87317 | JGI IMG/M metagenome (GOLD analysis project Ga0114959, IMG submission 87317) | Freshwater microbial communities from Lake Croche, Canada to study carbon cycling - C_130625_EF_MetaG | ecosystem: Environmental > Aquatic > Freshwater > Lake | place: Lake Croche, Canada...
CCGCCCGACGCACGGCACAGCGATGTGAGGCGGAGGCAGGGGAGAATATGCGGCCAATGGCACGCCGGTCGAGCGCGCCGGGACCGCGTCGTGAACACGGAGAAGACCGAAGATGTCAGACCAGAAATCCACGTTGCCGATGTCGCGCCGCAGCCTCGTGGCGCTGACGGGTGCCGCAGCGGCCCTGGCCGTGCAGGGTGCCGGCAGCAGCGTTCGCGCCCAGGGCCAGCCAGCGCCGGCCAAACCGCTGACCATCGGCATCCTCAACGACAGCTCGGCCTTCACCGCCGATCTCTCCGGCATCGGGGCGCATGTGGCCGGTGATCTCGCCGTTGAGGATTTCGGCGGCACCGTGCTGGGGCGCCCGATCAGCCTGATCAAGGCCGATCACCAGGCCAAGCCCGATCTCGGCGTGAGCCTCGCGCGCCGCATGTATGATGAGGGTGTCGCGGCCATCTTCGACATCGGCATCACCACCGTTGCCATCAGCGTGCAGCAGCTGGCGCGCGAGAAGAACCGTATCGCCGTATTCACCAGCACCGGCACCGTCGATATGACGCGCGCGTTGTGCAGCCCCAACGGCATTCACTGGGCCTATGACAGCTACTCCGTCGCCGTCGGTGCCGCCCGCGCCAACATGCAGGTGTTCAAGAAGAGCAAGTGGTTCTTCATGACCGTCGATTACGCCTATGGCCACAGCCTGCAGGCCGAGGCCACGAAATTCATCACCGCCAATGGCGGCACCATCATCGGCTCGGCACCGCACCCGCTGTCGACCCAGGATTTTTCCTCCGATCTGCTGAAGGCGCAGGCGTCCGGCGCCGAACTGATCGCGCTCGCCACTCCCACGCCATTGATTGCCAACATCGTCAAACAGGCCGCCGAATACCGGGTCGCCCAGAGCGGGCAGAGATTGGCGCCGGTCGGGCTGTTCTCGAACGACGTGAAGGGCATCGGCCTCGCGTTGGCGCAGGACCTGCTGATCACCGAGCCGTTTTACTGGGACCAGAACGACGCGACGCGGGCGTTCTCCAAGCGCTTCTTCGATAAATTCCGCAAGATGCCGAACAGCCTGCAGGCGAGCGTCTATGGCGCCGTCACGCATTACCTCAAGGCCGTCAAGGCGGCCGGCACCGACGAGACCGGTGCCGTCATGGCGGCGATGAAGGCCATGCCGGTGAACGACTTCATGACCAAGGATGGCACGATCCGCGCTGACGGCAGGCTGGTGCGCGACATGCACGTGTTCCGCGCGAAATCGCCGGCGGAATCGAAGGGGGAGTGGGATCTGTACGAGCAGCTCAGCACCATCCCGGGCCCGCTCGCCTTCAGCCCGCCTGACGCGGCCTGCAAGCTCATCTGAAGTAATGTTGCCATCATGAAGTCTTCACTATGAAGTCTTGGGCGGTCACGGCGCACAAGGCGCCGCTGGAATGCATCGACATCCCCGATCTCGTCGCCACGGGATCGGAGGTCGTTGTGGAGGTCACGCATTGCGGCGTGTGCCATTCCGATCTCCATCTCTGGCATGGCGGCTACGACCTCGGCGGTGGTCGGATGCTGCTGGTGCGGGATCGCGGTCTGGTGCTGCCGGCCGCCCCTGGCCACGAGATCGTCGGCCGTGTCATCGCCATCGGGCCCGGCGCCGAGGGCGTAGCGCTTGGTGATCGGCGCGTGGTCTATCCCTGGATCGGTTGCGGGCACTGCGCGCGCTGTGCCACCGGCGACGACAATCTTTGCACCGGGCAGCGCAGCCTCGGTGTGGCCGTCAACGGGGGCTTTGCACAGCAGGTGAAGGTGCCGCATCCCCGCTATCTGCTGGCGTTTGACGGGGTGAGTGCCGCGATGGCCGCGACCTATGCGTGCTCGGCGCTCACGGCCTATTCGGCGGTGCGCAAGCTGATGCCGCTGGCTGCGGATGCGGCGGTGGTGGTGATCGGCGCCGGGGGCGTGGGGCTCGCCGCCATCGCCGTGCTGCGGGCCCTCGGCCATGGCGTGATCATCGCTGTCGATCTGACCGAGGCGAAGCGCGACGCCGCTCTGGCGGCCGGAGCAAGCGAGGCGCTGGACGGTGGCAGTGCTGACATCCGGGACCTTTTGCTGGCGCGGCCGATCGCCGGGGTGATTGATTTCGTCGGCACGAATGCAACCGCCGAACTTGGGGCCGCCGTTCTGCCCAAAGGCGGCACGCTCGTTCTGGTGGGCATCGGCGGCGGTGAACTGACCTTGTCCGTCGCGGGCACGATCTTCCGCGCCCACACCATTCGCGGCAGCCTGACCGGCTCGATTGCGGAGTTGCGCGCAGTGCTCGATCTCGCGGCAGCGGGGGTTCTGGCCGCAACGCCGGTGCGTGAAATGCCGAAGGACCAGGCCAATGAAGCCATGATGCAACTGGAAGCGGGGCAGGTCACCGGACGGCTGGTGCTCACCGAACATGTCTGAAGCCGCGCGCTAATCTGTGGCTCTGCGCAAGGACATAACGCGTGCGGATGCGATAAGCCCGCCAGACACACGCATGAGGCAAAACATCGATGCCCCCTCAAGACCCGGTCAAAACAGCGGCGCGCACGCTTGATGTGTTCGAGGTGTTCGCCGCCGCCCGTGGTCCGCTGACCCTGACCGAACTCGCCGCCCGCCTCGGTTCGCCGCTGTCGAGCTGCCACGCGCTGGTACGCACGCTGCAAAGCCGTGGCTACGTCTATATTCTGGACGAGCGCAAGCGGGTCTATCCCACAAAGCGCCTGTTGTTGCTGGCCCAGCAGATCGCCCAGAACGACCCGGTGCTCGACCAGATCGGCCCCGTGCTGGCCGCCCTGCAGGCCGATACCGGCGAGACGGTCATTCTCGGCAAGCGCCAGGGCCAGGCCATCACCTATCTGGACGTGTTGGAAAGCCGCCGCACCATTCGCTACGCCGCCCAGCCCGGCGACGTGAAGCCGCTGCATTCAAGTGCCATCGGCAAGGCCATGCTTGGCCTGCTGCCCCCTGGAGAACTGGCGACCACCTTGCGCAAGCTGCCGCGCCCCGCGATCACGCAAGGGACAATCACTGATCTCGATGCTCTCACCGCGGATATTGCGGCCGGGCGGGAGCATGGCTTTTTCATCACGCGCGGCGAGAACGTGGCCGATGTCATGGCCATCGCCATCTCGCAGGCGGTCGGTGAGGAGTTTTATGGCCTTGCCGTCGCAGGCCCGATGGCGCGCATCGCTGCGGCGCAGGCGTTGATCCTTGATGGCCTGAAATCGGCCGGGACCGCGTTGACTCGGCTGGACGCCGCCTTGCGCGGCCAGAGCCTTCCCCCCGAAACCTGATGCCAGGACCTGACATGACGCCTTATCACACCGACATCGCCTGGAGCTCTCCCGACAGCATCACTGTTTTCGGCCGCAGCCTGCCTGATGAGATCCTCGGCCATCTCAGCTTTGGCGACATGGCGTTTCTGGAACTCACCGCGCGCACGCCCAACGCGCAGGAATCGCGCATGTTCAACGCCATGCTCGTCACCCTCGTCGAGCACGGCCTGACGCCGAGTTCGATGGCGGCGCGATTGACCTATCTCGGCGCGCCCGAGGCGATGCAGGCAGCGGTGGCGGCCGGTCTCAGCGGCCTCGGCAGTGTGTTTGTCGGCAGCGTCGAGGGAAGTGCGAAGATGCTTGGCGAGGCCCTGCCGGATCGTGCCGCAGCCCATGATCCGGCCGCGTTGGCAGGCGAGATCGTCGCCCGCTTCGCCGCCGCCAAGGCGATCATTCCCGGCATCGGCCATCCGTTCCATAAACCGATTGATCCGCGGACGCCACGACTGATCGCCATCGCCGCCGAGACCGGGTTCGACGGCCCCTATGTTGGCCTGATCCAGCACATCGCCGCCGAAGCCGGCCGCCAGCGCAAGAAGGACCTGCCGGCCAATGCGACCGGCATTCTCGGCGCGCTCTGCTGCGAAATGGGGTTTGACTGGAAGATCTGCCGCGGCCTTGGCGTCATGGCCCGCGCCGTGGGCCTGGTGGGCCATATTCTGGAGGAAAGCCGCAACCCGCTTGCACTCGATCTCTGGCTGCGCACCGAGAAAGAAGCCACTGAGCATTTCCGGTCCAAGCCCGCCGAGCCGGGCTGATCACTTCCGCGCTTCATAGACATAAAGTCAACTTCGTATATAAGAAGTCTACGCTGTTCGGATCATGCGAAGCAGGGGGAAGAGATGGCAACGAGCAATCTGCGCATCAGAAAAATCGCAGGGGCGCTGGGGGCGGAAATCAGCGGCGTTGACCTCGCGCAGCCGATGGCAGCCGGGCTGGTCGCAGAACTCCGTCAGGCCCTGCTCGATCATCTCGTGATCTTTTTCCGTGATCAGACGCTCACGCCTGCGCAGTTCGGTGCGATGGCGCGATGCTTTGGTGAACCCATCGCCTACCCGATGATCAAGGGGCTCGAGGGGTTTCCGGAAATCATCGAAGTGGCGAAGCTGGAGCATGAGCGGGTGAATTTCGGGGGCGTCTGGCATTCCGACACCACCTATCTTGCCCAGCCGCCGATGGGCTCGTTGCTGTATGCGCTTGAAATCCCGCCCTATGGGGGCGACACGTTGTTCGCCAATCAATACATGGCCTATGAGGCGCTCTCCGCCGGGATGCGCCGCTTTCTCGACGATGCCAAGGGCATTTCGAGTTCCGCCAAGGCCGACGTGTCACGCACCCGCGAGGACCGCGTGAAAACCGGCGGAACCCAAGAGGCCCGGCGCGATCTCACCGCCGAACACCCGGCGGTGCGCACGCATCCGGAAACCGGCCGCAAGGCGCTCTATGTCAACACAGCCCACACGACCCGCTTTGCCGACATGACGGACGAGGAAAGCGCGCCGATCCTGGCCTATCTGTTCCAGCATCAGATCAGACCGGAGTTCACCTGCCGCTTCGTCTGGCAACCGGGGTCCCTGGCCTTTTGGGACAATCGCGCCGCCCAGCACAACCCGGTGAACGACTATCACGGCTTCCGACGGATCATGCACCGCATCACCCTGGCCGGTGACACCCCAATCTAGGCCGGGGCGGCAAAGTGCTCTCCAAAACGTCAGGTCTCATGGCGGATGATCCTGCCGGATCGTCGCAACCGTCTGACGCGGTTCCGGGTGGCGCCCAGTGCCTGCCTCCTTCCTATCCCCGCCTTACCCCATAAAACTGGGCAAACATCTTCGGCAGCCCGCTGATTGTGCTGCGATGCGCGGTCGGCTGGAAGAAGATTCCGGTCGGCATATACGGCACATCGCGGAACGCGGCCTCTTGCATGCGGCGGCCGAGGTCGCGTTCTGCATCACCGGAGACGCCTTCGAACCACGTGCTGCGCAGGCCTTCGATTTCGGGGCTTTCGGGCCAGCCCCACAGCCCGGTTTTGCCGGCGCCGCGCAGATAGGCGTGCACGGCCGGATTCAGCGTGTTGATGCCGGCGGTGTAGGTGCAGATGGCGCTCCACCCGCCTTTCTCCACAGGCTCCTGCGAGTTGATGCGCTTCAGCGCGGTGCCCCAGTCGATCGCCTGATAGTCCAGATTGACGCCGAGCTTGCGCAGCAGATCGCCGGCCACCTCGCTCATGGCGTTGATCGAGGGGAAGTCGGTCGGCGCCAGCAAGGCGAGCTTCTCGCCGGCATAGCCTGAGGCGGCGACGGCGCGGCGGGCCTGATCAAGATTGCGCGGCGCGGTGAGTGCGGCCATGCCGGCGTCAGACGCCATCGGTCCGCCGGGCAGGAAATAGCCCACGCCATCGCGCCACAGCTTTCGGTCGGTGCCGGAGGCGGCGGTCATGAAATCGGTCTGATCGATGGCGCTGAGCACGGCGCGACGAAAGGCCGGGTTGTTGAACGGCGCCTGGGTGTGGTTGGGGCGGAGGAAGGCGGCGTAGCCCACCGTGTCCAGCACCTGCACGGTCAGCGCCGCGTGGCTGCGCAGCAACGGTAGCAGGTCGGGCGTTGGCTGCTCCCACCAATCCATCTCGCCGGCCTGCAACGCGGCGGCCGCCGTCGCTGCGTCGGGGATGGTGTGCCATTCCACGCGGTTGAAATGCACGATCTTCGGCCCAGCCATCACATCGGCCACGCCATCCTCGCGCGGCACATAGCCCTCAAACCGCGCATAGGCATTCCGCGCGCCTGAGACCCGCTCTTGCGCCAGATAGCGGAACGGGCCGCTGCCGATGATCTCGGTGACCGGTTTGGTGGGATCAGGGTTGGCCAGCCGCTCGGGCAGAATGAAGGCGCAGTAGCCACCGAGCTTGCCCAGCGCCTCAGCCACCGGGAAGGGGCGGCGCAGGCGAAAGCGGATGGTGGTGTCGCTGGGGGCGGACAACTCGTCGGTCGCTGCCAGGAGCGCCTGGCCGTAGCTGTCCCGCGCTGCCCAGCGCTTCAGGCTCGCCGCCACATCGGTGCCGCGCACCGGTTCACCGTCATGAAAGCGCAGGCCCGGGCGCAGCGTGAGGGTCCAGAGCTTCCCATCGTTCTCGATGCTGTGGCCGGCCACCATCTGCGGGCGCGGGGTGAATGAGCTGTCGATGCCGTATAGCGTGTCATAGACCATCATCGCATGGTTGCGGGTGACGAAGCCGCCATTGGCGGTCGGGTCGAGCAGGGTAAGATCGGCCTGCGGAATGAATTTCAGCACATTCGCCGGCTGCGCGCGCGAGATGGCGGGAGCAGCGAGGGTGCCGCCGATCGCGGCGAGCAGAGTACGGCGCTTCATCACGCTCTCCATTGAATGTCGCCGCACGGTCGCAAGGTCTGAGGGTGCCGACTATCTCAGTTGTGCGACAATTGCCGAGGGCCAATCAGAAATCCCGCCGCTCCCACCGCCAGGATCGCCGCCCCGCACAGCAGCACCGTGCCGGGCACGCCGGCGAAGGCGAACAGCAGCGGCGAGGCCAGCAGACCGGTGAGCGTGCCGAACTGGCTGACCGAGACGAAGGCGCGCATCGCCGCTGGAATATCACCCTGCGCCAGCTCGGTCTGACGCAGGGTGGCCAGCGTGATGTCCTTCATCGGCCCACCGAAGGCGGACAGCATGGCGCTGGCCACCAGCCCGGTCAGCAGCCAGTCCTGTGGCAGCAGCATCGCACCCCCGGCCAGCAACAGAATGCCGAAGCCCACGATGACATTGCTGATATAGACCAGCAGGGTCGGACGCCGCCGCACATCCAGACTGCCCACAAACAGATTGGCGAGCAGATTGGTCACGCCATAGGCCGAGATCACCAAACCGAAAGCCGCGACGCCGTTGGCAATCCCAGCCTGGGTGATCATCAGCGGCAGGCCGATGAAATACGCGGCATACCAGGCGCCGTTGATGATGCCGGTGGTGCACAGCGCAAACCACATCAAGGGATGGCGGCGCACCACACGAAACCCATGCAGCAGGCTGCCCCACACAGTCCCCGCGACGGGCTGTCGCTTCGGCTGCGGCGCGAGGCGGATCAGACTCACCGCCAAGGCGGAGATCAGGAACGTCACCAGGTCAAATGTCACGAAATGCACCAGCGGCACCAAAGCCGCGGCCAGACTGAGCAGACCGGGGCCGATCAGCCGCGCCAGCCGGTCCGTCATGTCCATCAGTGCATTGGTCGCCGGCAGCCGCTCGCGCGGCGTCAGCAGCGGCAGCAGCCCCTGCATCGCCGGCTGAAAGAACGACTGCCCGGCCGCGAGCGTGATCACCACCAGAACCAGGCTCCACCAAGGCGGCGCGCCCCGCATCAGCCACAAGGTCACCATCACCCCCAGCATCGCTGCCCGCGTGACATCCGCCCCGATCAAGGTGGCACGCAGCCCCAGCCGATCGGCAATGCGTCCGGACAGCAGCGACACCGCGAGCACCATCGCCGACTGCCCGGCCGGCAGCAGACCGGCGTAAGTGCCAAACCGCTCCACCGCGATCCAGCCCAGCACAACGATGAACAACTGATCGCCCATGGCGGACAACGCGATGCCGCCCCATAGCAAGGCAATCGAACGAAGGGCCAATGGTCTGAGAACGGGAAGCATGGCGAGAGGGTAGCGGGGGAAGGGGGCGGAAGAAAGCGGTGGGCCTTGCCGAGATCTCCCGCGGGCCGAGCCCAGCGCTTTCTTCCTGCCCTTTCCCCCGCTACGCTCACTCTCCCACCCCACGGAGCTGCCTTCATGCCCATTCTTGACGCCATCACCACCTTTCACGACGAGCTGACCGCGATCCGGCGCGACATCCACGCCCATCCGGAGCTTGGGTTCCAGGAGGTCCGCACCTCCGAGATCGTGGCCGGGCTGCTGGCGTCCTGGGGGATTGAGGTGCATCGCCAGGTCGGCGGCACCGGCGTGGTGGGCGTGTTGCGCAAGGGCAACGGCGCGCGCAGCATCGGACTGCGGGCTGACATGGATGCGCTGCCGATCCTGGAGGCCACCGGGCTTGATTATGCCAGCCAAACCAAGGGCGTGATGCATGCCTGCGGGCATGACGGGCACACCACCATGCAGCTCGGGGCGGCGCGCTATCTGGCCGAGCACGGCAATTTTGATGGCACGGTGAACTTCATCTTCCAGCCCGCCGAGGAAGGTCTGGGCGGCGCGCAGGCGATGCTGAAGGACGGGCTGCTGTCACGCTTCCCGTGTGACAATGTGTTCGGCATGCACAACCGCCCTGGCCTGGATCTGGGCCGGTTCAGCATCGGCCCCGGCGCGATGATGGCCGGCGGCGCGTTCTTCGACATCACCATCAACGGCCGCGGCGCACATGGCGCGAGGCCCGAGGAATGCGTCGACGCGGTGCTGGCGGCGGCCTCCATCACCACAGCTTTGCAATCCATCGTCGCCCGCAACGTCAAGCCAAGTGACACGGCGGTGCTCTCCGTCACCTGCCTTGAAGCGGGCGCGGCCTACAACGTCATCCCCGAGACCGCCGTGCTGCGCGGCACCGCCCGCACCTTCAAGCGCGAGACGATGCAACTCATCGAGGACAATATGCGCCGCGTCGCCACCTTCATCGCGGCCGGCTTCGGTGCCACGGCGGAGGTGGATTTCCGTTTCCTGTTCGCCCCGCTGGTGAACGACGCGGCCGAGAGCGATGCCTATGCCGATGCCGCGGCGGCGCTGGTCGGTGAGGATAAGGTGGAGCGCAACGGCCGGCCGGTGATGGGCTCGGAGGATTTCTCCTTCATGCTTGAGGCCTGCGCCGGAGCCTATATCAACATCGGCAACGGTGCCTCCGCCCCGGTGCATAATGACCGTTACGACTTCAACGACGAAGCGCTCCCCCTGGGCGCGGCGATCCTGGCGCAGCTCGTCGAGATGAAGCTGCCCAAGGCGGTGCTTTGACCGGTCGGATCATCGTTGCCGGCAGCGTCAACACCGATCTGGTGGTCTTCGCCGACCGCGCGCCCGGTCCGGGGGAGACGCTGGCCGGGCGTGACTTCGCCACCTTGCCCGGCGGCAAGGGCGCCAACCAGGCGGTGGCGGCGGCGTATTGCGGCGGCGATGTGGCGATGGCCGGTCGGGTGGGCATGGACGGCTTCGGCGAGGCGGCGCGTGCCTCCCTCACCGAGGCCGGGGTCGATATCGCCCATCTCCATCCCACGGCCGATGCGCCGAGCGGCATCGCCAGCATCGTGGTGGAAGCCGGTGGTGAGAACCGCATCCTGGTGGTGCCGGGGGCCAACGGACGGGTCACGCCCGATGATCTGCCCGATCTGGCACATGCCGCGCTGCTGGTGCTCCAGCTGGAAATCCCGATCGAGACGGTGCATATCGCCATCGAACGCGCCGTGGCCGAAGGTGTCGCCTGCCTGCTGAACCCGGCACCGGCCGCCCCGCTCGACCTCGCCAGGCTGCGCGGCCTCGCCTATCTGGTGCCCAATCGCGGCGAGTTGGCGCAGCTCACCAATCGCCCCGTCGGCCGATTCGACGAGGTGGTGGCCGCCGCGCGCCGGCTGGTGCGCCACGGCATCGGCGCCGTCATCGTCACCCTCGGCGCGGATGGCGCTGTGATGGTCACCGAGCATCGTGTCGCCCATGTCGAGGCGCCAGGCGTCACCCCGCTGGACACCACAGGTGCGGGCGACGCCTTCATCGGCTGCTTCGCCGCGACCCTGGTGCGCACCGGTGATGCCGATCAGGCGCTGGCCACCGCGGTGCGCTATGCCGCCGACACGGTCACACGGCGCGGTGCCCAGGCATCGTATCACCGGCTCAGCGCATGACCACGCTGCCCGGTCATATCGTGACGCCGGATGGCATCATCCCCGGCACGCTGTCCTTCGGCACGACCATCAACACCGTGGAGCCGGGGCCAGCGCCGGACCGCTTCATCCTGCCGGGCTTCATCGACGTGCATGTCCATGGCGGCGGCGGCGGTGACGCGATGGACGGGCCGGACGGTGTGGCGAGTCTGGCGCGGTTTCATTTCGCGCACGGCACCACCACAATGCTGCCCACCACCATCACCCGGCCCTGGCCCGAGGTGCTGGCGGCATTGGACGGCATTGCCGAAGCACGCCGCCGGGCAGCCGGCCTGGCCATGCCGGATGGCGCGCTGATCCATGGCGCGCATCTGGAAGGCCCGTTCATCAACCCCGCCCGCCTCGGCGCCCAACCGCCGTTCACTGTTCTGCCGACCGCCGCTTTGGTGCGCGAGGTGCTGTCCCGCGACATCGTCCGCGTTGTCACCCTGGCTTGCGAGATGCCCGGCGCGGATGCGGCGATCGATCTGTTCTCCCGCAGCGGCGTTCGCGTCAGTCTTGGCCACTCGGCGGCGGATTTTGACACTGCCACCGCCGCCATCGCCCGCACCCATGGCTGCCCTGTCTGCGGCACCCATCTTTTCAACGCCATGGGCGGCATCGAAGGCCGCAAGCCGGGCCTTGCCGGCGCGATCCTGGCCAGCGACATGGCCTTCGCCGAGTTGATCCTTGATCTGCACCACGTCCATCCAGGCAGCTTCCGCCTCGCCCGCGCCGCCCTCGGCGACCGGCTGATGCTGATCACCGACGCCATTCGCGCCACCGGACAGCCGGACGGCGTCAGCGAACTCGGCGGGCAGGCGGTGATGGTGTGCAACGGCGCCGCAAGGCTGGAAGACGGCACCCTGGCCGGCAGCGTGCTGACCATGGACGCAGCCTTGCGCCACGCCATCGCCTGTTCTGTGCCGCTGGTCGATGCCGCCCGCCTCGCCGCCACCAATGCTGCTGCCTATCTGGGCCTCACCGATCGCGGTGCCATCCGGCCGGGGTTACGCGCTGATCTGGTGGTGCTGGGCCCTGATCTGGACATCACCGAGGTCTGGATCGCGGGCCGGCGGGGGGCGTGAGGCAGCAAATTCGATCCGGCAGAGCCTGACCTTTGCTGCTTCCTTCGCTTCTCATCTATGATCCACTGCGACAGCACGAGGGATTGCGACATGAACCTGGACCGTCTGAAGCTGGCACGCCGCGTGGAACGTCTGCTGACCTGCTTTGGCGCGGATGAACCGGGCGGGACGATCGGCGTGGTGATCGATGGCGAACTGGTGATCCAGCGCAGCCGCGGCCTCGCGAGTCTGGAACTCGGTGTTGCCATCAACGACATGTCGCGCTTCCGCATCGCCTCGGTCAGCAAGCAGTTCACCTGCGCCGCCATGCTCAGACTGGCGGCCGAGGGCAAACTCTCCACCACGGACGATATCCGCCTTCATCTCCCCGAGCTGCCCGATCTCGGCCTGATCACCATCGACATGATGATGCGCAACATGTCCGGCATCCGCGACATGCTGGAAATTCAGCGCATGGGCGGCGTCGATCTCTCCGTGCCCGTCACCGGTGCCGAGCTGCTGGCCAGCATCATCCGCCAGCGCGGCACCAATTTCCCGCCCGGCGAGCGCTTTCTCTACAGCAACAGCAACTTCCTGCTGGCCGGCCTCATCATTGAGCGCGTGAGCGGGCAGGGGCTTGGTGCTTATCTTGAGCGGAATTTCTTCACCCCGCTGGGTATGAACGCCACAAAGCATGTCACCAGCACGGTCGAGGTCGTGCCGAACCTCGTCACCGGCTATCCGAAATTCGACGGAGCCTATATCCGCGCGCCGCACGCCTATGAGATCGGCGGCGAGGGCGGGCTGGTGTCTTCCGTGCAGGACCTCGCGCTGTGGGACCGTGCGCTGAACGAGGGCGAGGCCGACCTCGCCGGCCTCATCGCGCGCGGCACCTTCACCAACGGCGAGACCAATCTCTACGCCCGTGGCCTGTCCATCGGGGCAAGGCGCGGCGTGCGCACCGAGGACCATGGCGGCCTCTGGCCCGGCTACAAGACCAGCTTCCTGCGCGCGCCGGAGATCGGCGCCACGGTGATCTGCATGCTCAACAACGGTGCGGGTGACGCGCAGACCTTGGCGATGCACGCGCTGGACGCCATTCTGGACGGATTCCCCCATGTCCACCCGGTGCCGGCCGAGGCACGGGACGCATCCCTCGTCGGGCTGTACCTGGACGACGCAACGCCGATGACGCTGGAGCTCAGCCTGGCGGCCGATGGTGTTCTGCAGTGCACCAGCTTCGGCCTGCCCACCCCGCTTTCCGCCCGTGAGGACGAGACGCTGATTGCTGATCGCGGACCGCGCGCCATGGCACTGACCCCGTATGACGGTGGCCTTACCACCACCCTCGCCTCTGGCCACACACAGAGCTTCACGTGGCTCGAAGCACCTGAGGCACTGCCGGACGGGCTGGACGGCACCTACGAGAACCCCGACATGGGCGCGACCCTGGTGATCACCGGCAACGACGCCACGCTCTCCGGGCCGATCCAGCGCGGCCGCCACTGCCCGCTTTCGGGCATCAAGGGCGACGTGTTCCGCATCCACACGCCAACGGTGCTGTTCCAGGGCTGGTTTGACGCCAGGGCAGAGCGCGGCGATGACGGAAGCGTGCATTCATTGCTGGTGCATGGCGGACGGACGAAGCAGGTGAGGTTCGCCCGGGTCTGACCTCGTGTGGGTCTGACCTCGTGTGGGTCTGACCTCAGCCGAGGGCTGCCAGCTCTGCCTGCCAGTCGGCGTTCTCCGGCTCGGCAACCAGAGCCGCGCGCAGCATTGCTCGCGCCTCCACGGCCTTGCCCTGCCCGGCCAGCATCCGCGCCAGCCGGACGAACACAGTCGGTGGCGCGTTATGGCCCAGCGACACACGCTGCAGTTCCACCATACCTTCTGCGGGGCGGTTGGCGTCGAACAACTGGTTGGCGAGTTCCATCCGGCTCCAGGGAAAGCTCGGATCGCGGTCCAGCGCCAGGCGGAACAGCGCCATGGCGGCCTGGCGCTCGTGCCCGACCGCGAGCGTCACCCCGGCATGATGCAGTGTCATCACATCCAGATGGGTGGCGAGCACCGCCACTGTTCGGGCGATGGCGCCATCGCGGTCACCCTTCGCGGCAAGACTGATGGCAGCGTCGAGCTCGGCTATGGCGGTCATGCGGCGTCCCCTGTCTGGCTCGTGGCGTCAGCATCGCGCAGTTCCAGCGCTGCGGCGCAGATCTCCTGCCACTCGTCAAAGGCGATGTTCCAAACCGGCTCGGCACCGGGGCGGATCGGGTTGATCCGGCTGAGATGGCCCAACAACAGCCGTTCGCGGATCTTGTGCACGCTACCGGCCGGCGTGGTCGGGCCGGCCTTCACCACCAGCATCAACCACCCCGGACTGACGGCGGCGAAGGCCTGGGCGATGCGCCTCGTATCTTCCAGCGTCGCGGTGGCGTCCAACACATGGACGAACATCTTGCGCCCTTCGGCCAAGGTTGCCAGCAACGCGTCGCGCCGATAGGCGAGCCGCCCGCGATGCCGCTCCAGCAAGGCCGCCCGATCTGTCTCGCCGCCAGTGGCCAGATTGTGAATGACGAGACCGGAGGGCGCGCAGCGCAGCATCCAGTCACCCCATGGCGCCTGCTCCAACTGCGTGCCCTCGACGCTGGCCAAATCGGCGAAACGCGTCTCAATCAGCGCGGTCAGCGCCTCGGTGCCGATCTCGCTCCAGCGCAGCAGCCCCAGCGGCTCCGCCCCGACCCGGCGCTGCACCAGGGCGAACTCGCTGGTTGCGCCAAGACTTTCGAACTGCACCACCAACTCATGGGCCGCCTTGTTGGCCTGCGGCTCGATCTCGGGCAGACGCGTGGTGGAGCCGGCGACCGGCGTGATCTCCACGGGAGCCGGCTCCGGCGCAGGGGGCACCTGCTCCGGCTCGTGTGTTGCCACGGCCGCAGGGGCTGCAACCGCCACGGGCGCCGGTGTGAATGCCTGCGTGGAGGCCGCCTGCTCAAGTTGCCACTGCCAGCGCGCCTCGCCATAGCCGGTCAGCAATGCCGGATGCTCGGGTGCCTTGGCCCGCAGCGCTTCCCATAGGCCAAAGCCGATGCGCCAGTTCAGTGTCGCATTCGCATGCTGCGCGGCGGCCACCAGCACGTCCAGATCATCCGGTGCGCGCTGGCGCAGGGCCGTGAAAACGGCATCCGCCTCCGCGCGCCGACCCATATGGCGCAGCGACACGGCCATACCGAGCTGCGGCGCGACCTCGCCCGGAAGCAAAGCCGCCAAGGCCTGCCAGCGGGCGAGCGATGCCGGATGGTCGAACCGCTGATCAGCGAGCCGAGCCGCAGCCAGCCTCACCGTCGGATCATCGCCGAACCGTTCGGCGGCGAACACCAGCAGAGCATCCGCCTCCACCAGCCGGCCCGCCAGCCGTTCCACCTCGGCGCGCTGCAACAGCCCGTCCCGGTCCAGTCCTGCCTCGGCAACGCGCAGCAGGTCAGCAATATCCGTTCGCCCCACCATGTCGAACAGGCCTGCGGCGCGGTTGCGCAGAGCGATGTCGTGCACGCCGCGCGCCAGCACGGCGACCACGTCGCGCAATGTGTGCTCGCGGTTGCCGCCTCTGGCACGGTCGGCGATGGTGATCAGCGTGTCGATGTCAGTCTCGCGATCTTTGTCGGCCATGGCCCCGGTCATCTTTCGATTCGCTGTATGCCCTTGTAATGCACATCAGCGCGCCTGTCAGTCCGCTCCCATGCGCTCCAGCGCCAGGCGCAGATCGGCAGGCTCGATGTCATAGGATGAGTTCCAGTCGTGATGCCCCTGTGCATCAGGCAATGATCGCCCAATGAGAAAGCCGAAGCGCAGCCCGAAGCATGATGCCTCCGACCAGAAGGCCGGCTGCACGCAGGCCTCATTGAACAACTCCAGCACCGCGGTGCCCGGCCGACAGAACTGGATATTGGCCAGCCCCGCGCCATGCTCTGCGACCACCATCGTCGCACTTTGCATCGTCACGATCTGCTCCGCGAGGCTCATCCCCTCGAATGCGATCACCTCAAATCCGGCGGCCTCGAGGGTTGGAATCAGTTCATCGAAATTGGCCACCTGCCGCAATGTCTGTTCCCGGCGGATATAGAGCCTACGATCATTCCGCTCCGGCGGCGGGCAGCGGGCCACCAGGAGGGCGCTGATGTCGCGCAGGATGGGATGAATCGCCCAGATATCTGTGTTGGTTATCACCCAGCCATGGGCGAAGCTGACCGCCTCGCCGACCGCCACGGTCACCAGCTCCGCGGTTGAAATGCCCAGCATGGCAACGCACTGCGCCTGAAACGAGCCCGGTGTGAGCTCAGGCAGCGCCACGCGCAGCCCGGGCCGGCGCGCCCGCAGCATGAGGAATGCCATCAGCTTTGGCATCGATTCCTGCATCCAATGGGCATAATTGTTCCAGCTTGCGGTGAAACCAATCACCACTTCGTCCAGCACCGGCGAAGGTATCAGCGGCAGCTTCTGGCGTAGCGTCAGCGACTGCCCCTGCACGAAACGCTCGGTACGGGATCCGGGGCGCCAGGTCATGATATAGCTGACCGTCTCTGGCAGGGCCGCGCCATCCACCATCACCACCGCGTCATGGCCGAGCACCACCACCTCGCGTCCAAGATAAGCATGGACCGGAGCGGCCTGGTACTGCTGAAACGCTGGATCGGTGAACAGATGGGCAAACACCGCAGCACTGCCGGCCGTGTCGGCCGCATGGAAGCACGCGACGCGCGCCACGTTGCCGCCCTCACGCAATTGCAGGCTCGCCTCAAAGCGCCCCGCCTCCTGTAACGCCCCGAGATACCGCCCCACCGGCGGCTCCAGTGGCACCTCCGTCTGACGCCAGGATGTCACCAGTCCCGAGACCGCCGGCGGCGCGAACGCGGGCAGGCTGATCGACACAGACCCCGGCGTGCCTCGCTCCGATCCCATGGACACCAAACCTTTCTACCTGCAATTGCGCCAGCCTATCACGCCACAGCTTGGCCGCGCCAACCTGACTGATGGCCACAAGCCACATCAACGTGATCGGTCGCGGCTCTCATAGACAATCAGCTCGACCCCATCGCGCAGAAACATGCTGCGTGGCGCCATTCCGATCCCGCCCAGCACCTGGCGGGAGCCAATATTGTCCTCGCGCGCCACCGCCACCACCCGCGCCAAGCCCGCCCGCTCATGGGCAAACCGCAACGCCGCCCCTGCCGCCTCGCTGGCAAAACCATGCCCCTGTTCCTCCGGCCGCAACGCAAACCGCAGCCC
>Ga0114959_10002138_pt1 | contig 16567 bp, 13 predicted proteins | sample C_130625_EF_Meta_FD_87317 | JGI IMG/M metagenome (GOLD analysis project Ga0114959, IMG submission 87317) | Freshwater microbial communities from Lake Croche, Canada to study carbon cycling - C_130625_EF_MetaG | ecosystem: Environmental > Aquatic > Freshwater > Lake | place: Lake Croche, Canada...
CATGGGCTTCTTCCAAGTCAAACGTAAGCTGTGCGCTCGGCTCTTTTTCTTTTACATTAGCTAAAAAACGAGAGATTTGCTGTTTTACTACAAATTGTTTTTCTAACTGTCGAAGACTTGTAAAATCATTTTATGCCATAATTTCTAAATTTTACTCAAATTAACCTTCAAAAATGTTCATTTCATAGCTTAATAAGCCCTAATCTCAACGCCTTTCATGAAGTTTACAAATGCCGTATTCACGACTTTATTACCGCCTGGCGTTGGATAATTTCCGGTAAAATACCAATCTCCAGTATCATTCGGACAAGCCATATTCAAGTTTTCAACGGTTTGATATAAAATTGCTAATTCCGCTTTCAGGTTTTTGGGCTTTACTAATTCTGCAATTTTTGCTGAAATTTCTTCCACCGTGAAAGGCTCATAAATTGCTTTCACGTAGTTTTCTTCCGTGGCGGTCCCCATTTCAATGGCCGCCAGACAACGTCCTAATGTTTCCTCCAACACCTCTTCCATATTGCGCTCAATTAATAATTGATACGCTGCACGGAAAGCAACAAATTCTTTCATTCTCGACATGTCAATTCCGTAACAATCAGGATAACGAATTTGCGGGGCAGACGAAACAATGACAATTTTCTTCGGTCCTAATTTATCCAAAAGGCTCACGATTGAACGCTCTAAGGTTGTTCCTCTCACGATAGAATCATCAATTAAAACTACATTATCCGTTCCTTTCTTAATTACCTCAAAAGTTGTGTCGTACACGTGAGCAACCATGTTATCACGGTCTGCATCGTTGGTAATAAAAGTACGAAGTTTTACATCTTTTGAAATCAATTTCTCAACCCTTGGACGGAAGGTTAGTAAATCATCAAGGTCTTTTTCAAATAAAATTCCTTCCAAAATTGCTTTTTTACGCTCCTTGGCCAAATGATCCTCTAAGCCCTCAATCATACCCAGAAAAGCAGTTTCCGCAGTATTTGGAATATAAGAAAATACGGTATTTTTTAAGTCGTAGTTGACTTCTTGAAGCACTTGTGGAATCGCTAAACGTCCTAATTTCTTGCGTTCAGCATAAATATCGGGGTCAGAAGCTCGAGAAAAATAGATTCGTTCAAAACTGCAAGATTTCCGTTCGATAGGATCAATAAACTGTTTTTCTGAAAAGTTTCCTCTTTTATCAACAATTAAAGCATGCCCCGGTTTTATCTCTTTTATATCCTCATAATCACAATTAAAGCTGGTTTTAATTGCTTGTTTTTCGGAGGCTACTACGACAACTTCATCATCGGTGTAATAGAAGGCGGGTCTTATCCCTGCGGGGTCTCTTGCAACAAATGAAGCACCATATCCAGTGAGTCCAGCCATGGCATATCCACCGTCAAAATCACGGCAAGAACGTTGCAAAACTCGTTGTAAATCAATGTTTTCCTCAATAATATCCGATAGTTCCGGATTTTGATATTCGCTTCTAAAATATTCAAATTGGCGTTGGTTTTCTTCGTCTAAAAAATGTCCAATTTTCTCCATTACAGTCACCGTGTCCACTTTTTCTTTTGGATGTTGCCCTAAGGAAACCAATTTATCGAAGAGTTCATCTACATTCGTCATGTTGAAGTTTCCTGCCATTACCAAATTTCTGCTTCGCCAGTTGGATTGTCTTAACATAGGATGGCAGTTTTCGATTTCATTCATCCCGTGCGTTCCATAACGCAAGTGTCCTAACAAAACTTCGCCCGAAAATGCGATATTTTCTTGAATCCACTGAGCATCTTTCAGCTTGTCTTTGTTGCCTTTGAAGGCTTTTCTGAATTTTTTGTGGATTTTTTTGAAAATATCAGGCACCGCATTTTGTTCGACCGAACGATAGCGACTAATATAACGATGACCAGGGGAGACATCTATTTTAATATTAGCAACTCCTGCTCCGTCTTGACCTCGGTTTACTTGTTTTTCCATCATCAAATACAATTTGTTCAATCCATAAAGCGGTGTGTTGTATTTGTTGATATAGTACTGGTAATCCTTCCGGAGCCGAATAAGTGCTATACCGCACTCGTGTTTAATTGCGTCAGACATGACTTTACTTTGTGATTTTGAATTAAATAACCTTATTTCCAGAAAATAAATTCAGTAAACCAACTGTAATTCAATAAAGGTTCAGTAAATTTTCGCAATAAATCTTGATTAAATTATAACAATCGATGGGTTATCTTTCTGTTAACAAAATTAAACAAATTTTGGGGATTGTTGTAAATGTTTTTGATTTAGTTCTGGTTAAAAATTCACCTGATCATCCACCACTCACAGGCGGAATCAAGGCAATTTCATCAATTTCCGATAAAACTAAATTTGATTCTGCATATTCACTATTTACGGCCACTAACAATGATTTTATATCATTGAGTTTTGGATATTTTGTCTTTAAATTACCCAAAATAGTTTTAACATCTGCCGATTCACTCATTTCTACTTCCGTAGTCGAACCACCGATAATATCTCGTGTTATTCCAAAAAGATTGATTTTATATTTCATAATTTTTAGTGTGCGTTTAGCCTTTCGCCTTTCGCTGTTAAAATGCTCAGTAATACTCATGGCTTCATGCCCAAATTTCAAAGCCAAAAGAATTATTGTCGTTTCTATGATGTTATTCACTAAATTTGTTCAACAAAGAAACACAATAAAAGGTGCCGACTCAAACTCCGAATATCATTTACGACAACCACGGTCGCCCAATAACGTATTTACGTTTGGCCGTAACCGACCGTTGTAATCTGCGTTGCTTTTATTGTATGCCTGAAGTGGGCGTGAAATATATTCATAAGTCAAAATTACTGACTTATGAAGAAATGTTACGTACCGTTTCAGTACTTTCTCAATTGGGAATTTCGAAAGTTAGGATTACGGGTGGCGAACCTTTCGTGCGTCATAACATGATTGATTTTATGTATCAATTATCTGAAATTGAAGGGATTAAGGAATTGAATATTACGACAAACGGAATTTTAACGGGGCAATATATCCGCCAAATGAAAGAAATGGGCGTGCGTGCCGTCAATTTGAGTTTGGATACCTTAGACAAAATACGTTTTTTTGAAATTGCTCGTCGGGATGAATTTGACATTGTTTATAAAACACTTTTTGATTTATTAGACGCCGGTTTTGAAGTGAAAGTGAATGCCGTAGTGATGGACGGAAAAAATACCGAAGACATTTTGCCTTTGGTAGAATTAACCCGAAATCATCCCGTTTCCATTCGTTTTATTGAAGAAATGCCTTTCAATGGTGAAGGTTCGCATTATCCAAAATTAGAATGGAATTTACATAGAATTTTATCCAAAATAAAATCGCAATATCCTGATTTACAGAAGCTTATTGATTCTCCTAATTCAACTTCTTATAATTATCAAGTACCCAATTATCAAGGAAATATTGGCATTATTGCCGCCTTCTCACGTACTTTCTGCGGAACTTGTAATCGCATCCGTATAACCGCAACGGGTGATCTCAAAACCTGTTTGTACGATGATGGCGTATTAAATATCAGAGATCTACTCCGAGATGGAATATCCGACGAACAATTAAAAGCTACTTTTCTCCAAGCATTCAAAAATCGTCCAAAAGATGGCTTTGAAGCAGAGCGTGGGCGTAAATCTGTCATTAGAGAATCTATGACGACGATTGGGGGGTAATCAGACCGTATTTAAAAGATTAAAATCAGAAGAATCAGGCCTAATAAAAGTCTTTTTTGGGAACTTTTGGTACTTTTGTATTTTAATAATTACCTCAAAATGACAATTCCAGAAATATTCGATAATTTCAATAATCTTAAAGTTCTTATCATTGGCGATGTCATGCTTGATGCCTATACGTGGGGCAAAGTAGAAAGAATTTCACCCGAGGCTCCCGTTCCTGTGGTAAACGTCCGTAGCCGAGAAATTCGTTTGGGCGGTGCGGGCAACGTTGTGATGAACGTGCAAGCCCTTGGTGCTCAACCTATTATTTGTTCCGTTATTGGCACTGATGCTTACGGGGATTCTTTGTTGAATTTGTTGAAAGAAGAAAATCTTTCTTCGGAAGGAATTATCCAATCCGAAACCCGAATCACCACGGTTAAAGAAAGAATTATTGCGGGCTCTCAACAGATTGTACGGGTCGATACGGAAACGGATAAATTAATCAATGAGTCTGAACGTCAAATACTTAGTGATAGAATAAAAGAGTTATCCCAAGATGCGAACGTTATTATTTTTGAAGATTATGATAAAGGCGTTCTCTCAAAAGAATTAATCCACGACATTATTTCTTTTGCCAACGATAATAAAATTCCCACCATCGTTGACCCGAAAAAACGCAACTTCCTTTTCTACCAAAATGCAACCCTTTTTAAACCCAATCTGAAGGAATTGAAGGAAGGATTGGCCATTCATTTTGACGTAAAAAATCCCGATGAATTGTCTGCTGCGGTAGCTTCGTTGACTAAAACCTTAGCATTGGGCGGTGTCTTCCTAACGCTCTCAGAAAGAGGTGTTTATATAGACTTTAAAGATGAACAAAAAGCAATTCCTGCGCATATTCGGACCATTGCGGACGTATCTGGTGCGGGTGATACCGTCATTTCTATTGCGGCTTGTTGCTTGGCTTTGGGACTTTCGCCCGAACTTATCGCTGGACTTTCAAATTTGGGTGGAGGTTTAGTTTGTGAATCAGTGGGCGTTGTTCCGATTGATAAAGAATTATTGAAACAAGAAGCGCTTTTGCATTTGTGACCTGATTCTCCTGAATCGGGTCGTTTAGATACACGATCTGGAGAATTAAGTTAGACAGGTTTCTCCTCAATTCCCAGCATAGTTAGGGCAGGATTTATCATTCGTGGCTTAATCGTTACTTGGAAAATCCGATTTCCTGCCAAACTAAATTCAGACACAAATTTCCCTTTCTCCTTCAAACTACGATAAACTGCCGTATAATTAATTTTTGAGTCCCAACCATTAATTGCCAAAGCCGTTTTTAGTTGGTCAAGGCATTTACTGAGGTTTGAAAAATAATTAAAAATAGTTTCTTTCTGTCGGATGGTATTCAACGAACCAATCGGAATAACCGCTACTTCGTAGATGATTTGTTGCTTCATAAAATTAATTGTAATTAAAATGAAAAATTATCTCATAATTTTTCAAACGTAAAACTTTTTATAAACGTTCGGCGTTTTAATGTCATACGTCTAAAATAGGATAAAAAAGCCCCGCTTATAAGCGAGGCTTTTTTCGTTTTTACTGAATCCTAATTCTAGGGAATTATGCTGACAAAACAGCCGTAAATTCTATTTCAACTAAATATTCAGGTGCTACCAATTTACTAATTTCATAAATTCCTGTGGTTGGTTTAATGTCTTTAAAATAAGCTCGGTGGGCTTTTGCTATGTTATCAAATTGACTAATATCCGTGGTGAAAATTCTGGTTCTTACTACATCATTTAAACTTCCTCCTGATTCTTCCAATACTTTTGCGATGCGTTCGATAATATTATTTGTTTGGGCAAATGCATCATCGGCTTTCACGATTTCACCGTCCACAATGGCAACGGTGCCTGATACTTCAATGATATTCCCGATTCTGACGGCTCGGCAATAACCCATTTTATCTTCCCAAGGCGAACCTGTGAGTATATTCTGTCTGGACATTTTGAAAATTGTTTATTTGAACTGCAAATATAATGGACAAAAAAATCTAAAGGAATTCTAACGTAAATATGGCTAAATAGCTCAATACTTCCAGATATTTTAACCGCAGGACGATTCGCACAAAATTTACACTACTTTTCAAGCATTGTTTCAACTTTATTAGTAATGTTAGGATTGGTAATTGATCTCAAAAATGAGTTTGATCGGCGACAAAAATTTAAGGCTCGCTTGTTAGAAGAAGACTGCGACCTAAATTCTGTTGGGGAATGAAGATATTAGCCCCGATTTATTGAAATTATTGGATAAAAATCAAATCAGGATTTCATTTCAGGAGGAAATGGTTGTCTAGCATAGCCGAAATAAAATGATTTCTGAGAGTGGCACTCATTAACTAATGGATGAGCCCAATATTCTCGTACAAATTCGCCATCACAAAGAACTTTCACTGCAAGAAAGGTCCTAACGTTTTGGGTTTTTAGTATAATAAATAATAGCAAATCTATTCATAATTGCCTCTGCCAGAGATAGATACGGGCTCTACGATTTAATAAACTGCTTTAAAAACCTAGACTAAAATGCGCTTTTGTTTCCCACGCATCGTAGGCGCTTGACTTAAGTGCGATAGCGGCTGCACGAGGTTGATTTTATCAATCGTGAACTTATCCTATTGAAATATTTAATGTGAAATTATGAAAGGATATCATCGAAGTTGCATACTACCGAAAAATTTTGGGATTTTAATTTCGACACGAGTACCCAACTTGTGGAAGTTTTTTATCAATTATCTTCCTACATTAAAGTCGATAATAGCCTTCCTCATAAATTGATTCATACTTTTGTCGGAATGTGGGATAGGTGATGAAAAACTAGTAATGTTATTTCGAATATTATGCTTCTACCTTTTAAGATTGAAATTTGTAATAATTACGCTGTTTGCTTATAAGATGAAGTTAATTTTCGATATACGGTGAAAGGTTAAAGGAAAACAGCGCACAGGAAAGCAATAAAGAAAAAGGGCAAATAGAAATTTTCTATCTGCCCTTTTTAGTTTACTTTTCCATAAATCGTTCATCATGAACCATTTACCGAAAATTACACTTTGATTTCAACATCAACACCAGAAGGCAATTCTAATTTCATCAACGCATCAACTGTTTTAGGAGATGACGAGAAAATGTCGATTAGACGCTTGTAAGTGCATAATTGGAACTGCTCACGAGCTTTCTTGTTAACGTGTGGAGAACGTAAAACGGTGAATTTCTCAACTTTCGTAGGTAAAGGAATTGGTCCCGAAACTACTGCACCCGTAGCGATCACCGCTTTAACAATTTTCTCAGCCGATTTATCCACTAAAGTGTGGTCAAATGACTTCAGTTTAATTCTAATTTTTTGATTCATTGCGTTGGTACGTTAAATTTGATAACCAATCTCGAAAGTACCATAAACTTCGTTTTTGGGTTTGCAAAATTAGTGGAAAGGTTTGATAATTAATAGTTTAAACATAAATTATTATATACATATTCAGCAAGGGAATGCTTTCAAAATAAATTTTTGATAATTAATCTTTATCTTGCATAGATTTGAAAAAACTAATCAAACAAAACTATGAAAAAGATATTAATATTCCTTTTTTTATCCAATTTGGCTTTTGCGCAAAAAAAGGCAGAAGTAAAAGAGTGGATTTCAATTTTCAATGGTAAAGACTTGGCTGGTTGGGATATCAAAATTTCAGGACAGCCTTTGAACGATAACTATAAAAATACCTTTCAAGTAGAAAATGGAATGATCAGAATTAGGTATGATCAATACCAAAATTTTGATGAAAAATACGGACACATTTACTACAAAAAGCCCTATTCTTTTTATATTGTTCGTTTCAAATATCGCTTCAACGGAAATCAAACGCCAGGTGGAGCCATTTGGAATAATCGCAATAGCGGTATTATGTTGCACTCACAATCTGCCAAAAGTCTTTCTTTCGAGCAAAGTTTTCCCATATCTCTAGAAATGCAATTGTTGGGAGGTTTGGGCAAAGGCGATCGTCATACCGGAAATCTTTGCTCACCAGGTACGCAAGCGTATATGAAAGGAAGTTTACGACCAGCGCATTGCATTGATTCAGATTCTAAAACTTACGATGGTGATCAATGGGTTACTGCCGAAGCCATTGTTTTGGGGGATTCTGTGGTGCACCATGTCATTAATGGAGATACTGTTTTGACTTACAATAAAACGCAAATTGGCGGTGGATTTGTGGGTGGACAACAGGATTGGGAAGTTGCCAAAATGGATAAAGCAACGATAGAAGATTGGAAGAAAAAAGACGGGAATTCCCTAAAATCAGGCTACATTGCCCTTCAAGCCGAAAGCCATCCCATAGATTTTAAAAATATCGAAATCTTAAATTTAGAAGGTTGTGCAGACCCAAAGGCTTTAAACTACAAGTTATATTTCGTTAAAAATAATAAAGCCTCATGTCGATATAAAAAGAAGAGGGTTTAACGAATGATAATGGGATATGATAGAAATATTTAATTTATACCAAGTAGGATTCGGATTTAGTTGTTAGGCACTAGCATTGAAACCGGTTGTTAATTAGGCTGTTACCATATATTTAAACATAAACTAATTTTAACGAATAGTTAATAAGGCCAAAAATAAAATTATAGGTTTTCTCTAATCACAGAATCACAAAAAAACTCCTTCTCATACAATTGTTCGAAACAACGTGTCAGAAGGAGAGAGGGGTAAAAAAGTTTTTTAGAAAGAAAAATATACTGATGCTTTTAAAACAAAAGATTGCGGTAATGCGCCACCGGGCGTCTCATGATTTAGGTAGGTTAGGCGGTGAAAAGCTTGAATCCTAAATATTTTAAAGATATTATCAATGCCATAACCAACTTCAACATAAGGAATATTTGGGTCAAGGGCTGAGAAATTATACCTAGGTCGTAGCCCATTTCCATTGGCTTGAGGTCGAGGATTGATTATTGGTACGGCTTCTTTCATTAGTTCAAGATTTGATTCTCGTTGACTTCCGAATAAAACATTAGCAGAGGCAATTAAACGCCATTTTAATTGTCTTAGTGCAGGAATACGATTAAAGAGTAACCCTTCGAAATTGTGATTATAATTAAGGGATACAAATCTATCACTCACAAATTCAAAAAAGTGCATCGTATTAAATGCAGCACGGTTATAAAAGAAAGTTTGGTTTCCCAAATGGGGGAACAAAAGTGGTGCGGGTAAATCGGAAGGAATATATCCTGCTTGTATAGTATAATCAGATCGGCCGAGATTACCCAAGCGGAAAGATTGGTAAATTTTTGCGGTAAACTTGTTGTAAGTGAAATTACTTCCCAGCACTCCCTTCATCCCGTGTTGGTAGGAAAGCGTAACTACGGGAACACGCTTTGAACCGAGTGATACTCGTTCGTTACCATCCATCAGGTAAGTTTCTCCTCTGGCAAACCTTGCCTCTACGCTGAAAAAACTATCATCGTAGCCATCAAGTGTTGGCGATTTAGCCCCAAGCTCTGGTTGCGTTCTAAATTGGAAATTAAACAAGGGATTGAAATTTCGACTTGTGAAAGCAACATTGAAAGAAACTCCTTTTGTTGGTTCAGTTTTTATAAATATTTCATTTTCTCGGCGATAAAATGCACCGGAGAAACTGCCCCAGCGGGTAAAAGCATAAAATATTTTATTATCTCCTATTAGTTCAGGCGTTAGCGAAAGACGTTCAATGTCATAGCTGTGCTTGATACCTGCGACCGTCCAATGGCGTCGAGAAAGGATATAATCCACTCCACCACCGTATTTTAGCACCAAATCTTTGGTCCCAAAACCTGCCCATCCTTTAATGATCCAGCTTTTATTGAAACCCGACAAACTTTTGAAGCCAAAACGTGTTCGTAAACCCTCCTCAGCATTGACCGCAAACGTATTAATGTAGGGTCCAAAAGCAAATTTGTCGAAGCGCTTATAACCACTGGCAATAATTTCGGCAACCTCAACGTAAGTCTTTACGATAGGTACGTTTCGAATGGTATCAATCAATTTTTCAGCCAGAATATCCTGAGCCGATAATGATTCGTGACGTGCCTCTAGCCAATATTTGGAGTCTGCTTCTTTTGAATCTTCAGCAACTTCGATTGGCAAATCATAAAAACTTAATTCTTTAGGTTGGTTAATTACAAAGTTCTTATTAGAAATATACATTTTCAACAACATTCCCGCTGAATTTTTAGAAAGCTCCGCAATGTCAATCAAAAAACGAGTTTTAGAAGGTAGCCATCCACCCTCAGATGTTTGCTCCAATTCTTGAGAAATCTTAATTTTATCAATAAAGTTGATATTTGCTTGCTTGCCTATTGTGGCATCTATTTGTACAAGTGCGAAAGAGGTGCTGTCAATATAAACTTTCCCAGCAAAAACCAAGTCTTTGTCGTTTTTGGGATCGAATTCCATTCCGTAACAAATATGTCCATCAACATTGGTCGTATCAGCGATATACCAAGAATACGTTCCTTTCCAGTTGTTGCCAACCGGAGAAATAATGTCTTTACCCAAAAATGGAACGTAATTGTCGTAAAAATCGTAATTAGCAAAAATATTTCCTCCCACCAATTGCGAAACAAAGCTACCATCTTTTACCCCAACGCCTTTGATATTATTCTTCAAAACCATTTCCTTTTTACGTTGAGGAGATTCACGGTAATAGAATTTAGAAATTGTTTCGGAGATAAAAGTTGGAATCACCGCTTTACCATCTTCTCCAGCAATTTTTTCAAACTTTTCAATCGCTCCTTGAATCTGTTTCATCACCTTCCTCTTCTTGAAGTTCTCAGAAATATTATCCACATCTAATTCCATTTTAGAATACGAATCATACTCAAAAGCCTTTAAACGTTTACGGTCATTCTTATCAACATTTTCACGAAGTTTTCTTAGAATTTTGAATGCAGGATTTTCGCCTGAATAAACCACTACTTCATCCAATGATTTTGCTTCACCTTGGAGTTGAAAGTCAACGGTTTGCGTAGTGGCATTTTTATCTAGAACTTTTGATCTTTTCTTATAATTGACCGTACTAACATAGATGGAATCTGCTTTGTATTTAGTTTTGATCGTATAAACACCTTCAAAATTGGTTTGTACCCCAATGTTCATGATATTTGCTCCTTTCAAGCCAACGGTTGCAAAAGGAAGTGGATCCCCATTTTTAGCATCCGTAATTCGTCCTGTGATGATATATTGAGAAAAAATATTGTAATGAAAAAAAACGGTAAAACAAAAAGTCAGTATTTTAATAAATTTTTGGTTCGTCATTACTTTGGATATGAAGCGTTTAAGTAATTAAAATTATATTTAGTTAGTTGTCTATCAAAATTAATTGATTTCGATAAATTTTCCAATTTTGTCTCTTTAAATGGACAACTTGTCAGCATTTTACCCCCAATATTTTATATTGTTTTTGCTCACATTTATAAGTGATAATAATGAATTCGATCTAGTGAATGTCCAATCTCTTTTATTAATAAAAATGATATAAGTTGTGAAATGGCAATTATTGCGGATGTAACGCTTAAAAAAGTATATGAAAATACGAAAAGACTAAAAATGTTTAAATTGCTTCAGCCCAAATTTAAAAGTTAATCTCAAGGTAAAATAAATGTTTTTTCAACTAATTTTTTTTAAAATTTATTAAATTGTGTTGGTTTACAGCTAGATAAATCTTTATCATGGATTGCGCTTACGGTGGTAAACCAATCTATTTTTCTTTTCCCCAAATCCCACGTATTCGTGTACCAGTCGAGCTTTCCTATGTATGAACCCATAGTTCTGTATTGACTAGACAGACGAAGGTTACGAATGCCTCAACGCTTTCATAATTACGAGATAGAAATTCAATATTTTCCATCTTTGATGCTGTAAATCCCGCAGCCAGTTCCGAAAAATTGGTGCGTATCTATACTGAATACTTCCCTATGAAAACGGTTTCCCGATAGTATTTTGAATGTTTTTATGGAACCTTTTAAAATGTTTAGTATGGGCTCCTTGGGCGATGATTCTCTACATAGCATTCATGGTTTTTAGTGATGCCAATTCATTAATTTGTTTCCAATTTCCGGTTGGCGGCCTTGCTGAAAGTATTAATTCGTTTTAATCAACAGGATAATACCTAGTTATAATTAACCCACCAAGCGAAGAATCTTCAGTATTGAAACAAGAGGCTTATGAAAGGGTATTTTTGCCAGCAACCACTGACAATTGGCAGCCTTCACCGGCTGATTTTTCGTATTCTTTTTGTGATAATTCACAAACCGCAAATATTAGACATTTATCCGAGCAAATCAAATCATGGTAGGTATCTGACCTAAGGCATCTTTAATTGGCAATTAGCCGTTAATCAATGAAGTTTCGGTGGTAGCTTTCGTGAAAAAAAATAATTGAAAGTAACAACAAGGCCAAAATTTTTTCCGTGAACGATTTTATTTTAAGAAACCTTAATTGATTTGGTGCTACTTTAACGAATCTCTTGCCAAAATAATATTTGTCACGAATTCACCTGAGTTGCGACCCTAAATAACATGGATAAAATTAAACATTTAAAAGAGCGTTTTTGCACAATTTAAAGAACTTTTTAGTGATGACTTGTTTTAAAAAAAGTTTAATTTACTTTTGCTTGAGAGGGCTTATAAACCTCTACTAAATATTTGTTAATCCGACATTTTCATCAATTATTCCCTATTCAATGTCATTAATTGTTTTGATAGTTGCTTGCATCATAGCGGCATATTTACTTGGTTCAATCCCAACTGCGATTTGGTATGGTGAGGCTTATTTTGGGGTTGATGTGAGAAAACATGGCAGTGGAAATGCAGGGGCAACCAACACATTTAGGGTTTTAGGAAAGCGAGCAGGAACAATTGTTTTGTTGATTGATGCCATAAAAGGTTGGATTGCTACTTCGATTGCCTTGATGTTGTACTATATACACATTATTGACTGGGCTGATTGTCAGAATTTAAAGTTACTACTTGGTTTTTCGGCAGTTTTTGGACATATTTTTCCAGTATTTTCAAATTTTAAAGGTGGTAAAGGCGTGGCAACGTTACTAGGAATGGTGATGTCAGTGCATCCAGAAGCAGCTTTGGTTTGTATGGTTATTTTCTTTTTGGTATTTATTTCTTTTCACTATGTCTCGTTGGGCGCAATTATCGCTTCTCTATCTTTTCCAGTGTTATTATTGATGAAGACTTTTGGACCAGAAAATACCTTGGTCATTGTTTTTGGATTTTTGCTTTTTGGTATGATCGTTGTCACGCACCGTAAAAATATAATCAAGTTATTTAAAGGACAAGAAAATAAAATGTTCCTTCGGAAAAATAAAGCCTTGTGATTGCCACTTCATAAAAAACAATATAAGGCACATAGAAATTGAGAGATGTATGATTTTGCAACGACATGGAGAGCATGAGGAGGTATGGATTTTAATAGGATCTATAAAATTTAATAGGATATTCTGCCTATCCATCAAAAATGAAGAATTAAAGGTCAGATTTCCTGATTTTTGGTTCTTCATTTTTTACTTTTGTGGAAGTTTATCATTCACGTAAAGTCGCCGAGACCCAAAGCTTTTTTAGCTAAGAATAATGACCTTTGAATTAGTAAACCTTTTTGTCATTTAAAAACTTTGCGTCTATGCAACCCAGTGTAAGGCCTTATTTTTCAAACTAATAAAATATGCAAAATTACATCCAAGAACATAAAGATCGCTTTCTTTCGGAACTGATTGAATTATTGAGAATTCCATCGGTGAGCGCTGACACTAAATACAGAAGCGATGTTCGTCATGCAGCAGAATTTATCTGTGAAAAACTCAGATATGCGGGCGCTGACATCGCTGAAATCAACGAAACAGCGGGTCATCCAATTGTTTACGGGGAGAAAATTATCGACAAATCTTTACCAACCATTTTAGTTTATGGACATTATGACGTACAGCCTGCCGACCCACTAAATCTTTGGGATTCTCCACCATTTGAACCTATCGTAAAGGACGAAAAAATTTACGCCCGTGGGGCTTGCGATGATAAAGGGCAAGTTTATATGCACATCAAGGCATTTGAAACCATGATGGCAACAGATTCTTTGCCGTGCAATGTCAAATTTATGATTGAAGGGGAAGAGGAAGTAGGTTCTGATAATTTAGGAATATTCGTAAAAGCCAATAAAGATAAACTGAAAGCAGATGTTATTTTGATTTCGGATACTGCCATTGTAGCCAATGATATTCCATCAATTGATGTAGGTTTGCGGGGTTTAAGTTATTTGGAAGTGGAAGTTACTGGAGCCAATCGTGATTTACATTCGGGCGTTTATGGGGGTGCTGTAGCAAATCCAATCAATGTTTTGAGTAAAATGATTGCCTCCTTGCACGATGAAAATAATCACATAACGATACCTAATTTTTATGATGATGTCTTGGAATTAAGTCCTGCCGAAAGAGAAGCCATGGCTTTGACACCGTTCACTTTACAGGCATACAAAGAAGACTTAGCGATTCATGAGGTAAGAGGAGAAGCTGGATATTCAACCATCGAACGTGCTTCCATTCGCCCAACACTTGATGTGAACGGCATTTGGGGCGGATATATTGGCGAAGGAGCCAAAACGGTTTTACCTTCAAAAGCATCGGCAAAAATTTCGATGCGTTTAGTGCCAAATCAGCAATCTGACAAAATGACGGCCATGTTTACCAAGCATTTTGAATCAATTGCTCCCGCTGGCGTAACCGTGAAAGTGTGGCCACATCACGGAGGAGAACCTTACGTTACGCCCACCGATTCCAAAGAATATCGTGCTGCAGAACGAGCTATGGAAGAATCATTTGGGAAAAAACCAGTGCCTACTCGTGGAGGAGGAAGTATTCCAATCGTAGCTTTATTTGAAAAAGAATTAGGCTTAAAAACGATTTTGATGGGTTTTGGACTTGATTCTGATGCCATTCATTCACCCAACGAACATTTTGGATTATTCAATTTTTATAAAGGCATTGAAACCATTCCTTTGTTTTTTAAATACTATTCGGAATAAGGAATGAAATCTGTGTTTCATGATTTCGCAGAATAAATTCAATTCTTAAAATGTGATTACCTTTACGAATGTTTTTTATCGGTTACTGTTTAAAACTGATAGCGAAAAGTTAATAAAATAAACTGAATATGGCTGAGATTAATCTAGATCTGCTTACTACCGAAGCAACCTCGTATTACCACAATTTGGATAAAATGTCGGTAAAAGAGATTTTGGAGGGAATCAATCAGGAAGACAAAACCGTACCTTTTGCCGTTGCAAAGGCAATTCCAAAAATAGAAGCCCTTGTAAATCAAATCGTTATTCGAATGAAAGAAGGTGGCAGATTGTTTTATATCGGTGCTGGCACGAGCGGACGTTTGGGCGTAGTTGATGCCTCTGAATGTCCCCCAACGTTTGGCGTCCCGTTTGATATGGTAGTGGGATTAATTGCGGGTGGGGATGGTGCTATCAGAAAAGCCGTAGAAAATGCTGAAGATGATATTAAACAAGCTTGGCAAGATTTATTGCTTTATGATGTCACTGAATTAGACACAGTTATAGGCATTGCCGCCTCAGGAAGAACACCCTATGTGATTGGAGGATTAAATAAAGCTCGTGAAAATGGCTTATTGACAGGTTCAATTTCTTGTAATCAAGACAGCGAAATTTCACAAGCGGCTGAATATCCCATAGAGGCAATTCCAGGGCCAGAGTTTGTAACCGGCAGTACCCGCATGAAATCAGGAACGGCTCAAAAATTGATTTTGAATATGATTTCCACTTCCGTAATGATTCAATTAGGGAGAGTTCGTGGAAATACGATGGTCGATATGCAGTTGAGCAACAACAAGTTAGTCGTCCGTGCCGAGAATATGGTAATGAAAGAATTGGGAATCGAAAGGGAAGAAGCCGAATTGCTTTTACAAAAGTACGGAAGCGTAAGAAATTCTGTAGATGCATACCGAATGAATAAAACATTAAAAAGTAATCTTTGAATAAGTTATTAAAAATACAGTCATAAATAAAATAGCTGTAAATAATGACAGAATATCAAGATAAAAATAGTTATTTTGTCTTTCAGTACATATTTAAGTTTCTAGAAAATAAATTTTATATTTATCATGAAAAAATTATTATTCAGTTCGATGCTGCTTGCAGGATTAGTTATGAATGCCCAAGCACAGGATTTTCCGGACGATATCAAACCATTGATGTCGAAATATACATGTACCGCTTGTCATAAAGTAGATACCCGATTAGTGGGTCCAGCTTATACAGAAGTGGCTAAAAGAAAATATACAACGGCAAGAATCCTTGAATTGATTGCCGTTCCGAATCCTTCACATTGGCCAGGTTACCCTCCAATGGCAGCTTTGAAAGTTCCAGCGGAAGATGCAACAAAAATTGCAGAATGGATTACTTCATTAGCGCCAAAGAAAAAGCCTAAAAAGGCTTAATAAATCAGATTTTAGGTCTGTTAAAATCCCCACAGAATTTTGATTTTGTGGGGATTTTTTTTTCCTTATTCTCAGATTGAATAGCCACTGCGATCAGTATGTAGATAAAACATGCTAGACTACAAAGAATATCCTATTGAAAAGGCAAATAGCTTTTTATGAAATTCTATTAATTTTGTTTTCAAACCCTTGATTATCAACAAAAAATCCCTAATTTTGCAAGCTGATTTGAAACCATTTATCACTCAAATCGATTATTTCAGTATTCACTTCCGAAACACGCACTTTTTTTCGTAGGAAAGTCGCACAGGGTAATGAATGACTCACTTCTACGAGGCTCC
>Ga0114959_10002143_pt1 | contig 16545 bp, 37 predicted proteins | sample C_130625_EF_Meta_FD_87317 | JGI IMG/M metagenome (GOLD analysis project Ga0114959, IMG submission 87317) | Freshwater microbial communities from Lake Croche, Canada to study carbon cycling - C_130625_EF_MetaG | ecosystem: Environmental > Aquatic > Freshwater > Lake | place: Lake Croche, Canada...
GCATTTGCACGTAAAGCATTTGCTCTTATCAACGGCAAAGGCAAAAAGAAAATTAGTGCATGGTATGACCATCGTACCAAGGTAATGAGTGTACGCATCGACAACAGCACAGATGAGGACGATGTAGAAGCAGAGCGCAAACAATCCATTTGCGAAAAGTACAACTGTTATCCGGTGGATAAAGAAAGTAATTTTGTTGGCAAGCCAGGCACCTTTACTCACATGCAAGCAGTGAGCCTTGACGATGAGATTTTAGAAATGGCTTGTAAGTTTCATGACACATACTTTCATTACGATGAGATCAATGGTTCGTTATGGTTTATGATTGAAGATTTGTTTAAGGCATTTAAAGCCGCAAAGATTAAAATCACTGACAAGTTTTTAGGAGAACTGGCTGGCATCTTGCAGGGCTACTTTGCAGGGCTAGCAGGCTTCCATGAAGCAGTACATCATGCTCATAAACAGTGGGGTGAGCATACATACGGATACGAAGTATCCTGGCAAGACGAAGCTATTGCGGCTGTATTGGTATTGCTATATCAACGCTTGGGTGGCACTCAACGTATTCCAAAACCTTTGCTGGATCGCTTTGAAAAGATTCTTGACTTTGTTGCAGACGACATCAAGGCACTTTACGAAGAAGTTGAAACAGCATGAAATTCTATATCCTCCAAGGTCCGTACCGAGTCGGCTTTGGTATTACCAGTGACCACGAACGCCGGGAAAAAGATTATACCGGCGCCTGGGGAGGCATCGCATGTTTTTCATACTTGTTTGATGGCACCAGTACTCACATTAAACGTCTAGAGAACATTATCAAAATTCAAAACAGAGACATGCTTTGGAAAGTAGATGACTGGGAAACCGAATGGCTTGACAATGGTTGGACCGTTGAACAACTGCTGGAATTTGTTAAAAGCATCATTGATGAAAGACATCTCAAATTGACACAGATACGATAAAAGATCTTGACAGACTTTTATTTGTTTGTTATAATAAATTATGATTAAACACATCACATCTCCAGACTTGCAAATTTCTGTGTCAGGCGCACCAGGTCCATACCACAGTGGACATGTTATGTGGGACGGCAATGGTCAAAAGTTCAAAGTCTTGGATGGCCAAGGCAACTCACAGGACATGTATGGATGTACTGTTAGCATTTCAGCTGGTGCAATGTTTCAAGAAGTGTACACTTGGATGGTACAAAAGAAAGCAGAAGAAGCAGAACTTCGGCGCTTGTGTGACCAGTATCCTAATTTAGAACAAGCACGTCAAGAGTTTGAAATGCTTAAACAATTGGTCAAGGATTACCGATAATGCACAACGATAAATGCACAGTGAAGGCCGTTGCTTCAGGCCGAGAGATGCCAGCAGATGTGATTTCCTTCCACGACAAACGTAACTTGACCGTGGCAGTCAATAAAAGTGTTAAAGTTTTATTAAACTGGAACGGCAGAAAGTATGAAGGCCGTGCTGCAGGCTTAGACTTTGAAAGTGACGGGCCAACACCAATTTCAACTTACAATTCACCAAGGGGACGATAATGGAACGTGTAGAATTAGAGAAGTTTTTTAAAGAGCATGCCAACGTAGAAGTTACCTTTACCAAGGTAGATGGCACCGTTCGTACAATGCCTTGCACATTGAACGAAGGTCTTATTCCTCCTGCTCCGGCAGCGGACTTGACCAAACCACCACGTGTTAAGAAACATAACCCTGCAGTGATGAGTGTGTTTTGCACAGATAAGGGAGAGTGGCGCAGCTTCCGACTAGAAAATGTAATCAGCATTAAGGCAATAGAGTAACATGTCTGAATTGATTGCTGTTGCCATTGTTGCTTTTTTAATTGGCTTGATTGTTGCTGGCTTTATGGTTGCACGTATAGCGGGCAAGATACTTCAAAACAGTATTGGCACACAAGAGCAAATGCAAGAGCTTGCTATAGAATTGTTGGATAAAGTTATTTTTCTAAGAATTGAACAACACCTTGAAGTTATCTATGCATACAATGCCGCCAACGACGAGTTTGTGTGCCAAGGTAAAAACATGGACGATTTGACTGTTAACTTTGGACTACGTTACCCTAACAAAAAAGGCATTGTAGTCAAACCTGAAGAAGGAGGAGCAAATGAGCTCGTACAACGTAACTAAAATTTCTGCTGTTGGTACTCGGACATTACTGATTATTATTGGACATGATCAAGTTCCAATGGTATCAGTGTATGACGAACACGAAGGACAAACACTTGTTCGTATGTGTGAGTGCAATGTGGAAAATCTAAAGTATGCAATTGGTGTGTTGGAAATGGGAAAAGAATAATGTGCAAGCAATGGGCCGTGCTATTTGACAGTGAAGGATTGGATACGCTGGTGCCATGGGGAGAGCTTGCGGCGGATCGTATGATGACCAAGCTGAGTGGCGGAGCAATGCCATCTGCAAATCCACAACATATTGTTTCACGTATGATGTTACGGGCTCAATTTAATCTGCAACGTTTTCCCGAAGTATGGACTTACCAAACTGATACGGATATCGAGTACGCAGATATGCGAAGTTTATGGGAAGACAATCCACAGTACATGGCAGACTTGATTCGTGTTAAGGGTGATCAATTATTTGGTGACAAACCAGGTACCAAACGCAAGCAGGTTATTGTTTGATTCGTTGTTTAATAATGTCAATTACACGATTGCTGATAACAACTTCGTAATGATTTAAATCAAGCTCAACCAGTTTAATATCTTTTCTAGCTCGCATACTATCCAGTGTTACCACACCGTCATTTGCTTCGTGTATCCAAGGACTGTCACCAACTGTGGTAACAACATTGGTCCAGTTTTCGGGTGCTTTGATTTTTGCTGCGTCTGACATTGGTTTGCTCATAGTACCAATGTCACGCATCAGTTTGCTGAAAGGTAAAAAATACTTGGCATAGTCTGCTTGCAAACAACCGCCATATGGAGTACTAAGAGTAACACCACCAATCACTCGATCCCGATAATGATTGGCCAAATGCAAGGCATAAATGCCGCCCAAGCTGTGAGCCACAAAGAACAGTTTATCAACTGGCTCAAGTTGTTTGATCATTGCAACAAGATTATCGGCAAAACCGTTTGAACTTGTATATTCAAGGACCATGTCCTTACCTTTTACATGTTCGCGAATGTGGGTAAAACTTTCACCTGTTGCGCTGGCACCATGTATGTAAACTATCACTATTAAATCCTCTAGCAGCTATTGACATTACTCAAACTGTATGTTATACTTATCATATGAAACCAAAAATCATTAAGGCACACATGAAGACTGCGGAAAATTACGCAAGTCTTTCTACTGCAGTGCGATTGCAAGTTGGATCTATCATTGTCAAAGATGATCGAATCATCAGCATTGGCTACAACGGTATGCCCAGTGGTTGGGACAATACATGCGAAGATCGAGTATATGATTCTGGTGCTGGTGGTTGGTTAAGTCCTGAAGAATTTGATGCACAGTATCCATATGAAGGTTGGCACGAAGGTGCTCAACGCAATGTGCGTTATGGATTAAAAACAAAGCCAGAAGTACTGCATGCTGAAGCCAATGCCATTGCCAAAGTGGCTCGAAGTTCCGAAAATGCAGAAGGTGCAGTGTTGTTTGTAACTCACAGTCCTTGCATTGAATGTGCCAAACTAATATACCAAAGTGGTATCAAGCAGGTATTTTATCGAGATAACTATCGAAGTGAAGCTGGCGTTGACTTTTTAAAGCAGGCTGGTGTAACTGTAAACAAATTTGATTATGAAGGAGATTGAAATGATTGAAATGATTGAAATGAATTTACCAACGTACCGTTCTGCCTCTAGCATCAATGAAGCTATGGGCCGTGTTTATGGACACATGAGTCTAGCTGTTGTTACCAGTATGATTGTCAGTTACTTTGTAGGAACTACACCAGAATTATTACAGTTCTTTTTTACAGGCGTAATGAAATGGATTGTGATGTTTGCGCCCTTGGTGGCAATTCTTGGTCTAACATTTGCTTCTGAAAGTTTTAATCAACAAGGACTAAAACTTTTCTTACACGGGTTTGCGGCGTTAATGGGTTTGAGCTTTGCCACAATCTTTGCAGTGTTTACCATGGGCAGTATCACAACAGCCTTTATGGGAGCGGCGGTGCTGTTTGGTACCATGAGTGCGTATGGATACTTTACTAAAAAGGATCTCAGCTCTATGGGACAACTGATGTTTGTGGGCTTGATTGCCATTGTGATTGCAAGTATTATCAATATCTTTATTGGTAGCACAGTGATGCAAATGGTTATCAGTGCTCTGGCTATCATTATCTTTATGGGCTTGACTGCATACGATACTCAACAAATTCGTGAGATTGTATCAGTTGACACAGACACAGGTCGCGAAGAAGTGCTAGGTGCGCTTACACTATACATGAACTTTATTAACTTGTTTTTGAACTTGTTACAACTGTTTGGCGATCGTAAAGAATAATTTAAAATACGGAATAAAAATGGCACATCACTCAAATTACTGGAGTTGCAGTCCTTTTGCAGACTGGCTTCGTGGCACCAAGAAATTGAGTGCAGGTACAGCAGAAGAATGGGATGACTGGACTACCGCAGCTCAAATGAAGCATAACTTTCGTTACTGGTTAGCGGAAGAAGGTCTCAGCTACCTCCAAGACTTTGTAACATGGCCCGTTAGGAAAATTTATGACGTCAAGTATTATATTAACAATCGTTGGGTTACTCGTACTCATGGTCTTACTGCTCATGTTCGGGATATTCGTCCTGGCTCTTGGAGCGATGTTGGGAATAGATTCCTTCCATGTCTTTTTAACGAACTGGTTGACTTTGTTGAAATCGAAACTGCCTGGAGTCATGTAGCATGGGGCAGCAAAGAAGATCGTGCCAAGTATGACCCACCATTTTACGCCACAGGATGGTGGCGTTGGAGAACCTGGCGTTGTCCACAAGCAGGCTTAGATCATCTTGATTGGGCCATGACATTGACTAATGAAGAATTCTTAGAAGAAGATAAGAAGGGCGAAGCAGTACCAACCAGTCAAGCACTGGCCGCAAAAGAAATCAAAGAATTGTATCTATGGTGGACTGAGACATATCGTGCTCGTCCTGATCCATATGATGCCAGTGGTTGGACTGAATACTGTGAAGCAAGTCGAGTTGCCAATGGCGGCAAATTAAGCTGGAGCGGTCACAAGGACAATCCAGAACTGCAAAAGCAAAGTGATCGAGCACATAAGCTATTGCAAAAGATTGAAGCTCAATATGAAAAAGAAGATGAAGCAATGATGATTCGTCTTATTAAAATTCGACAATCACTTTGGACCTAATAAGGAAGAATTATGACAATGCCTGATGAACGCTACCGTGCAATGGTAGAAGGTTTAAAACTAATTGAGGATTTGGTAATCCCACATGTTACCCCTCGAGTACCTACTGCCATCAGAGAACGAGCACGTTGGGTATTACGACATCACCCCAGTGCATACGACTTGGGTCGTCTTGCTGATCATGCGCCCAGTATGCTTTCAACAAAAGATTTTAACGGAAAGGAAATCAAATGAAAACCGAATTTATTATCAAAAACCAGCCAGGATTCCGCATCCGAGTTCGAACATGGAAATGTGCCAGGCCAGCTGATCTAAATGCATTGGACTTTGTTCAAGAAATATTAGATGAAGACGGAAATGTATTGAATACATCAACATACAATTTCTTCTTGTCTGATACTGAAATTAAATCTCTAAAAGATCAGTTGCCAGCATGACACAGTGGACCATCACACTTGAAGAAGCAGATGACGGCAGCGGTGATTTAGTCATGCCACTGCCACAAGATCTATTAGATGGCGCCGGATGGAAAGAAGGCGACACACTCCAATGGATTGATAACAACAATGGCACTTGGTCATTAAAAAAACTGGAAGTTACCGATGGCAAATGAAATGAACATTCGCGCCCCTGGCAATCATATCATGGTTGACTTGGAAACGCTTGGCACTAAACCAAATAGTTTAATGCTAACAATTGGCGCAATTCGTTTTAGCCCTTTTGCAGATGACGCCAACAATCCAATGGAGTCAATGGATACGTTTTATCGTCGAGTCAGCTTTGAAAGCTTCGAAGGACTTGATCATATTATTGATGATGCAACACTGGAATGGTGGGGTAAGCAAGGTGAAGAAGTTCGTGCAGAAGCATTTGCTGAAGAAGATCGCCACGATATTCGTGATGTGCTCAAAGACTTTCACAAGTGGTGCGGCGGCATTGATGCTATTTGGGCCAACGGCACAGGCTTTGACTTGAACATTCTTGAACATTTTAGTCGCGAGTTGAAACGTGGCGTTGCTTGGAACTACTGGCAGGCCCGTGATGCTCGTACACTTTATGCTTTGGTGCCGGGGCTTGATCGTCCCAAAGGTGCCGCACACCATGCGCTATGGGACTGCTGGAGCCAATTGGTTGGCGTACAGCGAGCTTTTAAAGCGTTGAACATTAACGAGCTACGCAACCGTTGATACTGCGATAAGTATAACACAGAGGACTTCAGGCATTCATCCCTCTTTAAATATTCTGCATGCCATTGCTAATCATAGGAGATAAACAATGGCAAAATTTCTTTCAACAAAAACCTACGGTACAGACCGCGGCTTATCATGCTGTTTTAGACAATGGCGAGCCACACACAGTCACTGCTCTACCTTACACGGCTACTCAATTGGTATCAAGCTGATCTTTGAATCTGACACACTGGATGACAAGAACTGGGTAATGGACTTTGGTGGCTTAAAACTGTTTAAGAACTGGGCAGACAGTATGTTTGATCATACTTTGATTGTTGCACATGATGATCCTTTGTTATCAGTGTTCAAGGATCTGTCAAATGTTGTTGGTATGGGCTCACCTAATCCTGAAAGCTCCGTACCGCATGAACGTGGTGCTGTATGTGATTTACGAATTGTAGAAGGTGTTGGTTGCGAAATGTTTGCCAAACTGTGCTACGATGAAATGTCACGCATCTTAGACGAACTCAAACAAGGCTCAGCAGGCCGTTATCCAGTCAACGCTGGAGTACGGCTGGTAAGTGCAGAAGTATTTGAGCATGGTGCCAACTCTGCAATATACCAAGGCTAAATGAAAAATATTCCACTTGCAGAGCTTTCACAAGTGTTCTCCAGGCGTTTAGATTCAAAGCCGGAACATGTTTGGTGTATTGAGACAAATGAAGGACTCAGTAACACTCTTATTGATGAATGCAACGATCGGTCAACAGGATGGGCTGGTTGGGCATTCTTAATAAGTGGCAGTGGCGCTCATATGGAATATACCACTGCTTTTTTGGTATTTGAAAACAAGGAAGATGCTGTTATGACCAAATTGGTATACGGAGAAATGTTGTATGCAGATTAAGTCATTTCTGGGCAAACAAATTGACAATGATCTTGCGATTACAAGCGAGCCATTGATTGTTAAATCAAAGCACAATCCCACAGAGCTTGCGGCATTAACGAAAAAAGAAGTAGTTGCCTATGCTCATAAGTATGGTATTGCCATTAACTCTCGCAAGAAAAAAGATGAGCTAATTGACATTATTATAAGGAACTGATATGGATCAAATAAAAATTGCAGATAGTGCATTTGCCAGAATTAGAAACCTGCTTGCAGAAGAGAATAATCCCAATCTAAAACTAAGGGCTTTTGTGCAAGGTGGTGGCTGTTCGGGTATGGAATATGGTTTTACGTTTGATGAAGAAACGAACGAAGATGACTTTACTTTTGAGCAAGAAGGTGTTAAAGTATTAGTTGACTCAATGAGTATGCAATACTTGGCAGGTGCAACTATTAACTATATTGAGGACTTGCAAGGAGCAAGATTCTCTATTGATAATCCACAAGCACAGTCTACATGTGGCTGTGGCAGCAGTTTTAACCCTTACTAATTTATGGATCCTAACTACCTTTCAATGACGTTTGAACAGCTTATGGAGCGTCAACAGTTCTTGACTAAAAAATATAACACAGCTTACAATGGCGGCGCCAGTCCTGAAGTGATGAGTCAATTGCTTGGGCACCTTGATGCTGTACGTCACGCAATGTGGGAAATGGGCTATAAGCAATCATTTGAAGCATCCAAAGGCAATGATCCATTCAAAGACAGCATCGCTTAACATGCCAATGACAGATTTAAAAGAGGCTGACTTAGTCGAACTATTGTATCAAGGCAAGTCTGGCTCTCTAACGGTTGATAAAGATATGCTTACAAATTACAACGATGGATGTAAGGCTCTAGGCCAAACTCCTGTGTTTATGGTCAGGGACTTGCCAGACACAGTAGAAGACGCAGTAAAGGAATGGAATGTACCGCAGGCTATTCTAGATTTGGATTTAGATGTTTACTTTGCCGAAAAGGTCTCAACAGTGGAAGAGGCCGTACGAGTGGCAGAAGAGCTTGCATTATATCGAGAAAGAAAAATGGAACCAATGTTGCGTTTTATGATTCATTTGGTTGCAATAATGAAAGAAAACAAAATAGTATGGGGAGTTGGGCGTGGTAGTAGTGTAAGTTCATTTTTGTTATATTTGGTAGGACTACACAGCGTCAACTCGGTTAAGTACAATTTAGATATCAAGGAGTTTATTAGATGAGTAATTCAAGGTACAAAACACATAGAGGACGTGAGTTCAACATGAGTGCCTTTGCGGAGAAAAATGGCGATACCCGCGCTGTAGGCAATGGTTCCATGAATGCTCGTGGCGATATCATTGATGCAAAAGGCAATGTAAAGATCCCAACACAAACAATTAGTCGTGTGGTAGCTGATAGTAAAAACAACGAAAACAAGTCAGTGAGTCTCAAAGCTGACGAAACTATTACTCCTGTTAGAAATGACAGCGTGAAAGCAGAAGAAACTGTTGCACCAACAAATGGTATAGTTGCAACAAGAACTGTTGACACCGCTGATGGGCCTGCAACAGAAATTGAATATGCAGATGGCAGTATCCAAGTTGTTCCTAAAAACACAGATAGACCATTGGAACTATAATATGACAATGATTCGTCCATTACAAAATAGAGTGCTTGCAGAATTGCTGGGACTTGATACTCGTGTAACTGCAAGTGGCATTATTCTTCAAAGCGAAAACGGCAAAGACCGCGGTATTCGCCCACGTTGGGCCCGAGTCCACTTGGTAGGCAAAGGCATTGATTGGGTTGAACCAGGACAATATGTACTGGTGGCACATGGTCGTTGGAGCCGTCAATTTGAATGTGAACACAACGGTGAAAAGTTAAAGTTGGTCCATCTTGACAATAAAGAGTGTCTTATTGTTACAGATGATGAACCACATGATGACTTTGTTGGCGTAGGCATTGACACTACTCCAAATTCAGCCAAAGCGGAAGACTTCGGAGCAAGATAGCATTGACTTTAGTATTCATGTTTGCTATAATAAGAACATGGATACTAAATGCTCAACTTGTCATAAATTTTACACGCCATCGTGTAATTACAATCAGGGTCGTTGCCCTCACCACCCAAGCCTAGCTTCTCAGATCATTGCTGATCCTTATAAAGCTAGATTCCTTAACCTTTTTAACTTTATTGGAAATCTCTTTGCAAGAAGTAAGCCTTAGTGATATAACGTCACAAATCCAAAAACTAGGTTACCGTGTAACTGATCCGCATATGGATGGTTATTATCAATGGGGACAGAAGCAAAAGCTATACTATATTCTTTGGGAAACTCAACGTCAATTGAAAAAGTGCTCTGATTTTTATGGCGAAGAAGAATGGTTGCAAGAACATGAAGAAGAAGTGATAATTGATAAACTAAAAGGAAATCAACTGTGAAAAAAGGCATAGAAATTCCATTTGAAGTCGCAGAAGGTATTACATTGTCGTCTTTAAAAGATCAATACAAATATCTTAAAGAAGAAACTAGATTGCACTTAGATGAAGGCAAATGGTTGCATCACGAAGACCTAGGTAAAAATATACAGCTGATCCGCGCATTAGAATTGTTAATTCCATATTATGGAGGTGAGGTATGAATAAAATTGTGTTAACACGAAAACAAATTGGTCAACTGCAAGAAATGGCAGAACGCTTCACTGACACTGAAAACTTTATAATTGAGTCAGAAAGTCTAAGCGGCATTGGCGCAACCATTAGCGTACGATTTGATCTGTTTGAAAAAGCAGACACCAAAATTGATATTACAGATGTGAGTAACTGGTAATGTATAAAACAGTCTATACCGAAGTTGAGGTTGATGTTGACCTGTCAGAGTTTGACACAGATGACCTTATTGAAGAATTACAAAGTCGTGGTGCAGGTGCCACTGACTATGGCGATGGTACAGAGCTGTTGCAAACCATCTACGAAAAGCGCAGACTTGGCCGGGACTATCAAGCAGAGTTGAGTCAGTTAATTTACTTAGGATTGGGAAAAGTATTATGAATGCAACAGATGTGATCAATCGTGTACGTAACTTGAAAGAGTTTACTGTTATTACTGATCGTCCAGAAGAGTTTTATATCAATGGTGTTGTGCCGTTTGATATGCGCATCGACGACAAAGAAATTACTGCAATTGTGCTGGCTGAATCATTTGATGAAGCAGTACATTTGTTACACACATGGTTGTATGGCCAGCCTAACTGATTACTTTGAGCGGGACGCTTACAAGCCCAAGTACTTTATTGGTGATAGAGTATTTGGACATTATAACAAGATTCCGTTTGTTGGTACAGTAGGCAATGACCGTACTAAGGTTGGCGGTGATCCCAATCCAGAAATCACTGTCCATTTGGATTTACCAATGAAGTTGACAAGCGGCACAACTTCGTTTATAATTGTAAAACACAAAGACATTAAACAAACTCTTAAAGAGATGCTATGAACGTTACACAATCAGCAGAAATTTTAGCAAGCACAATTTTAACATCATTGACATTATTGGTTGTTGTTGTTTGTATTTTAGTAATCAACAACATCATTTCCAAATACTGGAAGCCAGTGAAGTTATGGTTTTTTGAACCAGCTCCTGGTCCACGATTTATTGATAACACAGCAGAATACAAGGATATTAAATGAAAGAACTCTGGGTAGAAAAGTATAGACCAAAAACAACAGATGACTATGTCTGGATTGATCGCAATCAAAAGCAAATGGTTGAAACTTGGATCAAAGAAGGATATATTCCTCAACTGCTATTAGCAGGTAATGCTGGTGCAGGTAAGACTACACTGGCTAAAATTCTAGTTAACCAACTGGGCATTGACCCTGCAGAGTGCCTGCATATTAACGCTAGTAGGGATAACGGTGTAGATGTACTAAGAACTAAAATTACCAATTTCTGTAGCACAATGGCAAATGGCCCGTTTAAGATTGTGTTGTTGGATGAGGCAGATTATATCACTCCCAATGCACAGGCCATCTTACGTGGCATGATGGAACAGTATCATGAAGGTGTACGTTTTATTTTAACTTGTAACTATCCCAACAAGATTATTCCAGCGTTGCATAGTCGCTTGCAAACTATTGCATTTAAGACCTTAGATGAAACCGACTTTACTCGACGATTGGCCACTATTCTTCTAACAGAAGAAGTTGAGTTAGATGCTGACACACTCAGCTTGTATGTGAAAGCATGCTACCCAGATTTGCGCAAGGCAATTAACACAGTACAGATGCAGAGTACCAGTGGGCGTCTAGAAGCACCTCAAACTGAAGACTCGGTAAGTGATTATAAGATTGCTATGGTAGACTTATTTAGACAAGGTCGTTTACGTGAAGCACGTAATTTGATCATCAAGCAAATTAGTTTAGAAGAGTATGATGACATGTATCGCTTTATGTACCGCAACTTGGACTTGTGGGGCGCGGATGTTGACACACAGGACTCGGCACTATTGCTGATCCGCAAGGGCTTGGTTAACCATAGTATGGCTGCAGATCCCGAGATCAACCTTAGTGCAACATTTGTTGAACTTGAGAGACTTGCTCGTGGATAAGATTATCCTTACCGACGTTGATGGTGTGCTACTGGATTGGGAAACTGCATTTGAACATTATGCAATCGCCCAAGGTTATACTTTTAATGAAAATAAACGTGTAGTATACAGCATGGATGCTCAGCTTGGCATCACACAACAAGAGGCCAGTAAACTGATCGGCGACTTTAATCATTCAGTTGCATTTGGAAACATAGCACCGTGGCGAGATAGCGTTGAGTATGTAAAACGTTTTAAAGACAAAGGCTGGAAGTTTGTTGCTATTACCACAGCAGGTGAACATCCAGATACTTGGCCTTTACGCCGCAAAAACTTAGATGCAGTATTTGGCGCAGGCGTAATCGACAAGTTACATGTGCTGCCTTTGCATGGTGACAAAGGTGTTGAACTGGTCAAGTACCGAGATTCTGGCCTGTTTTGGATTGAAGATAAACCTAGCAATGCGGTGTTGGGCTACCAGTACGGGCTTAATCCACTATTGATGAATACGTTGCACAATGAGCGATATCTTGGTGGTGCACCTAGAGTAAATACCTGGAAAGATATTTACAGGATAATCAATGACACAGTTTCGTGACCCTTCGCTGCTAAGACCGTTTCCTCTAGAGCTTGAGCCCTATAAGGGCTTGATCTTTTGCCCGCTTGATTTGCCACCGCCACCAGAGATTGATGAAGAACGTTTATTTGCATATATTCGTATGAGGGATGAACGTGATCAAGGCACATTGGCAGGCAGTGTCAGTGGCGCCACAGGACCTATTTCATTGGACAGCCCTTGGTTGCGATACACAGCTAGTTGGAGTAAAGAAAAGAACACTTACCCATGGCGTCTGCTGCATTTAATGCGCAGTGACTTTGCAGAAAACGGTTGGGAATTTTATGGGGAGTTTAAAGAATGGTTGCCAGAACTTGCCGCCTACATTGAAAGTTTGCCTGTAAGCGAGTTTTATACAATCAGCTTGCTGAATCAAAAAGCAGGTACTGATGTTGGAGTTCATACTGATCCGGATGTTTGGTTTGGTCTACGTTTTTATGTTGTTAACCGCAGCGATGCTCGTATCTTTTTTCAGAAAGCCAAGAATCCCAGTGCCAAGCGATTGCTTAACTTGACTCGCGATGAAAATGGTCAAGTCAAACAGTTGCCATGGAGTGACTTTATAGAAGATGAAAAGATCTATGCTCAATATCCACAGCCTTGTTTTCCTTTTCATCTGACAACTACTCATGCAGTACACGGAGTCGAAGCTGTCCCTGCCGACAGTGAAAATTCCAGGGTTACTGGTTTTATTATTTGCAGAGTCAATCCAGCTGAGTATGCTGAAATATTAAAACGCAGTGTAGAGAAGTATAGAGACTATGCAATCTGGTGGTAAAGAAATTGAATTTGTCAATCATGTGCCCGGGCTCATTGAGCCCATTGGTATTACTGTAGACATCTTTAAATTAAAAGAAGCTATAGATAAAATATTCTTGGCGGTGGGATTCAAGGAAGCTGATACATTCAATTGCGCCAGTAGTCAAATCAGTTTTAATTTAACACACCCGGCCAAAATTCCCAATGGTGTTAAAAATATACACTATGGAGCTCTTGCTGCCAATGAAGATCGCTTAAAGGATTTTGGATTAAACTGTAAAGACTTTACTGTATTAGAACCATTGGCAGTGGGCACCTATATAGAAGAAGCAATTTCTCTTATTGCAAATTGGCACAGTTCAAATAAGAATTACGAAGGTAGTATTAATCGCATTCATAGTGCAATCTTGGCCAATGGTGCTGGATTTCATTTTCATTCTGACCAGCACACTACAATTAGATATCATATTGCACTTAGCACCAATGACTTATCATATATGATGTGTGTTGATAATGAAAAAGTAAAAGCAACCAATATTCCAGTGGACGGGAGAGTTTGGTTATTAGACACAAGAGTTATGCATACTGCTATCAATCTTGCACCTAATAGGTATGACAAGCAAGATAGATTACGCAATCATTTAATTATTAGTGTTAGTAAGTAATTAGGCTATCTAGCAATAGTTAAGGCCCAAGTTGGTTTGCCAAATATGGTAAAACAACTGCCACCTGGTTTCGTCTTCTTGAACTTCAACTGAATGCTGAACATCTCCAGTTCGAATCAGCCATACTGAATTTGGTGGTTGTATCCATTCAATGGTCTTGTTTGGATTTAGTGTGCGAAATATCCAACGTGTACCAGGACCTGATTTTAAATTAATGTGTACTCTCCATGGAGTATGCGGATCAGCATGGAAGCCAATTTTAGTATAACCTGATAAGAAACTTGCTCGACAGCGTAGCCGATTATCAATCTTAAAAAAGTCTGCTATACAGTTTTTAAGATTGTAAATTTCGCCATTGATTAGACTTGGATGCCAGTGTACAAAATCCCTATCTCCGGTGCCGTCATCATATCGGGCTTCTACATTATCTCGCCGGTTACCAGGAAAACCCAGTGTAAATTTCTGATAATTTTTAGTAAGTTCTTCGTTGGTATCTAAATCTACCATCTTAGACATTGTACGATTATATGCTGTATTATACCAAGAGTCTAACGGCGTGGTACTGAGGTTGGTTATAGCAAGTCCTGCCGAGCCAATGTTTTTTAAATTGTGCTTAACATCCTTCTCAAAGTAAGGAAGCACCAAATTATCTAGTTCATTTAATAATTTGGTGCTATTAACTTCGATCGGAAGTTGATATACTATGCTGTTGATGTCTAACATCAACTATTTATAAATTACTCGTCGCCGTAAATGCGAAGCACTTCGCTCACAGCTGGGTGACGTTCAACGTGAACTCGATCAAACTTGACCAAAGCCATTCTTGAACTTGAGTCAGAAGTTAAGCGTTCAATGAAGTCACCTAAACCGTTTACTTCAAATCCGCGATCATGCTGATTCAAGTCACCAGTGATCACCATCTTGGATCCTTCACCAATACGAGTCAACAGCATCTTCATTTGGCTAACTGTGGAGTTTTGCAACTCGTCGCCAATAATGATACTGTTCTTAAAAGTACGACCACGCATGTAAGCCAGTGGTGCAATTTCAATAACTCCTTCGATCAACATGCCTTCAATCTGCTTGACGTTCCAATAGTCACGCAACACATCCATGATAGGACGAGTCCACGGAGCCATCTTTTGTTCAAGTGTACCTGGTAAGAATCCATGCTGTTCATCTACACTGACTGCTGGTCGCGTCACGACAATGCGATCTACTTGTCCAGCTTTTAGTTGTTTTACAGCCCATAACGTGGCGATGAGTGTTTTGCCTGTACCCGCTGGTCCTAGTGCAAATACCATGTCTTTTTTGGGATTTTCGAGATACGCAAGATAATCTTCTTGGCGTAAATTACGTGGTGTAATTTCTACTCGTTTGTATTTGGAGGGCTTTTCTTCACGGAAATTATTTAAATCGATGACTGCATTTCCGTCAAACCTTCTTTCACCGTTGCGATCACCAGCTGTGGTGCGCTTCTGTTGTTTTCTCATCGTGCTCCTTTACAATAACTGTATTGTTGGGCTGATTTCATTAATTTGTGATAAATTTGTATGGTTTCAACCCAACTTTCTTGGGTTGATTCATCGCTGAACCAAAAGTATTTAACACCAGACCACAAACGGGGTAGGGTTAGGACATAAATCAGCTAAATATCTTACTATGCCAAAGCAGAATGATATTTACAAAAACCTGGACAACATACACCGTAGTCCTAATGTTATTGACACACTAACAGAAATTGATCGTGTGTTGGATCGTATGGATGTGTATGCTTACGAAAATTGGATCAAAGGTGAAGTAGTTGATGGCCCGTTTGTTGAGAGACATTGGGTTGAACTAACACTGATGTATCCTGCCAAGATGATGCCCAATCCTGATGCTGCAATGCGACTAATTGCCAATGGTTGCAAGGTATCATTTGGCAAAGATACACTAACAACTTTTGCCAAGGTAGAAGGACCCGAAGATTTAGTCACTACCAAAGAAGGCGAACGTATTCCACGCTTGGTAAAGAAAACAGTATGGTTGGTCACTATACGCATGCCAATCAGTTTAATTGACGTTAGTGAAGACATCAGTGATGTTGACGACATTGACTATGACAGCGTTGAAACTGCTTATGATGAAGAGTTAGATGGCGAAGAAGGCATGCAAGCTCAACCACAAGATGAAGATACAAATGATCAAACACAAGAAGTATCAGCTTAACGAAAGTTTACGTCCCGGTGATTTGCGCGATACTGTGGCACCATTGATTGAAATTGATCGCTACAAGCCTAAATTAGGTACCGAAGCAGACACAGTTGTATTGTGCTTCAAATGCGATACCGCCGACGCTGCCATTGATTTAGGAGCATACTTAGAATGGTCCGCAGCCGGCATCGAAGACGTTGAAGTAAGTGATGCAGTAGACAAAGACGGCAAGTTCCATGTGTATGCAGAAGTCCAACGCTTGCCTGGTATCAATGAAAAAATCATGGCCATTA
>Ga0114959_10002144_pt1 | contig 16543 bp, 14 predicted proteins | sample C_130625_EF_Meta_FD_87317 | JGI IMG/M metagenome (GOLD analysis project Ga0114959, IMG submission 87317) | Freshwater microbial communities from Lake Croche, Canada to study carbon cycling - C_130625_EF_MetaG | ecosystem: Environmental > Aquatic > Freshwater > Lake | place: Lake Croche, Canada...
ACTTATTTATTTCCGTCATAATTCCTTGTTTTAACGAAGAACAAGTCATTACTCACACTTACGAACGAGTGAACAAAACCATGCTTAGTTTTGAACATCGTGGCTATGAATTGATTTTTATCAATGACGGAAGCCGTGACCGAACATTGGAATTATTGAGAGGAATTGCCCAAAATGATTCAAATGTAAAAATTGTGAGTTTTTCCAGAAATTTTGGACATCAGCCCGCCGTGACTGCCGGCATAAATATCTGTACGGGCGATGTAGCCATCATTATTGACGGTGACCTTCAAGACCCGCCAGAATTGTTTCCCGAGATGGTAAAAATACACCTTGAACAGCATGCCAACGTAGTTTATGGCTTGCGGGGAGAACGAAAAGGTGAAACTTTTTTTAAGAAATTATCGGCAAAATATTTTTATAAAACCATTAATTTTCTTTCTGATACAAAACTTCCAGTCGATACGGGCGATTTTCGTTTGATTGATAAACACGTAATTGAGGCGTTTAAAAGTTTACCCGAAAAGAACAAATACATCCGTGGACTAATCTCTTGGATTGGTTTCAAGCAAGTACCCATTACGTACGTACGTGACGAACGCTTTGCGGGCGAGACAAAATATCCGCTCTCGAAAATGATAAAATTTGCTTCGACTAGTCTTTTGTATTTCAGTAAAAAACCTTTGAAATTAGCCCTCACGCTTGGATTAATTAGTATTTTTATTGGTATAGGCTTAGCCATTTGGGTAATAACTGGACTCATTTATCGACCTAATAGCATCGTTCCTGGTTGGGCTTCCACCATAATTGCCCTCATCTTTTTTGGCGGAATTCAACTGTTAACGATTGGGGTTTTAGGTGAATACATGGGTAATATGTTTGAAGAAATTAAAAACCGCCCTGAGTATATCATTCATGAAAAAATAAATTTTTAGAGATAGTTGGTAGTCGGTTTTCAGTTTTTTTGTTCGTAAACCGATTAATGATAGCTGACAGGTAAAATAAAATGCTAAAATAAAATGCTAAAAAATAAAAACATACTAATTCAGGTAGGTATCATTCTACCAATCTTTTTTTTCACATTAATGCTCTTTACTTATTCCGTGAATGTGCCTTGGTTTGATGATGTTGATGCTTTTCCCGATTTTTTAGGGCGTTTTCTTGAAGCTAAAGATAATAATGAAAGAATATGGCTTGTGTTCAAACCCAATAATGAACACAGAATAGTCTATTCTAAATTAGTAACCCTTTTACATTTTTATATTTCAGGAACGCTTAATATTCGAACACTCATTATCCTTTCAAATATTACCCTTCTCGGAACATTATTGATTTTTTGGCAAGTTATCAAAGCTCAAAAATTACCGATGTTATGTTTTTTACCCATTCCACTCTTACTTTTACAACCTCAATATTATTTGACAAGCACTTGGGTAATTTCAGGTTTTCAGAATCAACCCGTTATTTTTTTTGGATTATTGGGGATTTATTGTCTTTCAAAAAATACGGTTGGTGCATTTTGGGCTGGTGTTTTTGTCATCTTTTTTAATAGTTTCACCATGAGTAGTGGTTTGTTTTATTGGGTGGCTGGTATTGCTGTTTTAGCCTTGCAAGGAAGGTATAAATGGATGATTGTTTGGCTTGCTTCGATGTTTTTTACCTTCAAATTGTATTTCTACCAATTTGATACACAAGCCAATAGTGAGGGCTTTCAATATTTCTTCAAACACCCGCACGAAAGTTTCTTTGGATTTTTTACGCATTTAGGAGGAAGTCTTGATTTTATGACACTTAGCCCAATTCTAATCCGTTCAGTTATTCCAACAATTTCAGGTTTTGTATTGATTGGAGTAGCTATTTCTTGGATATTTCAATCAGTTTATAAGTCCAAATCAACATTCTCAATTCCTGTCTTATGGGCTAACTTACAGGCAAGATTCAACAATGAACCTTCAAATTACATAATTTTAGGAGGCTTTTTATTCCTAGCCACCAACGCTTTTGTATTAGCCATTCTACGTCCAAGATTTGGCTATGCTGTAATGATTGTAGGAAATTATAAAATTTATACATCTGTCTTCTTGGTTATTTCTTATTTAATGTTGTTAACAGGCTGGTTGAAATACCCTAACAATCATAAATATTTTAAATGGTTGGTTTTTGGGTGTGTTATTTTTAATGTTGCTTCTTACATCAAATTCTTACCCGAAGTTCACGAACGCAGAAAAGACTTATTAGTCAGGGCTTTCAATCAAACGCATAACCAAATAGGCTTAGGCCCACAAGTTGGCTCAGATTTTGATAAGTATGTGCAAACAGCTTTGGGGCGACTGGTTCCAAAGAAAATTTATCAATTTCCCGAAACTATTTTTACGAGGTCAGAAAAAGAAATTTTTCAAAAATTATCAGGTAAGCCCTTTTTAAAGGTTGATATTGCTAAAATCAATGACGAAACCGTCATCTCGAATTCAACTTTACCAATAGGTTTGGGGCTCAACGATGGTGTCTATGTGCTTTTCAAGTCAGCCAAAAGAAATTACATATTCTATGAGAATAGTAATCTACAAAGTTTCTTTAAAACTGGTTTTACCGCAAAAGTTCCAGTTCATTATTTTATACCAGACACTTATCAAATTGGTATTTTTTGGGTAAATGGCGCAACGCATAAAATTTTTAATACAAACCAATCAATTGACGTAAATAATTGATTTTACCAATTTTGATCTACTCCCCAGACGCTTTTAATTAAGTTTTTGGGGAGCATTATGTATCTTTGTTGATAATTGGCTTTAATATTTAATACTTTGAGTAACCCTCAGATTTCGATAGTTGCTCCACTTTACAACGAAAGTGAAACGTTTACATACTTAATAAAACGATTGAATGAAGTAATGGCAGCGTCACCTTTATTGATTGAAATTGGATTAATTGATGATGGTAGTCGTGATACTACTGCACTATTAATGCAAACAATTGCCCTTTCGGAGGAGCCTTATCATTGTCTGTATTAGCCAGAAATCACGGGCATCAATTGACTTTAATCGCAGGATTAGCTCAGGCCATAGGTACGGAAGGCGTGATAGTTATTGATGGAGATTTGCAAGACCCTCCCGAACTTTTACACGAATTTTAACTGCATTTATAAGGAGGAGACGATGTGCAATTCGTTTTAAGGGTATTTTTTCAATCAAAAAATAGACCGCTTTTTATTGTGAAAGAGACGATTGTGGATAAAGAATTTTTGGAGTAAATGTTTGATTATCAATTATTTAAAAAATATGCAAGTTTGGAAATTTGGAGGTACTTCAGTCGGGAAGCCCGAAAGAATGCACGCTATCAAAAATTTGATTACCGAAGATGGTAATCGCAAAATCGTAGTTTTATCGGCGCTTTCGGGTACGACTAATACATTAATCTCCATCGGAGAATCTTTGAAAGTCAATAAAGATGCGGAAGCGCTTGAAAAAATCAATACCTTGTACACTTATTACGAGGAATTTATCAAGGAATTGTATGCAACTCCAGCGGGATATGAAGCGGGCACGGCGATTATCGAAAAGGAATTTTCATTCATCCGTTCTCTGGTGAATATCAAACCATTTTCAATCAAGCAAGAGAAGGAAATTGTGGCCGAAGGCGAATTGCTTTCTACCCAAATGTTTGAGACATATTTGCAAGAGGAAGGGGTAAAATCGACTCTTCTTCCTGCGCTTGATTTCATGCTAATTGATGCTGATAATGAGCCAGTGCTGAAATTTACCGAAGAAAAATTAGGTTCAATATTGTCGCAATTAACAGACCGTCAGATATTTATTACGCAAGGTTTTATTTGTAGAAACCCTCGTGGTGAGGTTGATAATCTCAAACGTGGTGGTTCAGACTATTCTGCCTCTTTAATTGGTGGAGCAATTGTGGCGGAGGAAGTGCAAATCTGGACGGACATTGACGGAATGCACAATAACGACCCAAGAATTGTTAAAAAAACCTTCCCCATTCGTGAATTGACTTTTGAAGAAGCTGCTGAATTAGCGTATTTCGGAGCGAAAATTCTGCACCCAAGTACCATTACCCCTGCTAAAATGAAAGGCGTACCCGTTCGTTTGAAAAACACGATGGAACCTTCTGCTTTTGGTACCTTGATTGCCAATAAAACATCTGACCGTGAAATTAAAGCGATTGCAGCCAAGGATAATTTGACGGCCATTTATATTCATTCGACCCGTATGTTGAATGCTTATGGTTTCTTGAGAAGAGTATTTGAGATTTTTGAAAAATACAAAACACCCGTTGATATGATTACGACCTCGGAAGTTTCCGTTTCTGTAACTATTGATAATGACGAACATTTAGTTTCTATTATGGCTGAATTGCGTCAATTTGCTGATTTAGAGGAAGTTGATAAAGACCAAACCATCGTTTGTATCGTTGGGAATTTCTCGGCAGACAAAGAAGGAATTGCTTTGAAAGTATTGGAAGCAATGAAGAGTATTCCAATCAGAATGATTTGTTATGGAGCTTCCGAACATAATATTACACTTTTGATTCACGGTAAAAACAAAGCTGCGGCATTGAATGCCTTGAACGAAAGATGCTTTTTGTATGAAGATGCAATGAAAGATATTTTCTCGGCACCGTGATAAGGAGCAACACCGTTTTAAAAGCCGTGTTGTAATTTGCAACACGGCTTTTTGTTTATCTTTGTGGAAATAAAAAAAATCTTATGACAGCATTATCAGTCAACATTCCTGATGGCGTTTATACTGCCTTTAAGAATGCTTCGGAAAAAGAAAGACAATCAGCCATTAAGGCTATTGAAAACCTTCTAAAAATGACTTTTAGAGAGTCTTTAAACAATTCTTTGTTAGAAAGTTCGCACGCTCTTAGACAGGAGTCTTCCCAAAATGGACTGACTAATGAGATACTTGATGACCTTTTAAAAGAAATTAATAATGAACGCCATTGAAAAGTACGTGTTTGATACGAATACACTTCTGAGTGCAGTTATAGCCAGATGGTAAAAGTATTCCTGCTGAAGCTTACCATAAAGCCCTTCATAAAGGCGTATTGTTGGCTTCTGATGAAACTTTTGCAGAATTGGTTAATGTAATATTCCGCAAGAAGTTTGACAAATATATTAGTGATGAAACTCGTTTTTTGTTTTTAAGTAGTTTTCGTAAAGCCGCCATTTGGGTAGAAGTTACAGAACCTGTATTTGATTGCAGAGACGTAAAAGACAATAAGTTTTTGTCCCTTGCTAAAGGGGGAAATGCAACTTTAATTATTACTGGAGATGAAGATTTATTGGTTCTGAATCCTTATCAAGAAATTCCGATCCTCAATTCAAGACAATTTACAGCGTTAGCATAAAGAATAACCATGTTACAAATACAACAACTCAAAGAAAACAAAGCCGAAACGATTGAAGGCTTGAATAGAAAATATTTCAAAGGTGCGGAAGAAGCCGTTGAGCAAATTTTGGGTTTAGACGAAAAACGTCGTGAAACTCAGGTGGAGTTAGATAATACCCTTGCCAAATCAAACGCCCTTGCTAAAGAAATTGGCGGTTTGATGAAGGCTGGTAAAAAAGAGGAAGCCGAAGCTGTCAAAGCCGAAACAGGAACGTTGAAAGCTCGTTCTAAGGAATTGGAAGAGTCTCTAAAAGGGTTAGAAGTCGAACTTTATGAAGTGTTGGTAACCTTGCCAAACCTTCCACATTCAAGCGTTCCCGCCGGAAAAACCCCCGAAGAAAATGAGGTAATTTTAGAGTGGGGAACCATTCCAACTTTATACGATGGAGCTGTTCCGCATTGGGATTTGATTAAGAAGTATGACATCATCGACTTTGAATTGGGCAATAAAATCACTGGTGCTGGCTTTCCAGTTTACAAAGGGAAAGGGGCCAGAATCCAACGAGCTTTGATTAATTTCTTCTTGGACGAAGCCATCAATGCGGGTTATATGGAAATTCAACCGCCCATTTTGATCAATAAAGAATCAGGTTTTGGCACGGGACAATTACCCGATAAAGACGGTCAAATGTACCACGCCACCGAGGATGATTTATTCTTAATTCCAACGGCCGAAGTACCGATTACCAACATGTACCGTGATGTTATTTTGCAAGAAAGCGAATTGCCTATCAAAAATGCGGGTTATACGCCTTGTTTTCGTAGAGAAGCGGGTTCTTGGGGCGCTCATGTACGAGGCTTGAACCGTTTGCACCAATTTGATAAAATTGAGATTGTCCGCATCGAAAAGCCAGAAAATTCTTACGCTGCTCTGGAAGAAATGTCTCTGCACGTCCAGAGTTTACTCCAAAAATTAGAATTGCCTTATCGTGTTTTGCGTCTGTGCGGCGGTGATATGAGTTTTACCTCTGCGCTTACCTATGACATGGAGGTTTGGTCGACAGCGCAAGCTCGTTGGTTGGAAGTAAGTTCAGTTTCTAACTTTGAAACTTATCAAGCGAATCGTTTGAAATTAAGAATGAAAACCGAAGGAAAATCTCAATTATTGCACACGTTGAATGGTTCAGCCTTGGCCTTACCACGTATTTTGGCTTCGATTTTGGAGAATAATCAAACGCCACAAGGTATCAAAATTCCAAAGGTATTAGTGCCTTATTGTGGATTTGATACGATTGGATAGGGGAGGGGGCATGAATGTTAAAAGGCAGAAAGAATAAATCTTTCTGCCTTTTTTAGTCTTCTAAAATTATCTTTAATATACCATTTAATTCATCATCTGAAATATCAGTTTGGTCAGATTTATCATACACTGAAACTAAATAAACCGTCCCTAAAATCACTCTTACATAAGTAATAACTCTTGCACCAGCCCTTTTGCCTTTACCTTTCGACTTGATTTTTAAACGAATCTTGTAAAGTCCATCCCTCATTGCTGTACCTAAAAATGGATTTTCTTCAAGTTGTTCAATAAAATCAAGCCTTTCACCTTTCAATGAAGGGTATTTTTTCTTTAATCTTTTTGCTTCTCGTTCGAAGTTCTCGATACTTTCTACTTGATAACTCATAATCCTTTCAAAAATTCTCTCGCAGGTCTTGATTTTTTTACTCCTTGTTCAATTAACTTCATTTCTTCGAGTCCACTTTTAATATTTTCAATAACTTCTTTATCCGAATCTTCTTGCAAATTACCTTCTCGCACACTGACGAAAGAGAAATTTTGAATCAAATCTTTGAAAAATTTGAGTTTTTTATTTTCTATTTCTATTATTGCTGTTGCCATTTTATTAAATTTTATAAGTAAACTTAACCAAAAATAATATGTGAACGAGTAATTGTTTCAAAATAATTATATCTCAGAGTTTATATTTTAACATTCTTCACGAACTTTGCAAAAACTCCACAACGAAACTTTTATCAAGTGAAACCAAATCAAAAGCCATTTATTATAGGTATTACGGGGGGAAGTGCTTCGGGTAAAACTTCGTTCCTGAATCAATTGTTAAAGTCATTTTCGCACCAAGAAATTTGTTTGATTTCGCAGGATAATTACTACCGTGATCGTCAAGATCAAGAAGTGGATGCCCACGGGTATATCAATTTTGATGAACCAAAATCTTTAGATTTGCACCAATATGCTATCGACGTCAGAACAATTCACGAAGGAAAACCTTTCCAAAAATTAGAATATACCTTCAATAATCCCGATATCGTTCCCAAATTAATGACTTTCGAGCCCAAGCCTATTATTGTGGTAGAAGGGCTTTTTGTATTTTATTATAAGGAAATTGCCGATTCTTTAAATTTGAAGATTTTCATTGATGCTGATCATAAACTCAGGCTTGACCGCCGCATAAAGCGTGATAGTCAAGAGCGTGGTTATGGTGAACTAGAAGAGGTTATGTATCGTTGGAATAATCACGTAGAACCTGCTTTCCAGAAATACGTAAAACCCTATCGTAAACACGCAGACCTCGTCATACCAAATAACGTGCATTTTGAGAAAGGTTTAGAAATATTGGTCGGATATTTAAAAACTAAAATTTAAAAATTCATGTTGCATAAAACCCTTGTAATAAGCCCAAAATCGGAGAAAGATTTATCGAAACTTCAAAAGCAATTCAATGCTAACGTGAAGAAAATTAATGAATTAAAGCAACGATTGCAAGATGATGAAGTAGCTTTACAGTTAATCGTTACACGGATTCAATCCGATATTATTCCCGTTGAACAGAAGCATTGTGAGAAAATTACGGAGTTAGTTTACGTTTTTGATAAACACCATGACGACCCTTTTTTTAAGAAAAAAGAGAAAGCTAAAATTGCTGATTTTATCATTCATAAATCTCAGGAATTGATTCAAGGCACAGGAAATGAAACCTTGAAAACGCTTTACGATAAATATGCCGATGAACCTTTTGATGAAATGGATGCGGAGGCAGAAATTGCCACGGCTGAAATGATGAAAAGCATGATGTCGTCCATGTTTGGGCTTGAATTTGAAGAGGGTGCTGATGTCAGTGACCCGCAGAAAATGCAGGAATACATGGAGCGGAAAATGGAAGAAAAGCAAGCCGAAGCCCAAGCCAAAAAAGCCAATAAAAAGAAGAGTACCAAGCAAATTGAGAAAGAGGAGAAAATTAAAGAAGAAGCCAAGAACGTTAGCAAGGCAGCCCGTAGTATTTACACTGATTTGGTAAAGGCTTTTCATCCAGACCGTGAGCGTGACGAAACTGAACGTGACCGCAAAACCGAAATTATGAAAAGGGTTACGCAGGCTTATGAAAAAGATGATTTATTTGAATTATTAAGGCTTAAAATAGAATTGCAAGGTTCTGAGATCGAATCTCTGACAATGGCGGATGAGCAATTGAAGTATTACAATAAAATTTTGAAAGAGCAAGTGCGGGAATTAGAACAGAATCTCTGGCAATTACGCATGCAAGGTATCGGACCGATGGGAGGGGAGAATTTACTATCACGATTTGGTGGTGATGAAAAGACAATGAAGGCAAAAATCGCTCGTCAAGTCAATAAATTGAAGAACAACATCAATATGATTGAACAAGATATTTTGGTCCTCGGCATAAAAGAAAATATGCGTAGATTCTTGAAAGATTATCAAATTCAAGAAGACTTAGATGATGATTTTATACAATTTTTCAGATAGCTAGATAAAGGTCGTCGACCTTTATCTAGCTATATAAGTCTAAACCACTTCTAAAATCTCTTCCTGTTTAATTTCCCCGCCCTGAATTTTCAAATCTCTCGACATATAACTATACACGGCTGGAATAATATAAAGTGTTAAAGTTGTGGCAAATAACATTCCACCCACCACGGCAATTCCCATTGAAACCCGACTTTGTGAACCGGCACCCAATGCCAAAGCAATTGGTAAAATACCCAATATTGTACAAAGTGAAGTCATTAAAATGGGTCTGAAACGGGCTACGGCTGCTTCTTTGGCGGCTTGCATTTTATTTCTCCCTGATGCCTTTCGTTGATTGGCAAACTCTACGATTAAAATACCATTTTTTGTGACCAAACCCACCAAAACAATTATCCCAATTTGCGAGAAAATATTAAGTGTTTGGCTGAAATCCCAAAGCGAAAGCAAGGCTCCCGCAACTGCCAGTGGCACGGTCAAAAGAATAATTAATGGATCTATAAAACTCTCAAATTGAGCGGCCAAAATCAGGTAGATTAATATCAATGCCAAGGCAAAAGCGAAAACCAAAGAAGAGGAAGAATCTTTAAATTCCTTGGATTGCCCATCATAAGCGGTTGAAAATGAGTTATCCAATACTTCCTTTCCGATTTTGTCCATTTCGTCCAAGGCTTCTCCTAAGGTTACGCCCTTCGCTGATTGGGCTTGGACGGTGGCTGCCACGTAACGGTTATATCTAAACAATTGTGGAGGCGTACTTTCCTCTGTTATTTTTACTAAATTATCCAATTGAATCAATTCGCCACGGTTGCTTTTCACATACAAGGAACGTAAATCAGCCACATCATTTCTTTCTGGGCGGTCAATTTGTCCAATTATTTGATATTGTTTCCCATTCATTAAGAAATAGCCGAATCTTCTACCTGAAAGACCTAGTTGAAGCGTTTGTGCTACATCTTGAATGGAAACGCCTAAGTTTTGTGCTTTTTCACGGTTAATTTCTAGCCGCAATTCAGGTTTGGTGAATTTTAAATTTACATCTGCAACTTCAAATTTTGGGGATTCTCTCACCTTCGCCATAAATTCTGGAATTACCTTTTTCAATTTTTCAAAATTAACCGCTTGAATCACAAATTGAATCGGCAAGCCCCCTCCACGTTGTCCCGTTTGAATCGTTGATTCTTGCACGACAAACATTTTAGCCCCCGTATATTTTTTTATTTTTGGCTGTATTTCATCCACAATTGCTTGTTGACTTCTGCGATTTGTATCATTTAAAACCACCCTGATTGTCCCCGTATTTGCCGCTCCATTTCCGTAGGGGGGAGAGGTAATTGTGATTACGCCACGGCGTTCTTTTTCGGATAATTCTTTTAACAAAAAATCGCCAATTTCATCCGTAATACCCAACATATATTCAAATGTTGCCCCCTCTGGACCCGTTGCACTGATTCTGAACCCTCCTCTATCCTCCAGAGGAGCCAATTCTGATGGAATGGCGTCAAATTTGAAGAGGGCGTAAATAATTCCAATAAAGGAAACAACCAAAACCCAAGCAAACCAACGAAGGCGTAAAAATCCTACCAACGAATTTTCGTAAGCCCGAGTTAATCCTTGAAAAAACGGTTCAGTGACTCGATAAAACCAAGGCTGGTGATGACCACCTCGCAGAATTTTTGAACTCAACATGGGCGTCAAAGTCAGGGAAACGAAGGCAGAAATGATCACGGAACCTGCCACCACAATCCCAAATTCACGGAATAATCTTCCCGTTATTCCTTGCAAGAAAATTACGGGTAAAAATACCGCTGCCAATGTCACTGTTGTAGAAATCACGGCAAAATAAATCTCTTTTGACCCTTGGAGGGAAGCTTCCCAGGGTGACATTCCTTCCTCAATTTTGGCGTAAATATTCTCCAAAACCACAATCGCATCATCAACCACGAGCCCAATCGAAAGTACAATGCCCAATAATGTCAGCACGTTTATCGAGAATCCCATGATGTACATGATGAAAAATACGCCAATTAATGAGACGGGAATGGCCGTAAGTGGGATTAATGTCGAGCGCCAATCTCTCAAAAAAATAAAGATAATTAAAGCAACCAGTGCAATCGCTATGAAGATGGTTTCTTCCACCTCCGTAATGGACCGCCTCACATATTGGGTATAATCTAAGCCCAAGGTTATTTCAACATCCGATGGAATTGTACTTTGAATTTGTACTAATTTTTTCTTTACGTCATTGACTATTTGTATTTGATTTGCTCCGGGTTGCGGAATTACGGCCACAGCGACCATTGGTACCATATCCCGTTTGAAGAACGTTTTTTCATTTTCAGGTGCTAGTTCTGTATGACCTACATCTTTAAATTTTACTACTTTATCGCCTTCTTCTCGTAATATCAAATTGTCAAAATCTTGCGGGGAAATCAATCGTCCTTGCGTCCTAACCGTCAATTCTGTCATGGCTCCTTCAATACTGCCAGAAGGCAATTCAATATTTTGTTTATTCAAGGCATTGACGATATCGGGGGCTGTCAAACGATAAGACGACAATTTCACAGGGTCAATTCTTAAACGCATTGCATACTTTTTTTCTCCCCAAATTTGCACCGAACTCACGCCCGTTACCGTTTGAAATTTCTCTTTAATATTTCGGGTTACAATTTCATTCAACTCCAATAAATCACGTTTTTCTGATTTTACGTTAATAAAATAGATGGGATTAGAATCGGCATCGGCTTTTGCCACGACGGGTGGATCAATATCTTTTGGTAGATTCGCCAAAGAACGAGCCACCCGGTCACGAACATCGTTGGCGGCATCTTCTATATCAACCGCTAAGTCAAACTCCACCGAAATAGTCGAACGCCCATCACGGCTGGTTGAAGTGAGGGTACGAATGCCCGCAATTCCGTTGATCGATTCCTCCAAAGGTTCAGTAATTTGCGATTCGATAATATCGGCGTTGGCGCCAGTATAGTTCGTCTGAACCGTTACAACGGGTGGGTCAACACTCGGAAATTCCCTTATTCCCAAATAAGTATAACCAATTATCCCAAAAAGAATAATCAGAATCGACATCACGACCGCCAGAACGGGGCGTTTGATGGAAGTTTCGGAAATGGATGCCATAGTTTAAGCTTGGTAATGAAATTATTATTAGAGTTAATATCAGGGTAAGTACTTCGAAAGTGTGAAAGCCCGAGAGCGATAATTTTGTAATAAATTACTGAATCATACCCTCAACCGCCTTATTTATTCTTGCTGAACAGGAAGCTAAAGACCAGTTTTCTTCCACATTTTCCAGTGCAAAATCGGCTATTTTTTTTCTTAATTCTTCATTTTCGGTCAGTTGTAAAATATATCCAGCAATTTCTTCAGGATTTGGATTTACCAAAAAACCGTTCTTTCCGTGAATAATGGTTTCTCTTACGCCACCCTCCGCCACCGCAATTACGGGTGTTCCACAGGCATTTGCTTCGAGAGGAGCAAAACCGAAAGGTTCAAGATTCGAAGAATAAATCATGCAAATAGCGCCACTTAATAATTCCACCAATTGCTGATCGGTTACCATTTTCTTTACTTGGAGTGTTACTTCCAAAGAACGAGCTAAGGCAACCATTTCATTCCAATATTTATCGTCAACCATATTACCAATCCACAATAATTTGGGACGTTCTCCCTTCAAAGCACCCAAAGCACGAATCACTAATTCTGGATTTTTATGCCTGTAAAAACTACCTAATCCTACTACGTAAGGCCTTGATTCTGAGCTTTTTGAGGGTTTAAATAGCGTATTGTCCACGCCTAAATAACAAACTTCCGAAAGCAAACCGTAAGCTCTTTTACAGCTTTCCATGGAAAAATAAGAATTTACCAAAACCTTGTCAAAGGCTTGGAAATTTTTACGTTCTTCTCGTACATAAACTCTGTACTTATTAGTTCTCCACGTATTACTAAAGAAATATTTCCAAAATTTAAAGCTAATTTTATTGGTTACTTCATCCGGGGCTTCCCAAATTTGCTCGGGCATCGCTTCGTACAAATACCGATTGGGTTCTTGCAAATACAATAATTTTGGGATCGTAATGAACCGACCAATAAAAGGAACCCCGTAATAAATGCAACTATTGGCAAAAAGCAAATCAAATCCTCCTTGATTTATTGCTGAAGCACATATTTTACAATGACGTTCCATTTCTTTGATATTGACATCTTTCTCAAAGAAAGTGGAAGCAAATCGTTCCTTGAGCGCAGAATGTTGCTCTTTATTTTCCAGTGGAACTTGATGCAATGTTACGCTTGGAGGCAATTGCATAAAACCTCCCGCATCCGGATCGTCGGCCCAGATTTCAACATGATGCCCTTTCTCCACTAATCCTTGAATATGATACTGTAAAGCACGACTTCCTCCTCCACTGTGCAAATTATGCCAGATCGCTATTTTCATTCGTTTGTTTTTGAACTAACCTATTGATAACTTAAAAATATGGTTTTATTTAAAAATTTTCAAGGTTAAAATTTTATTCAGAAATTAAGATTAAATAAAATTAATTTTTATTTAATCACTTCTCTAATATCCACTTCTCCATCAGGCTTTACTTGCATAATACCCGTGGTAATCAGTGTGTCGCCCGTTGATAATCCTGACAATACTTCCACATTCTTATCCCCACGAGTTCCTAATTGTACCTTTACTGGTGTTGCTTTTCCATTCCTCACCAAGAATACTTTGTTCCCTTTTTGTTCCGGGATAATTGCTTCCGTTGGTATCATAATGGCGGAACCTTTACTTTTCAAAACCAATTCTACTCTTGCAAAAGAACCTGGAATTAATTTGTGTGAAGGATTTGGGGAAATAGCTCGAATTTGTAGCGTGCGAGTATCAGGGTCAATTTTTGGGTCAATTGCATAAACAGTGCCAATAAATTTCTGTTCCGAATTCTCAACCGAGAAATCAATTTTACTTCCAACCCGAACAATAGAAGAATATTTTGCAGGAATGGCAAATTCTATTTTTGCAGGATTTGTATTGGTTAACGTCGCTATTTTTGTCGTCGGAGAAATATAACTGCCTAAGCTAACAAATCGAAACCCAATAATTCCATCAAAAGGAGCTTTGAGGGTCATTTTTTGAATTTGAGCCGATAAATCTTCCATATCCGCCGAAACCGTATTGACTGAATTTACGGCAATATCGTACTCCCGTTGGCTAATGGCCTCTTTTTCAAGAAGCCTTTTCTGGCGAGCTTCATTATCTTCGGCTAACTTTTTGTTGTACCCTAACTTTTTCAAGCGTGCCTGCAAATCTTCGTCATTGATATGAAGCAGCGTTGTTCCTTTTCGCACTAAATCCCCTTCCTTTATATTTAGCGTTACAATTCTACCCGATATTTCGCTTCTAATTTCTACCTCTTCATTCGGTAAAATTGTTCCATTTGAGTTCACCAAGTCATCAAGTCGGGTTGGACTCACCACCGTAACAATCACTGAGGTTCTACCACCTTTTGTTTTTGCCGCAAACTCTTTTTTCTCTTTTTCTTCTTTAGGTTTAAAAAAAGCTTTTAATTTAGGGTAAAAAATACCCCCTACAATTAAAAGTATAATCAATACAGTTAATATATTCTTTGTAATTTTTGACATTGAATTATAGCATTAATGAAAATTTTCACCGAAAATACGCAATAATTTACGCTATTCAATGGCATAATTCACTTTTTACATCGTGGCTTCTGAATTATGCTGTACAATAAAAAAGACGAACCCGTTTGGGAGTTCGTCTTTTTTATGGATTCTATTCTTAAATTTGTTTATTTCTTTGATAATTTTTTAGAAATTGCACCCGTGTCAGTTTTTAAGGTATAAAGATAAGTACCTGATGTCGTGCCATCGCCTGAATACTTAACCGTATGATTTCCTTCTGAAACTTCTTGGTTATCGACTAAAGTAGCAATGGTCATTCCAATAATATTGGTGACTGATAAGGTTACTTTTCCCGATTTAGGTAAATAATATTGAATTTCTACGACGGTCTCGAAGGGATTTGGATAGGCGTACATGCTTACTTTATCCATGCGCTCATCACCTGCAATTCTTGAAGAAGAGGCAATTTTACCAATACTTGCCTTGAAATTTGCGCCATTTTTTGCCGTAAATCCGGGCAATAACTTCACCATTTTCCCGGCCTCGTAATGTACTTTTGAATCTTCGCTAACCACATTTGTCGCACTGATGCTTTCAGTTGCTACTTCGTGTTTGGTGGCTCTATTTACGTTATCAGTAATTTTCAAAGAAGCATCTTGCGCAGAAGAATCTTTCACTGACATCACGAAAAGAAACATGCCAAGGATGCTGAAATAATTTTTCATCTGTTTTGTTCTTTTAGCTCCCCTCTCTATTGGAGAAGGGCTGGGGGTGAGGCTTTTACTTCTTTCTCAATTTACTAATTTGTTGTTTTAAAACTTTTAATGCTGCGGCTTGCGCATCATTTACTTTCTTCATTTCCAACAAATACAAAGTCAATTCTTCCACTTTTTCTAATAATTTCACGTCCGTATTCCCCAAATTGTTGCCATTGGCAGCCATTTCAGCGGCACTTGGAATGTTTGGCAGGTGACCGTTGATGGCAATAAATTTCTCAACCTCTCCTAAAGTCATCCGCTGGTAGTTTGGTTTGAAAACATAATCAGGCCAAGCCTCAGAACCCTCCACTTTCACGTTTACTTCTTTAGATAAAACGCCACCCTTCACGATTAGGGCATTCCCATCCAAACCACTTCCTTTAATCACCACCCCATTGGTACTATTGTTATACAAATAACCATCCGATTCCTTCCAGTTATCCGATACCGGACCACCCACGCTCGTCGTTCCTGCCCCTCCCGTTAAACCCACTAAAATAACATTACCAGCAGCATCAACACTTAAAACTTTGTTAGAACCACCCGTACCAGCAGCACTTGCTGAAGTAATATTGGCAAATCTTAAACCAGATACACCTGCGCTTAAACCTTTCCCCGTGATGGTTGTTGCTGCGTTGCCTAAAACTACTGTGCTGGATGCTGATGCTGAAGCATTTGCGCCGATTGCTGTTGCATTACTCAGACCTTCCGTTCCTCCACTATAGCCTCCAATATAAGTATTCAGTGACCCAGTCGTATTTGTTACACCTGACCCAGAACCAATGCAAATATTATTATCCCCGGTTGTGTTTGCTTTTCCTGCATTAGGTCCGATAAACATATTTGTAGACCCGGTCGTATTAGAAAACCCTGTAAGAATTCCGATGAACGCATTATAATTTCCAGTAGTATTACTATACCCAGCATAAGTTCCATTGAAAACATTACCACTACCAGTGGTATTAAAATATCCTGAATTACCCCCAGAAAAATTATTAAAA
>Ga0114959_10002148_pt1 | contig 16525 bp, 9 predicted proteins | sample C_130625_EF_Meta_FD_87317 | JGI IMG/M metagenome (GOLD analysis project Ga0114959, IMG submission 87317) | Freshwater microbial communities from Lake Croche, Canada to study carbon cycling - C_130625_EF_MetaG | ecosystem: Environmental > Aquatic > Freshwater > Lake | place: Lake Croche, Canada...
AGTCCGTTAAAGCAGTTACTCCACCGAATCTTAATAGTGAACCATCCGTTCCGAGCCATTCTGAGACTCCTTCTAGCTCAACACAATCCAAATCAAGAATTATTAAAAAATATCCTAACCGTCGTCTCTACGATACGCTTCATAGTACGTATGTAACGCTGTTTGATATTAAAGGTTTAGTCATGTCGAATATTCCTTTTCATGTGGTAGATGCAAAAACAGGAGATGACTTAACCAGAAGTATCTTGATGCAAATTATCTTAGAAGAGGAGTCTGGGGGCCACCCCATTCTTTCTAAACAAAGTTTACTCAAGATGATCCGTTTTTATGGTAATTCCTTACAGGGGATGATGTCGCCATTTTTAGAGCAAAATCTCACTCAATTTATTGAGTTGCAAAATCAATATGTTGCTCACTGTCAAAAAGTGGGTGGCTTAGTCAGCCCAGAAACTTGGGTCAGTTTTGTGAATAAGCAAAATACGGTGGAATTTACCCATCCAATGAGTTTTCTATTTGAAACGGGTTCAAAAATACTCGAACAGTTACAGTCCCAGTCATCTGGAGTAATAAATTCCTTTCCATTTAAAAAATAAAACTAAAATGGAGCATTGTTCTATTTTCAAAAAGGAATCCCTTGTCTAAAGTCGGTTTTGTTTCGCTTGGTTGTCCCAAAGCTTTGGTTGATTCAGAGTCTATTTTGACGCGCCTGAGTGCTGAGGGATATGAAATTTCTAAAAATTACGAAGATGCTGAGTTAGTCATTGTTAATACCTGCGGATTTATTGATTCTGCAGTGCAAGAAAGTTTAGACGCAATTGGTGAGGCTCTCTCTGAGAACGGTCGCGTAATTGTGACGGGATGTCTTGGTGCCAAAAGTGAGCAAAATGGTGAGAATATGGTTCTCAAACACCATCCCAAGGTACTGGCAGTGACCGGTCCTCATGCCACTAATGAAGTTTTGGATGCAGTTCATTTGAACTTGCCCAAACCACATGATCCGTTTGTCGATTTAATCCCTCCAATCGGTATCAAACTAACACCAAAGCATTACGCTTACTTAAAAATTTCTGAGGGTTGTAATCATTCTTGTACGTTTTGCATCATCCCCCAAATGCGTGGTGATTTAGTCTCAAGGCCTATTGCAGATGTTCTCAAAGAGGCTGAACAACTATTTCAATCTGGTGTGAAAGAACTGTTGGTGGTGTCACAGGATACCAGTGCATATGGAGTTGATATTCAGTATCGGACAGGCTTTTGGAATGGCCGTCCCATCAAAACACGCTTATTTGAGCTAGCCAATGAATTGAAGATTTTAGCTCGGCAATACGATGCCTGGGTTCGATTACATTATGTCTATCCTTACCCATCTGTAGATGAAATCATTCCTTTAATGAGTGATTTTTTTGAACATGGTAATGGATTATTACCTTATCTAGATATTCCATTGCAGCATGCTCACCCAGATACTTTGAAGCGGATGAAACGTCCTGCTGGTGGCGAAAAAGCCTTGCATCGGATTGAAAAGTGGCGCTCTGATTGTCCAGATATCGTCATTCGGAGTACCTTTATTGCTGGTTTTCCTGGAGAAACAGAAGAAGAGTTTGAATATTTATTAGATTTTATCCAGACTGCTAAATTGGATAGAGTGGGTTGCTTTGCCTATTCTCCAGTTGAAGGAGCAACGGCTAATCAGCTTGAAGGTGCCCTTGAACAAACGATCCGTGAAGATCGTCAGCAACGCTTTATGGCAATTGCTGAGCGGGTTTCGGTTGATAAATTAAAGCAACGGATTGGACAAAAAACACGCGTGCTTGTGGATAGTCAAAACACCCAAGGCGGTGTTGCAAGATCCTATGCAGATGCTCCAGAGATTGATGGAGTAATTTTTGTCGCTCCAGCCCAAAAAATTTCTAAGAAATATCGTATGGGTGAGTTTGTAAAGGTAAATATTTCAGATGTAAGTGGACATGATTTATTAGCGAATGTTTCTTAAATAGAAATGTCCGCAATACACTATTGATTTTGTATTTCAGTAATTAATATTTCTAACAAGGGGGATTTATGAGCCAAGATGTTGTAGTGTTAAGTGCAGTGCGATCAGCAGTCGGATCTTTTAATGGATCTTTGAGTACTATTGAGCCAGCTGAACTCGGTGGCATGGTAATGAAGGAAGCCGTAATTCGGTCAAATGTTGATCCTTTACTCATCAATTATGTCACCGTTGGAAACTGTATTCCAACGGAAAATCGCTATCCTTATGTAGCTAGAGTTGCCTCCATTCAGGCGGGTTTATCAATGCAATCGGTCGCAATGGCTGTAAACCGTTTGTGTAGTTCTGGGCTGCAAGGCATTGTGACCTCTGCCCAGCAAATTATGCTTGGTGATTGTGATTATGCAATTGGTGGCGGTGTTGAAGTGATGTCTCGTGGTCTGTATGGATCTCCTGCGATGCGTTCTGGTGCTCGTATGGGTGATACAAAAATGATTGATTTAATGGTATCTGCTTTAACTGACCCGTTTGGAGTTGGTCATATGGGTATCACTGCAGAAAACTTAGCTAAAAAATGGGGCATTACACGCGAAGAGCAAGATGCTTTTGCTGCAGAGTCTCATCGTAAAGCTGCAGCAGCGCAGGCTGAAGGTCGTTTTAAATCTCAAATCGTACCAATTACCATCAAAACCCGTAAAGGGGACATCGTATTTGAGAGTGACGAAGGCGTAAAAGCTGAAACAACTTTTGAATCATTATCAAAACTAAAACCTGTTTTCTTGAAAGAAAATGGCACGGTTACTGCTGGTAATGCTTCATCGATTAATGATGGCGCATCCTTTTTTGTTTTGGCATCTGCTGATGCTGCTGCAAAAGCAGGACAGAAGCCATTAGCTAGAATTGTGTCTTACGCCGTTGCTGGTGTTCCTAATGATGTCATGGGTGAAGGTCCAATTCCGGCCTCTAAGCTCGCTTTAAGTCGTGCTGGATTAACAATTGATCAAATAGACGTGGTTGAATCTAATGAGGCCTTTGCTGTTCAGTCCTTAGCTGTTGCAAAAGGTTTAGGTTTAGACCTATCCAAGACGAATGTCAACGGCGGTGCTGTTGCTATTGGTCATCCAATTGGTGCTTCTGGCGCAGTAATTGCGACTAAAGCAATCTATGAGCTTCACCGTTCAAATGGTCGTTATGCTTTAGCAACTATGTGTATTGGTGGTGGTCAAGGTATTGCAGTGATTTTCGAGCGTCTGTAATAATTTTTAGAAACTACCTTAGTAAATCTAAAATAGCATCAAGGCCGACGTGATCGAAAGCTCCGTCGGCTTTTTCTTTGACAATCGGCTTCGCTCTATAACCAATGGACAATCCAGCATAAGCCATCATTGGTAAATCATTAGAGCCATCTCCCATCACAATGACTTGGTCTGGTCGAATACCATGTTCTAGTGCCTGATTCGAAACGATCTGTGCCTTGGCTTGACCATCGACAATATGGCCAATGACTTTACCAGTCAAGTAACCCATTTCAATCTCTAAAGTATTTGATTGAGCAAAATCCATATTTAAATGATTTTTTAATCGATTGGCAAAGTAAGTAAAACCACCTGATACCAATACAGTATGCCAACCCAAGCTTTTAACACTAGTTAGCAGTTCAAAGGCGCCAGGATTTAAACGCAAACGATTTTGATAAACATCTTCTAAAACGCTTTCAGGGGTTCCTGCTAAAAGCGCCACCCGATCCATTAAACTTTTGGAAAATTCTTTAATTTCGCCGCGCATGGCAGCCTCTGTAATGGCTGAAACTTGATCCATCTTGCCAACAGCGCGCGCAATTTCGTCAATACATTCAATATTAATTAAGGTGGAATCCATATCAAATGCAATCATTTTGACTTGTTGAAAATCAAAATGAGGCTTTGGAAAAACAAGGTCACAAGCATGCAGGGCCGCATGATTGCGAAAATGCTCTTTATCCAGCGGGCTAAGATTTTTAGAAAGTTGAATCTCTATGGCCTTCAGCGAATACTCCTTACTTTCTAAGATAGGATATTTATCTGCAATTTCCTGCAAGAAAACTTTAGGAATTTGCACTTGATGGAGGATGATCATTTTCATTTATTTAACTTTTTAAGTAGGCGATAAAGCGCTTAATCGCTTCAATCCGTTGATTGAGTTCGATAAAGCCTTGGGGATTTGAGGGGAGTATTTTGATACGATCTTTACCAAACAGTTGCACCTTTTTATCATTTTGAATTAACTTAATAATCTTTAAAGAATCAATGGGTGGGTTGGGAATAAATTGGACTTTGAGCATTTCTATGCTTGCCTCAATTTTACTAATGCCTAAGGTTTCCATTTGTATCCGTAAGCGATGATTTTCTAATAGCGTTATCGACTGATTTGGTAGGTCGCCAAAACGATCAATAATTTCCATTTTTAAATCTTCTACTTGCTCAATATCTTGGGCACTGGATAGTCTTTTGTATAGTGAAAGTCGCTCGTGAACATCTGGACAATAATTATTTGGCAATAAGGCAGGGCACCCTAAATTAATATCTGTAATGGCATGCATCGGACTTAATAAGTCAGGCTCTTTGCCCTTTTTGAGTTCAGAAACTGCTTTATTTAACATTTCTGTGTAGAGTTGGAAGCCAATCTCATGAATATCACCAGACTGTTTATCTCCTAAGACTTCTCCAGCGCCACGAATCTCTAAATCATGCATAGCAAGATAAAACCCTGAGCCTAATTCTTCCATCGATTGGATGGCATCTAGTCTCAATTTGGCTTGCTTGGATAGCGCTTCTGGGTCAGCAACTAATAGGTAGGCATAGGCTTGATGATGAGATCTTCCAACCCGGCCACGCAACTGGTGTAATTGAGCTAAACCAAATCGATCTGCGCGGTGCATGATGATGGTATTCGCTGTAGGTACATCGATTCCTGTTTCAATAATGGTGGTGCAAAGAAGGACATTACAACGTTTCGCCACGAAATCATGCATTACTTGCTCTAAATCACGTTCATGCATTTGCCCGTGGGCCACACCAATACGTGCCTCAGGTACCAATTCCTCGAGTGCAAAGCGACGATTTTGAATGGTTTCCACTTCATTATGTAAAAAATAAACCTGACCGCCGCGTTTAATTTCTCTGAGAATTGCTTCACGAATAACGCCATCACTTTCACGGCGGACAAATGTTTTGATAGCCAAACGCTTTTGCGGTGCCGTTGCAATGACTGAGAGTTCTCGAAGACCCTCTAAAGCCATACCAAGTGTTCTTGGAATGGGCGTGGCAGTTAAGGTTAGGACGTCAACTTCTGCCCGGAGTTCTTTAAAAGCATCCTTTTGCCTAACTCCGAAACGATGTTCCTCATCAATAATGACTAAGCCTAAGCGGTTAAATTTAATATCTGGAGATAGGAGTTTATGCGTCCCAATAATAATATCTGCGTCACCACTTTCCAAAGCCTTCAAAGCACTAGAGATTTCCTTACCTGACTTAAATCTTGAAACTTCAACGATTTTTACTGGCCAATCTGCAAATCGATCTTTCCAAGTAGTTGCATGTTGTTCTGATAAAAGGGTGGTAGGTGCTAGAACTGCTACTTGCTTACCTCCCATGACCGCCACAAAGCTAGCTCTCAGAGCAACTTCCGTTTTACCAAAGCCAACATCCCCACAAATCAATCGATCCATAGGTTTACCACTTGTCATATCTTCTATTACAGAAGTGATAGCGGACATTTGGTCAGGCGTTTCATCGAAGCCAAAACTTTCTGCAAATGCCTCATAGTCATGACTAGAATATTCAAAGGCATGTCCTTTACGAAGTGCACGTTTAGCATAAATATTAAGAAGTTCTGCTGCGGTATCACGTATTTGTTCGGCTGCTTTGCGTTTTGCTTTTTCCCATTGCCCAGAACCTAAGTTATGCAGCGGAGCGGATTCAGGATCTGATCCAGCATACCTAGAAATCAAGTGCAACTGTTGGACTGGTACGTATAAACTAGCACTATTTGCATACTCTAGAAATAAAAACTCATCTTCAATGCCGTCTAGCTCCAGCATGATGAGCCCCTTATAACGACCAATGCCATGCTCAGAGTGCACGACTGGATCACCAACTTGAAGTTCCGCCAGATCTCTGACCATCCCCTCAATATTAGTTACTTGGTCTTTTTTACCTAATTTCCTGGCTTTTCTTTGATCTGCGGAACTTGAAAAAATTTCCGACTCTGTCAGGAAGTAAACCTGGCCTAGTTTTGAATAAAAGCCATCATTTAAAGCAGCAACGACCATCCCAAGTTGTGCATCACCATTCAAAAAATCTTGAATAGACTGAGGATAAGAAAAGTGAATTTTGGCATGGTTGCCTAAAAATTCAGCATCCTCTAATAACTGTTTGATCGACTCTCTTCTACCAGCGCTATCAGCGCAGATTAGAACTTTTTCCTTGGTGGTTTCCAAAAAATTTCTCAGTAAAGCAACCGGATCTTTTTCTTTACGAACAACGGAAACATTGGGAGGAGGTAAGAAAATAGAATCTATGATGACTTGTTTTTTTTGTTCTAAAGCAACTTTTGCAAATGGTTTTAAGAGACTAAAAAAAGCATCTTCCTTAAGATACAACTCCTCGGGAGGAAGAAGAGGGTGCTCTGTGTCATGGGAAAGAAATTGATAGCGCTCTTTAACGCTTTTCCAAAATTCATTAATTGATTCTTGCAAGTTGCCATGTGTCCAAATCCATGCTGGCTGATTGGAAACGGGTAAGTAATCAAAAATAGTTGCAAGTGCATCAAAAAATAACGGGAGATAAGCCTCAATACCAGCACCAGGAATGCCTAAGCCAACATCCTTATAAAGAGGGCATTTCGCGGGGTTACCCTCGAAAACTTCGCGCCATTTTCCTCTGAAATCTTTTCTAGCATTTTCAGTAAAAGGAAACTCATGACCCGGCAATAATTTAATTTCCTTAACAGGGTAGAGGCTACGCTGGGTATCCGGGTCGAAAACTTTAATTTGATCAATTTCATCACCAAATAAGTCAATTCGAAAGGGCAGTGGTTCACCCATGGGAAAAAGATCAATCAGGCCTCCACGGATACTATATTCTCCGGGCCGCACAACGGCTGAGACAGGATCATATCCCCCTTGTTGCAATTGGTGATGAAGGGATTGTTCATTAATCACTTCGCCTTGTTTAAAGAAAAAAGTGTTCGCCGCTAAAAATTGAGGTGGTGAAATTTTTTGAATTGCAGCTGAAAGCGGCACAATAACGATATTTAATTGACCTAAACTTAGTTCGTGAAGTGTTTTTAAGCGTTCAGAAATGAGATTATGATGTGGTGAAAATTGATCATAGGGCAAAATTTCCCAGTCTGGTAAAACACTAACTCGAAGTGAAGCATCAAACTGAGGTATTTCTATTGCAAGTCGTTGAGCAGATGCTGAGTCACTACAAATAATCATCATTACTGAAAATGCATTTTCGTAATGTTTAGCTTGCTGAGCAATAATTCCTGCATCTGCAGAACCAACAGTATCAGTCCAAGTAAATTTATTCCCTATTTTTGGCTCAGGAAAGGTATCAACTAGTGCGCTGATTGGTTGCAGAGAATCGATGGCTTTAGAATTTTTTGGCATTTGCAACATTATAAGGAGGAGACTTGCTTTAAGATGATTGCAATGATAATTATTTTTTTCAATTTATGAGTTCAAATTTTCACGTTTTAATACCTTGCGCAGGAACAGGAACCAGAATTGGTGGAGATATACCTAAACAATTTCAAAAACTGCATCATCAAGAGATTGTCTTATATAGCCTCAATATTTTTTTAAACATGCCCGAGATTAAAACGGTATGGGTTGGGTTGTCAGAATCAATATTCCAAAATCAAGAATTGATACGTGTCTTTCCGAAGCACCCAAAGTTAAGACTTTGTGTAACCGGTGGTGAAACTAGGGCGCTGACGGTTTTAAATACTCTAGATTATTTGTTGTCACAAAACACAGATGCTGTTTTTGCAAATGATTGGGTCTTAGTGCATGACGCTGCAAGACCCGGTATTCAAGCCAAGTTCGTCAAACAATTAATTGATGTGGTCAGTCAATCTAAGCAGGCAGGGGGGATTTTGGCACTTCCTATTGCCGATACTGTGAAAAAATCGTCTTCTGATACTTGTTTAAATCAATCTGAGTCCACAATTGATCGCACAGGTTTGTGGGTAGCACAAACTCCACAAATGTTTAAAATCAATGATTTAAGAGAATCTATTTATACTTCACTTGAACAGTCCTTTGATGTAACAGATGAAGCAAGCGCGATGGAGAATTGTGGTCACTCGGTATTGCTGATTGAAGGTGATTTTCAAAATTTTAAGGTGACTTACCCAAAGGATTTAATGAATATGGAGCGATTATTGAACAAAAGTCTTTTCAAAATTGGCCAGGGATATGATGTTCACCGTTTAGTCGAGGGTCGACCGTTGATTTTAGGCGGAATTACAGTGCCCTATGAAAAAGGGTTACTCGGACACTCAGATGCTGATGCTTTACTTCATGCCATCATCGACGCCTTATTAGGAGCCGCCGGACTTGGCGATATAGGTCAGCATTTTCCTGATACAGATCCCGCTTTTCAGGGAGCAGATAGTGGAGTACTTTTACAACATGCTTATGCAAAAGTTTTAGAGACTGGCTATGAATTAGTCAATTTGGATGCCACTATTATTTGCCAGAAACCCAAATTAATGCCTTATTTAAGTGCCATGAAAGATCGAATTGCGAGTCTGATTAAAGTGAATGCAGAACAAATTAACTTAAAGGCTAAAACGAACGAGGGTCTGGGGTATTTAGGAGAATATCAGGCGATTGAAACGCAAACAACTGTTTTAATTGCAAAAATTTCTTGAGGGCTATCAGTCGATGGGGTATTTAAGCCAGCTAAATAGCTTTGTTATGAGTGCTTCCATAACAATTCACAGCTCAAAGGATGGTTTGAGTTAAAATATTGGATTACCTAATTGAAATAAGATGCGAGGATGGCGAAATTGGTAGACGCACCAGGTTTAGGTCCTGACGCCGTAAATGGTGTGGGGGTTCGAGTCCCCCTCCTCGCACCAAATTCTAACTGAAACACTAGTTGAATTGCTTTACACGAGTATCAGTATTTAGCAATACGAAGGTATTGTTTAGTGAGGAAGTTAAACAGTTTTGTTTAAGTTCCTTTTTTTTAGCTATTTTTATTAATTTTTACTATGTCCCTAACTATTGAAAATCTTGGCGCCCTTGAGCGCAAAATCACTTTACAGTTTTCCAAAGCAGATCTTTTGCCAAAACGTGAGGCTAAATTAAGGCAGCTCGGTAAAAATATGAAAATGGCTGGATTTAGACCAGGCAAAGTGCCGACTAAAATGATCGAACAACAATACGGCATGCAAGTCGATTTCGAACTATCGTTTGATTATGCTTCCGAGAAGTTTTTTGAATTTGCTAAAACTGAAAAAATTGAGTTAGTTGGTCAACCAAGACTAGAGCCAAAGAGTGAGATCTCTGCTGCCGATATCGAATTTGATGCCTTTTTTGAAGTATTTCCTGAAGTAGTAATTGGTGATATTACAAGCGCAGAAATTACAAATTACACTACTGAAGTGACTGAAGCTGAAATTGACAAAACAATTAATATGTTGCTTAAGCAGCGTGTCCACTATCATCCACGCGGAGAAGCTGGTGAGCATGGCGATGGTGGAAGTGATCAAAGTGCACAAAGCGGAGATCAAGTAATCGTTGATTTTGTTGGAAAAATTGATGGTGTTGAATTTGCTGGTGGTAAGGCCGATGATTTCACTTTTGTACTTGGCCAAGGTCAGATGTTGCCAGAGTTTGAAACAGCTTCACTGGGTTTAAAAGTCGGTGAAGAAAAAGTATTTCCTTTGAGTTTTCCAGCTGATTACCACGGCAAAGAAGTTGCCGGTAAAACAGCTGAATTTACTATCACCATGAAAAAAGTTGAGTGGCCACATTTACCAACTCTAGACGATGATTTTGCTTTGAGTCTAGGAGTTACTGAAGGTGGTATCGCTAAAGTTCGTGAAGAAATTAGCCAAAATTTAAGAAGAGAGATTACTCGTCGTCAACAATCTCTCTTAAAAAATCAATCAATGGATGTGATGTCAAATGCCTGCCAGTTTGATTTGCCAAAGTTTTTAGTTTCTCAAGAAGAAGAGCGTTTAATCGAGCAAGCTAGAAAAGATCTAGAGCAGCGTGGGGTTCCAAACGCTAAAAATGCACCAATCCCAGAAGGGATGTTTACTCCACAAGCACAACAACGTGTAAAACTAGGTTTGATTCTTAACAAATTAGTTAAAGAATTTGATTTAAAAGCAACTCCAGAACAAATCAAGTCTGAAATTGAAGAACAAGCAGCAAGTTACGAAGATCCTCAGGAAGTAATGCGTTGGTACTATAGCGATCCAAGTCGTTTAGCAGACATCGAATCTTTGGTTTTAGAGAACAATGTTGTGAAATATGTCATGGATAAAGTAAAAGTTAACGACAAACAAGTTACTTTTGAAGAGCTCAGTCAATTGAAGTAATTAATAGTGCTAAAGTTACTACTATTACAATATTATTTACTCGGAAATTAACATGACTTCAAATAACTATCAAGATTTTTACCAATCACCTCAGGCATTAGGCCTTGTGCCAATGGTTATTGAGACGTCAGGTCGGGGTGAGCGCGCTTATGACATTTACTCTCGCTTATTGCGTGAAAGAGTGATTTTTTTGGTAGGCGAAGTAAATGATCAAACTGCCAATTTGGTGATTGCTCAGATGCTCTTTTTGGAAAGTGAAAATCCAGAGAAAGATATTTCACTTTATATTAATTCTCCGGGTGGGTCAGTCTCTGCAGGTTTAGCAATTTTTGACACAATGAATTTCATTAAGCCGGAAGTTAGTACTTTGTGTATGGGAATGGCAGCAAGTATGGGCGCTTTTTTACTTTGTGCTGGAACTAAAGAAAAACGTTTCGCTCTACCAAACTCTAGGGTAATGATTCACCAACCTTTGGGTGGTGCAAGAGGGCAGGCTTCCGACATCGAAATTCAAGCACGAGAAATTTTATATCTCCGCGAGCAACTGAATGGAATTCTTGCCAACAGAACGGGCCAAACCATTGAAACTATTGCTAAAGATACGGATAGAGATAATTTTATGTCTGCTGAACAAGCAAAAGAATATGGTTTGATTGACAAAGTTATTACTTCTAGGTAATTGATAAGATTCAATGAGTAACAAATCTAATAATTCAAATAGTAATTTAATTTGTTCATTCTGTGGCAAAAACCACGATGAAGTTGTTCGAATGATTGCTGGACCTTCAGTTTTTATTTGCGATGAATGTGTTGCTTTATGCAACGAAGTGATTGCTGAGGGCGGTAAAAAAAATGCTGATGCCGATCTAAACAATGGTAGTCAAAGTCAAGCTTTACCCACTCCTCAAGAGATTCGAAATAATCTTGACCAATATGTTATTGGTCAAAATCAGGCCAAGAAAACGCTTGCAGTAGCGGTTTATAACCACTACAAAAGACTCAATAATCTAAAGCCAATAGCAGCATCTCAAGGGCAAAAAAACGAGTCCAAGGATGGTAAAGATTCAAAAGATGCACCACTTGTAAAAAAATCTGCAATGATTAACGGCGTTGAATTAGCCAAAAGTAACATTTTATTGATTGGCCCGACAGGCTCAGGTAAAACATTATTAGCGCAATCCCTTGCGAGAATGCTCGATGTTCCTTTTGTAATGGCTGACGCAACGACTCTGACTGAAGCAGGATACGTTGGTGAAGATGTAGAAAATATCATACAAAAACTGTTACAAGCTTGTAATTATGATGTAGAAAAAGCCCAAAAAGGTATTGTTTACATTGATGAAATTGATAAGATTTCACGTAAGTCAGAAAACCCATCAATTACTAGAGACGTATCTGGTGAGGGTGTTCAACAAGCTTTATTGAAGCTAGTTGAGGGCACGATGGCATCGATTCCACCACAAGGTGGTAGAAAACATCCTAATCAAGAGTTCTTACAAATTGATACCACGAATATTTTGTTCATTTGTGGCGGTGCCTTTGATGGACTTGAAAAGATCATCAACCAACGTAATACGAAAACAGGCATTGGCTTTAACGCTGAAGTTCAAAGCAAAGATGTCAAAAACTTTGGTGAGTTAATTAAAAATGTTGAGCCAGAAGATTTAATTAAGTTTGGCTTAATTCCAGAATTAATTGGCCGCCTACCGGTAACTGCTACTCTTACGCAACTGGATGAAGCAGCGTTGATTCAAATCTTAACCGAACCAAAAAATGCACTTGTAAAACAATATCAGGCATTATTTGATCTCGAGGGAGTTGCTTTAGAGTTTAGAGATGAGGCCCTTCATGCTATTGCGAAAAAAGCGATGGTCCGAAATACTGGCGCTAGAGGACTTAGATCGATTGTTGAGGCTACTCTTCTGAATATCATGTACGATTTACCTTCCCAAAAAGACGTGGAAAAAGTTGTGATTGATCTTCCATGTATTGAAGGTGGCGAACCGGTAATTGTTTACAAATCAGCTAGCTCAGTTGCATAGCCTCTTTTTAATATTAAAAGCATCAAAATAAAGCTTCCATAATTTTAATATTCGATAAAAAAGTGTATTCTATACTTGTAATCCCCAATTTTGACCATACTTTATAGAGCAAGTTCAATATTTTTACAAAAATCCGACTTTTGGAGATTTAAATGCCAGGCAACTTGTTATTACCTTCTCAACCTATTCAATTGCCCCTATTACCTTTAAGGGACGTTGTGGTTTTTCCACATATGGTTATGCCTTTGTTTGTTGGTAGACCAAAATCCATTAAAGCTCTGGAAGCTGCAATGGAAAGTGGTAAAAGCATTCTTCTCGTTGCCCAAAAAACAGCCTCTAAGGATGAGCCAACCGTTGCTGACCTCTATGAAGTGGGTTGCATAGCTAACATTTTACAAATGCTCAAGCTCCCTGATGGAACTGTTAAAGTGTTAGTTGAAGGCACTCAACGTGCCCAGATTAATCATATCGAAGATTCTTTAGGTTACTTTAGTTGCGAGGCAACGCCGCATTCGGTGACAGTTGTTGATCAATCCGAAACGGAAGCATTGAAAAGAGCAATCGTTGCTCAATTTGATCAATATGTAAAACTTAATAAAAAAATTCCTCAAGAAATATTGGCCTCTTTAAGTAGTATTGATGATGCTAGTCGCCTTGCAGATACAATTTGTGCCCATCTTCCGATTAAGCTTGATCAAAAACAGCTACTTTTAGAAATGGCTGATGTGATTAAGCGCCTTGAAAGTCTTTTAGGTCAACTTGAGAGTGAAATTGATATTCTGCAAGTTGAAAAACGGATTAGAGGTCGTGTAAAACGTCAGATGGAAAAAAGTCAGCGCGAATATTATCTCAATGAGCAAGTAAAAGCCATTCAAAAAGAGTTAGGTGATGGCGAGGAGGGTGCTGACCTCGAAGAGTTAGAAAAAAATATCATCGCTGCAAAGATGCCTAAAGAGGCTTTGAAAAAAGCGGAGTCTGAGCTTAAAAAACTAAAACTAATGTCTCCAATGTCAGCTGAGGCAACGGTGGTTCGTAATTATTTAGATACGCTAATAAATTTGCCTTGGAGAAAGAAAAGTAAAGTGAATAATGATTTAGTCAATGCAGAAAATGTATTGAATGATGATCATTATGGTTTAGATAAGGTAAAAGAACGAATTCTTGAATATCTAGCAGTTCAACAACGCGTTGATAAAGTAAAAGCGCCAATCCTTTGTTTAGTTGGTCCTCCAGGCGTGGGTAAGACCTCTTTGGGGCAATCCATTGCTAAAGCGACAAACCGTAAATTTATTCGGATGGCGCTCGGAGGTGTTCGTGATGAATCTGAAATTCGTGGACATCGGAGAACTTATATTGGCTCTATGCCAGGTAAGATTTTATCGAGCCTGTCCAAGTCAGGTGTAAGAAATCCGTTATTCTTACTCGACGAAATCGATAAGATGGGATCTGATTTCCGTGGTGATCCAGCTAGTGCCATGTTAGAGGTATTAGATCCGGAACAAAATCATACTTTTCAAGATCATTATGTTGAGGTAGATTTTGATTTATCTGATGTAATGTTTGTTGCAACTTCAAACTCCTTGAATATTCCTCTTCCGTTACTAGATCGTATGGAGGTCATTAGACTATCAGGCTATACCGAGGATGAAAAGACGCATATTGCGATGAAATACCTATTGCAAAAACAAATCAAAAATAATGGCTTAAGAAAAGATGAAATTGAAGTTCAAGAATCAGCAATTTTAGACATTATTCGTTACTACACTCGTGAAGCTGGAGTTCGCTCTTTAGAAAGAGAAATTAGTAAGATTTGTCGTAAAGTTGTAAAAATGCTTTTATTGAAGACAGAACTTGCTCCAATTGTTGTTAATTCAGATAATCTAGAAAAATTCTTATCAGTAAAACGTTATGACTATGGACTTGCAAGTAAAGAAAATCAGCTTGGTCAAGTGACCGGGTTGGCTTGGACTGAAGTCGGTGGAGATTTGTTAACGATTGAAGCTGCATTGATGCCTGGTAAAGGAGTTATTACTCGAACCGGCTCGATTGGTGATGTCATGAAAGAATCTGTCGAAGCTGCTCGTTCTGTTGTGCGTTCACGTTCTAGAGAGTTAGGGATCAAAGAAGAACTCTTTGAGAAAAAAGATATCCATATTCACTTTCCAGAGGGTGCTACTCCGAAAGATGGTCCTTCCGCAGGTATTGCTATTACAACTGCTTTAGTTTCAATACTAACCGGTATTCCCGTTCGCGCAGATGTGGCAATGACGGGTGAGATTACTCTCAGAGGAGAAGTGTTACCAATCGGTGGTCTTAAAGAAAAACTGTTAGCAGCTCATAGAGGTGGCATTAAGGTTGTCTTGATTCCTGAAGAGAACGTAAAAGATCTGACAGAGATTCCAGATAACGTTAAAAATTCTATTGAAATAATTCCAGTACGTTGGATTGATAAAGTACTTGAAAAAGCATTAGAAAGAAAACCGGAAGCACTTCCAGAAGAGGTTGCGGCAATTACTAAAGACGCGCCAGTAATTAAAGATGAAACTGGAGTGATTAAGCATTGATTTATTGACTGAGATTGGGGTATAATATTTTTCTTAGTTATTCCAATCTCAAGATTAAATGATTAAAAAGTTTGGTGCAATTGCGAGTTCATGTATCATCAAACTTTTACAATTAATTTAATAATCAGTAGACAAGGGTGCTTAGCTCAGATGGTAGAGCGTCTGCCTTACACGCAGAATGTCGGCGGTTCGATCCCGTCAGCACCCACCAAATATTCTTGTTCCATCAACTTACTAAATAATTAAGTTCATCACTATGTTTGATTCCGTTCGTCAACACCAAAAAATTCTACAAGCAGTTCTCCTGGTTTTAATTTTTCCTTCTTTTGTTTTTTTTGGAATTGAAAGTTACAAGGGCTTTTCAACGAATGATAGTGATATTGTTAAGATTGGTGACCTCTCTATTTCTCAAGTTGAATTAGATAATGCCGTAAAAAGTCAATCAAGTCGCTTAGGCTCAAATCAAAACCTTGCCCAAACTCCGGCGTTTAAAAATGCCATACTTAATCAATTAATTCAGCAAAAACTATTGGCCTTTGATGTTAAGGATTTGAATTTACAAGTATCCCAGGAAATGTTGGCAAAAGAGTTACTCAAGTTTCCTGAAATTATCGCTCTGAAAAAAAGTGATGGTTCTATTGATGCAGATCAATATCGTCAGTTGCTGGAAAGAAATGGTTTGACGGTTTCTCAGTTTGAAGCAATTAAACGTGGTGAAATCATGAATATTTCATTGCAGAATGCTTTAAGCGGTAATGGACAGATGATTACTTCTAGTAAAATTTCTGACCAAATTATTACAGCTATGAGTTCGGAAAGAGAAGTTCAAGCGATGTTCTTTACTTCCAGTGAATATTTAAAAAATGTCCAAATTCAAGCGAATGATTTATCCGATTATTACCAGGCGAACTCTGCACAATTTCAATCAATTCCATCGGTTGATGTCGAATACATTATTTTAAGCAAGCAGACAGGTGAAGATGAAACGTCTTTTGCCAAAAAAGCAGATCAGTTTGCCAATATGGTCTATGAACAAGCTGATGGCTTGAAGGCAACTGCTGATACATTTAAGCTAAAAATTGAAACCATGGCAGATGTTACATCTAGAGGCATGACGAGCCTCCCTAAAACACATCCTTTAAATCAGCCTAAGCTACTACAGGCGCTATTTAAAGAGGATGCAATTAAATCAGGTAAGAATATTGAAGCTATTGAAGTTAGTCCAGGAATTTTAGTAGCTGCACGTGTTCAGCAAAGTCACCCAGCTTCAACCCTTCCTTTTGACAAGGTTAAAAACGATATTGAAAAGATCGTGACTCTTAAAA
>Ga0114959_10002149_pt1 | contig 16520 bp, 10 predicted proteins | sample C_130625_EF_Meta_FD_87317 | JGI IMG/M metagenome (GOLD analysis project Ga0114959, IMG submission 87317) | Freshwater microbial communities from Lake Croche, Canada to study carbon cycling - C_130625_EF_MetaG | ecosystem: Environmental > Aquatic > Freshwater > Lake | place: Lake Croche, Canada...
AAACCATCTCCGGTTATTCCTCGAACACCTACGCTCGTGCCTCGCTACGGCGTTCTCACAATTCACCTACGCATCTCCTTCGTCGTCACTGCTTCGCTTGTCCAGGAATACTACAATAACCTTCGATGGTAAACCATCTCCGGTTATTCCTCGAACACCTACGCTCGTGCCTCGCTACGGCGTTCTCACAATTCACCTACGCTCGTGCCTCGCTTTTGCGTAGTTTAAGGCGTTCTCACAATTTACTACGTAGTAAATGAAAAATATATGCTATATAAATGGTCATATCGAATTTTATTCCATATGTCTTATACGAGATAATTCACCTTTTGCGAAGCTAAAACTCGTTCCTCGTCACTGCTTCGCTTGTCCGGGAATACTACAACCTTCAATGGTGACTTCGTATCTACCAACTCCGGATAATCCTCGAAGGTTATTATATACCCGAATCCGTTATTCCATACCATCCTTGTATAATATACACCATGCCTAATATTCAAACGCATACATTTCCTAACGGATTTAGGGTTATTTATGAACAACCAAAATTTCCAACGGAAATTACACACGTCGATGTATTTTGTCGAGCAGGGTCTGCATTTGAACCCGAATCGTTGCGGGGTGTTTCGCATTTTATTGAGCACATGTGTTTTAAAGGGACGAAACGTCATCCAACCACACGAGACATTTTTGAAGTATATGAAAACATTGGTGCGTATTTTAATGCATACACCGAGAAGCAATTCACGTGTTATGTTGCGTCATTTGTAAATACACATATGAAACAGTGCATTAGCACATTGGGCGATATGATGTTGCGGTCGAAATTCGAAAAACCCGAATATAAAAAAGAGTTGAATGTCGTCATTGAAGAAAACGTTCGAAATTTAACGGATTATTCGCATATTGCTCAAGATATAACCGAGAGTTTGATTTATAAAGGAAGTTCGTATGCTTTTCCAATAGATTCAATGAAATACCATAAAATTGTGGATTCGTGGGAATATAAAGACGTAATCGACTTTTATCATAAATATTATGTGCCCGAAAATATGTTGTTGAGTGTTGTATCTTCCGCGCCATTTTCAACTATACTCAAGATTATAAAATCGTGTGATTTTGTCAAATATGAATCTCGGAAAACACATAACCCATTGCCTATTATGAATACGCAACCGATAATGTCATTAATACCACAACATTCACCACGTAGCGAAATGATGCATATTCCCAATATAAAAACGGCGTATATTTCGTTGGGGTTTCGCACATGTAGTCGGTTTAGCGAAGACCAATATCCTCTCGAGTTATTGCGTATATTGATGGGGGGTAAATTCACATCGAGATTGACGATGTTATTGCGGGAAAAGAATGGATTGACATATACATCCAATGTTTCTACTACGTACTATGAACATTCGGGAGATATCACGATATTTTCCATTACCGATAGTGAAAACATTATGCATAATTTACAGCATAAACATAAGTCGAAAACCGCGTCAAATACTATCACGAAACATCTTCGAAAAACCGTTAAGAAAACAAAAACGAAAAAAGGCGGCATAAAACATCGTAAATTAGACAAACGTGGCGTCATACCTATTATAATGGATATGTTGCGTGATTTGATTCAACATGGTATTACCGAAACCGAACTAAAAGAATCCAAGATGTATATGGATGGGATTATTAAAATGAATATTTCGAGAGGCACGAAGCAAGTCGAATACAATGGCATGGAATGGTTTTTGGGAAACAATGAAAAAATAACGTCATACACCGATTTATACAAAACCAAATATGAACCGATCACGAAACCCGAAATAAATAATATTATACGCAAATACTTTACTCCCGAAAATATGAATATTGTTTTAGTTGGGGGTGGGGGGAACGTAGTTCCCCCCCTAACCCCCCTCCTTTTGAGGGAACTACGTTCCCCCTAACCCCATTCTTTTGATAAACAGAAAGAACATAAACGACTCAACAATTCACCTACGAAACTCCTTCGTCGTTTCTCCGGGAATACTACAATTCACCTACGCATCTCCTTCGTCGATGCTCCGGGAATACTACAATATCTACTGTATCCGTCTATCCATCTATAAAAAATGAAGATTTCCAGTGTTCTTTATATGTGTGCTTCGCCTATTATTAAAAACGGACAATTTCCTGCTTGCAAAAATTGTATTCATTTTTCTACCGATAAATTGTATTACAAATACGCAACATCACTCAGTAAATGCAAACATTTTGGAGAAAAAGATATTATTACGGATAAAATTATTTACCGATATGCCGATGCATGTCGTTCAGATGAAAACTTGTGTGGAAAAGAAGGTAGTCATTACGAACAAGACCCATATGTTCAATGGAAATGGATTGAGCATAAAGTGCTTCATGCATTGCCGTATGCATTCTTATATGGACTATTTACATTAATCATATGTGCTCAACTCGTTATTGTGAGAACGCCGGAGCAAGGAGGAACGACTTGCGCAGGTGTTCAAGGAATAACCGGAGATGGTTTACCATCGAAGGTTATTCCAAAATAAAAATATGATTTTTTTCGCTTTATAATTCGCAAAAACCGAATAATATATCCATATGGTATAGTAGAAACAATACAATATGGATAAGTCTGAATATTTAGTATATGTTGTAATTTTGTTTGTGATTGCCGGATGCATTTATTATTATTTTCAGGATGAGACGTTTCAGTTGAAATGTATTGTATCTACCGTCGACGGAAACAAATATTGCGTTCGAGAACGAGAGAAAGTCCAGCAAGCTGCCGATTTGCTCGCCAAAACAACCGTTAAGTGTAAAGAATTGGTCGATTATGTTGCCAAAAAATATCCCGAAAAAGAAGAAGTGAAACGTTTGGTTGCCGGTTTTAACCCACAAAAAATAATGGAAACACTCCCGACCAGTGAATATACGGCATATAGCGAAAACAAGGGCGAGAAATTGGCGTTTTGTTTGAATCGTTCTCGTAAAGGCGAAGACAATATGATTGACGACCATACACTCATGTTTGTGTCGATTCATGAACTCTCGCACGTAGCAACCAAGAGTATTGGACACAAGAGCGATTTCTGGGAAAACTTCAAGTTTTTATTGGAAGAAGCAAAAACGGCGGGAATCCACGAACCGAGAGATTACAAGAGTGCCCCGACCGAATACTGCGGTATGAAAATCCGCGACAATCCATTTTACGATGTGTAGATTTTGTTATGGGCGTCCATCACTTTATATTCATCCAAGAACCGTTTGGAAGTCGATTCCACTAATAATCCGTTGGCATATATTCCATAATTCATATAGTTATCGTCGTTTTCGAGAGCAATATGATATACGGCATATTTTCCGGCATGTTCATATACGGATGCTCGATGATCGACACATACAGGCAATCGATATTTTGTATCTGTCACATATATTCCGCCATTGATTTTTTGGGTTTGGTCTCGCTCTTCGTCGTTGGCAAATTCGTCCACTAAAATCGAATGACAACCCGTTAATACCAAATCCTCGAATACTTCGGGGTATTCGGGACACGAACATTTGTAAAGTTGGTCTTTGGTTCTTTTTTCGAGAGATGGCACATGCACGATTTCCTTTTTCCCGATTTTGTATATTGGTTTGAATCCATCTTTGAATGTCTTTACCAAATCGCCTTTTCGAAGATACTGTATTTTCCGGTATCCTTTATTGGTTAAAATACGAGAGTCTTCTTTGAAACAAATGACATTTACGGGTAATATAACCGGTGAATATATATTTCCACCAACACTATTTTTGGCAGCAATATATACATTATAATAACTTGTTTGCAATCCTTTTATATTAAAGGAATAGGATGTTTGACCATTGACTATGGGCACATAACTATTGGCATAGACGTTTATGTCGGCAGATTGATTTGTTGCCGTATCTCCCACACGGTAATAATAGTAATAGTAGTAGACTTGATTTGCGGCAACGTTTCTTGTGTCGGTGATGGAAACCGCTATACCGGTTGCCACATCGAACGAGAGTGAATACGAATTGGGGGAAAAAGGTGTCGTATAAATATATAATACATTCACGTTTGTACTATATACTGATGAATTGCCAACTACATTTGTCCTTTTTAATAATACCGTATATAGTTGATTCGACGGAACACTAAAACTATAAGACGTTAAATTTCCGGGTGAAAACGAGGCATAAGTTGTTCCACCATTAATAGAGTAGTAATATGTTGAACTGATTGCTCCCCCGGCGTATGAGTAAGAATATGCAGAAATACTTTGTAAATTGCCAATATCTATTGTTGCGGTTTTTGTGCTGGATACACTAAGATATAATGGTGCTAGTGGTATAGCGTCGATTGATTTACGTATAGCAGGACTTCCCATAAAAAATAAATTTCTACCGGTAAATGCATCTAAAAAAATGTAACGTATTCCACCCAAAGCCCCTAATGTTGCATTGTTAGTAATTAGACTATTATTGGCGGGAATTGTTCCGGAATATGTCATTATTGTGGTTGGGTCTACTGACCCATTATTTACAAGTGTTTTTTTACTAACAGTAGTTCCCATAATAGACGTGGATGTTCCTGTTGCTATGACAACCATATTTGCAGTCGATAATATAACATAAATATTGTATAAGTCATCTACCGCAATTACATACGCTTCAATGCCGGCGGAATAGTTAAAACCTACATATATGGATGTAGAAGAATTATTATAATAAATAAATACTCCAGCACCGCCTGCACCAGCAAGATAATACAAGTTTTTGTTTTTATCGAAACAAAATGATTGTGATTGAAAATTTAAATAATTTGTAGAAGATGGAGTTCTTAAATCAGTAAAACTTGAATAATTGTATTTTTTTGCGATTTTTCCATATAATGTAGTATCGCCTTCTGCGCCGGATAACATTAATGTATAACCGCTAGGCCATCCGCAATAGAATAAGTGACCGTCTGGATGAAATTCCATACAATACGCCGCATTTGAAAATAGGTATAATGGATACACATATCCGGCAGTCATTGTTTTTCCGGAAATAGAATTCGTGTTAGTTGCATAAGGTATACAAACTAGACCGGTATTTAATGTCATAACATATATATCATTATTTACTGGATTTATTGTTAGTGTAAATGGCCCATATATTACGGTGTTTGAATATAAAGACTCGGCAGACCGCACCAGTGTAGTAGTGTTAATTGTAGGTGCATAACCCGACGTGCCATATGATGCCATTTTATATATTGTTCCGACCGTCATATTTATTCCATAAGCATATCCATCGCTAATAAGAGATGTTACATATAATCCTCCACTATAATTTCCGTATGAATAAAAAACTAAATGACCGGTAGATGTTGTTCGAACACCAAATACATTAAAATTAAATAGTGTATTTGTGTTAAATTGTTGTCCGTTTATTTCCGTTGTTCCTGTAACGAATACATTTCCGGCAATTGAAGATATATAACTCGTCATTTTATAATATAAATATACTATAATTTTGTAGTATTCCCGGAGAAACGAGGAACGAGTTTTGTATGTGAATTGTAGTATTCCCGGAGAAACGAGGAACGAGTTTCGTATGTGAATTGTTCATGCGGATAAACCGTATGGAATCACGTTTCCATAATCGGGAATTGGTCCAAGAAACGTTTCGAAGTGGATTCTACCAATAATCCGTTGGCATATATTCCATAATTCATATAATAATCGTCGTGTTCGAGAGCAATGTGATAGACCATATATTTGCCCGCTTTTTCGTATATGGATGCTCTCTGGTCTGCACAAACCGGTAATCGGTATTTGTTATCTGTAATATATTCTGCAGAACCGAGTGTTTCTTCCGTTTTCCGGATTTGTTCATCATCTACAAAATCATCGACTAAAAGAGAATGACAACCCGTCAATACTAAATCCTCGAACAATTCTGGATATTGTGCCGTAGAACATTTATAGAGATGGTTTTTGGACCTTGTTTCGGTTGGCGTATGTACGATTTCTTTTTTTCCGATTTGGTGAATCGGTTTGAATCCATTTCGAAATGTTTTCACCAAATCGCCTTTTTTCAAATGTTGGATTTTCCGGTATCCTTTATTGGTTAAAATGCGAGAGTCTTCTTTGAAACAAATTGCCGACACGGGTGGGATTGCCGGTGTATAAATGTTTGCTCCGTATGCATTCACTGCTGCAACATATATATTGTAATCTCCTTTCATTAAATTCGGAATATAGAAACTAGTCGTCGAAGAATTGCTCGACAATGGCAAATACGTATTGGAATATACGGCAATATTACCCGATTGGTTGGGTGCTGTATCACCGATTCGAAAGTAATAATAGTAATAATAGATGTTATTGGATGCTGAATTGTTTGTATCATTTATCGTCACTTGTAATCCAGTATCGAGAGAAAACGATCCAGAATACGAGTTCGGTCGAGAAGGCACGGATAACACTGTCACGGATGCAGCGAATACATTCGAATTCCCGACATCGTTTTTGGCAATGACATAAATGGTATTTACATTACTTGTTAAACCGGAAATGTAGAATTTAGTTGCAGTCGATGCCGAACCCGACGGTTTTAACCCCGTATTGACGAATGTGCCATTGATATTTGTCGCATACCAATAGGTGATTAGATTGGTTGTATTATTGGATGGATCGATAATAGTGACTTGTATGTTTCCACTGGAAACGGTATAAGTGTTTCCAACATCGATTGTTATATCGGTTGGAACAGTGTATACCGGTAATGGAACTCTCGACAACACGTAATTGGTATAATTGGTTATGTATATATATCCGTTATATGCTACAATACCGCAATTGTATTCGAGAGTGTTGTAATTTGTGCCACTCACGTTTTGCACTTGAGAAACCGCATATGGCATTGTAAAATCGGTTGGGTCGGTTAGACTGTATCGATGTATAACAAAATAATTTTCATTCGAAACGTATAAATACCCAGCGTATGCTTCTATACCTAAAATAGAACCCCCCAAATTAATAGAGTCTGCTTTCGCTAAAAATTGTGTTGCTGCAGTTGCAGGACTGGCAATATTAGCCTTATATATGGGCGCATTTCCATTTTGACCCGCATATAAAAATCCATTATATGCTACAATACAATATTGATTTGCAAAGGCAGTAGACCAATTAAATGTTAAATCGGCAGTATTGGTAATGTTAATACGCCCAATTCCCGAACTGGTATTGAAATACAAATAAGGATATACTACACACGAACCGAATGTAGATGTTCCCCCGAGAGCAACTGACGAAGTGGTGTTGTTTGTGATATTGTAAATATATAGTGTGCTAGTTTTAATCACATAAATATTATCGCCGTAAATGCTCGTGTTATATGGCACATACGCTCCTGCAAAACTATTCACGTTTGTTGTAACTGCACCGGTAGTTGTATTCACTCGAACCAAATTTGGACCATATGTATATGCGTATATGAAATTATTGTATGGGACAATACAGACGGCAGAACCGGTCATATTTGCTACATACGTTGCGTTAACCGGCATTTTGATATCAGCGTCGGGTCTTATTATATATTATAACTCATATATAATAACATTTTACTACGAACCTGTGTCGTCGTTCTCAATTCACCTACGCATCTCCTTCGTCGTCACTGCTTCGTCAATGCTCCGGGAATACTACACAATTCACCTTTTGCGAAGCTACAAAATCGTTCCTCGTTTCTCCGTGAATAATACATTACATGAACAATCCCATCGTTGGTTTTGCCGGACGTGCGTTTTTCGGTTGAAATACGATGGAAGGAGGTGCAGAATATCCACTAGATGATAAAGATGGCAATGATTTATTCCCCACAATATTTTTGGCAGCAGGTGTAGCAGTTGCAACTGGCGAAGGAATGGTTGCGACTTTTACAATAACCGGTCTCGAAAATGTCCATACGGGGGTCGAACGACTGCTTGATAAAACGGGAATCTGGTCGAAATTACTTTGCATCAGCATATAACAAACATCATTGTATAATTTCATTAAATCCACCGAATGCTTGTTCTTACGCAATGCTCCCGTTAAACAAAGGGTTAAAGCACCGCCATATTGATTCATGTGTTGGTCATATGCATCTGCACTGGTTTGTGCATCACGACATCCGCTCAATACAACAATGTTTGGATTTGCTACATATTTATTGCTGGTGACGGATTTCGCAAAAGAACCGTTCACATAGTTAATGGAATATTGTAAATCGCAAACTGACCCACTGTGACAACTATCGAATACCAAAAATGTCTTACATTTAATCGAACGCACAAGGTTAAACAAGTCGTCGTCGATAATCATTCCAGCAGTAGGATAATCGACCGGAACGATTGCTTCGTCCGCGCCATCGGGTTCATCGCCATTTGTGTCTTGTAATTGAGTTCCGTGACCACTATAGTGAATCCATAACTCATCGTTTGGTCCACAAACTGACGTAACCATTTGTAATGCTAAAATAATATTTTGTTTGGTTGGCATTTTAGTTGGCATATCATCTCGCAATGCAATGATATTTTCGGGGGGGTAACCGTATGCATCTATAAGCATATTTTGGACGTTTTTAATGTCTTCGATACAACCATATAAGCGAGCATTTGAGTTCGTAATGTAATCAATGCCAATCAAGAGAGCACGTTTGGTAGATGTCGTCATTTTTGTGTTGGATTGTTGGGGTTGAGTGTATATAATGAGTAAATATAAAAATGAAATCAAAATATTATGATGATGATGATGACGATGATGATGATGATTTATACCACTGATTCCCATCAACTATTTTGATAAATTCATATCCGTTGGTTTCAAACAACTCTTGGATTTCGCTGTGGGTAAACATTTTATAACCTGAAACAAAAATACTTACTAATCCGAACCGGTATTTCGAAAAATCAATCACATTTAAGATTTCGAATACATTTTGAAAAGATTCGGTTATATTGACCGATAAATAATCAATGAACGATGGAGCATTATTGTTATCCAATATATCATTTATTGTAGAGTGTTGGAGTATGACGTGTCTGGTTTCGTTCCCAGATTCGTCTCTCAAAATGTATGATGATTCGTATGTCATTGAATCGACTGCCTTATTACTACAAATCGAATTTGGGCGGTTTTCACACAACAATCCAAACGCAGTATTGTCTGGTTCTACGCAAATACCGGTCCAATCATATATACGTTCAAATAAATAAGTATTCGAGACACGTATTCCTTGTCCTGCACCGATATCCACAAAAAACCCATTTCGTTTTGCATCATAAAATTGCAACACTTCTAAATCGTTGTTGTATTGTGAAAAACTCATTCGTATATTTTACTGTTAAACCGTTATTATATACATATGCCAATAAATAGTATTATATAGATATGAATATATAGGACTCTCGATAATCGGTATTATTATGAACATAACATCTATAAAAAATCCCAAAAAGAACGTAGGACCGATACGTCTTCCGGAATCCCAAACATATACCGTTCATATTTTAGACGAGTTCGGAAAACCATCGAATACCATTGTGTTTTCAAAAGGGAATTTTATTCCAGTGCGAGAACCGTTTTTGGAGAATGTTGCCGAGTCATTATCTGCCCCTAAAATACCTCCTATTTTCTCGGAATTACAAATACATTTAGACGATTCGATTCGTGCAATCAAACAAAAAATACTCTCGGAAATACTTTTACACAAACACCAAAATGCGTTTTCGAAAAAGTATGCGTATGAAGAAATGTATCTCTTTGGCAAATCGTCTCGTCAAACGAAATATGTTCGTATCGGTTCGAAAGTCGATACGCATGGTTCAACCGATGAAGAAAATGACGCAGACAATGATGCCGAGAATATCGAACCAGAAGAAGTCGACCGACACATTAACCCTTATTTGTTGCCCTTGAATAAACCACTCTCGAATCCTCACAAATATTATGTATATGAAAACAGTTTGTTGTTAAACTATGACAAAATCGAAGACAATGAATTGTATGTGTGTTTTGCCGAAAATCTATTGGAGTTTGTAAAACAAGAGTCGCCAAATCGAGAAATCGAAACAGGAAATGCGGAATATATGATACAGACGTATTTCCCATTGTTGCGTGAAGAACGCATTTATTCTCTCGACGAATTGGACAAAAACAAACCCGCATTGATAAAACGCACCATTACACAAATACGTGATTCTGAAATCACTGAAAAAAGTGTTCAGTTGTTTTATGATGTATACAATCGAACCGAGAGAAATATCCAATATACGCAACATGGAATCCAAAAGATACGCTTCGCCATTTCGCCGTCATCTACCCAAAAACGCCGTTATTTACCTCTCGACCTTATTTTTAAACAAATCCATTGTTCGTCTCAAATCCCATTCATCAAATACAATCCAGGTATGAGAATGGAAAACTTGTATCGTTTGTATTACGACGATACGACTGCCGACGGGAGAAAGATTCCCGTTTTAACCCATAAACAAATCCTGAAATTATCGAGAGAACTCGGTAGAACCAATCAAGTATCGCTATATGTGAAATCTTTGATGGGTGAACCCGGATTCCATATTCATTTTGAACAAACGGGTGAAATTACGGTTTTTGGGACACATACGAAGGCAATGCCAATGGAAGAATGGGACAAATCGATTTCTTCTCAACTAAATACGATTTTTGCCGAAATCAATCGCAACGTCCAAAAAACCGGATATGAAATACCGACATTTCGTTCATTGAGTGCCGATAATATTCGTATTGTCAATATCCACTATATTTCGAAAACTCTTATTAAAAAAATGATTGAGATTGCCAGTATCGATTGCATTTATAGTATTTTAACCGTGAATCGCCCGACTGGGAATGCCGAACCGATTATACGATATAAACGAGTCGAAAATTATACGGCAATGGATGCTGAAACGGCATTTATAACGGAATTGTATAACGAATCCCGACATACTGGATTAACCGGAAATGAAATGATTGATATTTTGGCACATCGATTCGGTAAAACGGAAGAAAAAGCGAGAGAAATGTTTATAGAATTTTTTAAAACGGATGCTGAAAACAATCGAACTGTTGCCGACCACCCAGGGTTTCCAATGAAAATACAACTTGAAAAAAATATACTGGGTTATGTATTGGAATTTGAAGTCGATGGTATTGATTCCGTTCGGTATTTAGAACCACTCGAAGTGTATATCGAGAGTATTATTAAAATGACACAAGAAATCGATAAGAAAAGCGATTTTGGGAAACATATTCGGGAAGTTTGTTCCTCTATGAAAAAACCCACCGAAGGACAACCCCACCAAGCGCAATACGCAAATGTCATTACTACCGGTATGCTTCCACGAATGGACGTCCCGAAACCTGTACGGAATATGCAACCGGTTATGATAGTGGGGAATGTCGATGACGATATTTTTCGAGAGTTGGGTTTAGTAGAAGACGAACCTTTGCCCGACGAAATCGACGAAGACGCAATGGGACAACTCGAGAATGAAAATACAATAATTGCAGAGAATATAAAGAGCAATGACTTGGACGATGACGATTTGGAAAATATAGCACAACCCGAGAAGATCTCTGCATTGTTTAACGAATTATATAGAACACATAAACCGTTATTTGCTGAACAACCACCTCAACCTATATCCATGGGCGAAACTCCGGGCGTCGTTTCTCCGGAAATAGTACAATCTCTCGAAAAAAGTCCCGAAAAAGAAGAATCAAAAGAAGATTCCATTGAAGAACCTGCTAAACAAGAAGAAACAGCAAAACCAGAAGAACCTGCTAAACAAGAAGAAACATCAAAACCAGAAGAACCTGCTAAACAAGAGGAGGAGGACGAATCTTCTCCCGGAGGAATTTTTTATGACGACGACGAAGACGACAACGATTCACAAGACGGAGGTGCACCTCGTAAAAAAGATAAGAAAAATGTTGCCGACCCAACCGGTAATGCATATCGTGTGACGGATGCGACTGGTGAAACCCGAAATTTGTCCCCCAGCGAAATAAAACCGGATGGAATATCACTAAAACAACCGAATCCATTTTTACAGAGACTACAATCTCTCGATCCGGCATTGTTTTTGACCAAATCCCAAGGTAAACAATATACTACTTATTCGAGTGCGTGCCAACCCACCAGTCGACACCCAGTCGTGTTAACTGATGAAGAAAAGAAACGCATCGATAGAGAACATCCTGGTTCATATAAACATGCCGTAAAATATGGCACTGACCCGAAAAATCCCAACTGGTATATTTGTCCTCGATTTTGGTGTTTTTTAACGAATTCACCTATAAGCGAAAAAGATGCACGAGAAGGGAAATGCGGGAATATCATTCCGGAAAATGCCGATGTGATTCCTCCGGGAGCATATGTGTATGAATTTAAAGGAAAAGAACATACGGATACATCCGGAAATTATGTCGAACATTATCCCGGATTTTTAAAAGAAGGAAAACATCCAGATGGATTCTGTTTGCCGTGTTGTTTTAAACAATGGGATAATCACGCCAACAAAACTCGACGAGCACAATGTGCTCAAAATCCCAATGAACCGGCATTAAATGCACCAGATAAAGATAAAGAAAAGGACCAAGAAGAAAACAAAAATCGAGAGTCAGGTGAAACCAAAAACGAAGAACCCCAAGACAAAGGAGAAATCGAAGAACTCGAACCAGCACAAATAAAAGTAAAGAAAAATATGCCTAAAACCAAAGCACCTAAAACACCGGTTGCTACACAAGCACAACCGAAAATCACACAATCCGAATTGTATGTCATTAGTTTAGATACGTATCCAACCCCCCATACTCGTTGGGGGTATTTGCCTATACCCGGTCAATTGTTTTTGAATATTAATTACAAATCCGTCATTAGTCCACAAAATCAAGCACTTATTGCCGAAAATCGACCAACATTATTGCGATATGGAGTCGAACAAACCCCGAAACAATCTTTTTTGGGATTGTTTGCCGATATATACGCCAATCGTCAAAATCAACCGGAAGTACCAACAATTGCTGAATTCCGCCAAATATTAGCGAAAGAAATCACTCTCGATATTTTCATAAAAATTCACAATTCATCATTGGTTTCCGTATTTGCGAGACGCGGAACATCAGTGAATGGCAACGTCGGTTCAATGCGAGGGTTTGCGAAGAACGCCGGACTCGTAGAGGGAGGCATTCAAGGATCATCCGGAGAAGATTTATCTTCGAAGGATTATGGCGAAACCGAATTTGCAAAACGCCTAAATATGGAGAATGCTTCCGAAAAACGGTTCTTCCAAAACACAGTTGCATCATATCGCAATTTCATATCGTATATTTCAGACCCAGCAGAAACCATCGACCATACGTATTTATGGGATATATTCACGAGTGACATCCCGACGTTAAATAAGGGTGGGTTAAATCTGGTATTATTCCAAATTACCGAAAACGATATTACGGATAAAATCGAATATGTTTGTCCAACCAATCGGTATTCGAAAAACATTCACGACGTCAACAAAAACAGTGTATTGGTATTGTTACACGACAACTATTACGAACCAATATACGAATATCAATACCAAAAAGTTGCCGGGAAACCCATCGGTATTTTAGCACAAAAGACATTTAAACATACGACAATGAATGCGAATGTAAAACGGTTTTTGGCAAGTATTGCTAAAACGAGCAATCGGTATTGTGCTCCACTCCCGAGTTTACCGAGAGTATATACATTCAAAGAACCCATTCCGTTACACGAATTGATACAAGAAATATACAAACATTCGTATGTGCCAATTGCGCAAATCATAAATTATCGAAACAAAGTGATTGGTGTATTAGTTCGTATTTCGGGAGAAGATGACGAAAAAGATGGCACGGAGAAGAAACGTTCCGAAGACACTAAAGAAGTTATGCTCCCGTGTTTTCCATCGTCGCCGTCCAACGATTTCAAAACACCTGTCGAATTGCGAACAATGAACGACGAAAGTGTATGGACGGATTATGTCACAACTCGGGATGCATTGACCGAAATATATCGCACATCAAATCGTGTAATTCCGTGTTTACCGAGAGTCAAGATAATGGAAGATGATTTAGTGGTGGGTATTTTAACGGCAACGAACCAGTTTGTGCAAATCATGCCACCATTAACCAAAATCATCGACGACGGTATTCCCGTAGAAAAAATGGCAAATCCCAATATTGCCGACGATGAATTGACTACGGCAGATACTCCCGATATTATACGAACGGAAAAGATGCAACGTATTCGTTTAGAAAACCAATTATATTCGGCATTTCGAACAATGATACGAAATATGCTAAATGATCCGGAAAACCATTCTATCCGGAAATCTATTTTGGATAGTATCGAGAGTAAAACACAATTCCGGAAAGAGAAATTGGTTGAAATTGAAACACAATTGCGGACTCTCGTTGGTTCTCAAATTGTTTTTGTAGATATTGAGTTTGATTTATTAAAAGATATGGACGACGTGAATAGTTGTGCGGATATTCGAGAAAATGGAGAGAACCGAAACCAAGAAGAATCGCCCGAATCCTCACCGCCATATTGTTTGGTAAAAGTAAAAGACGACGGTGAAACCGAATTATCTATTCCTAAAACGAACCTTCTGGCCGATCCAGAACAATCACGAAACCCATACACGGATAATGAACGATTGTATTTTATGCGAATGGCAGATGAATTATTGCGATATAATCGTGTGCGGATGTTTATGTTTGACTCTAAAAAGTATTTCAATTTAGTGGATGTGAATTATCAAATAAACGACCATGAATACATTATTACACAATCGACTCTAAATAACGATACGTTTGCCGATTTAGTTCCATTTCGTTCATCCAAGTATGTGCAAAATACCAACTATGATACGGCAGTACCGGCAATTCATCAAACCTATTCCGAAAATGTGGTTACACTGGATGAACAATACGAACAACCGATTCCAGAAGATACAACCAATGCAGAATGTATTCAGTCGATTATCAATATTGTTGGAAATGTGCATAGTATGTGGAAAAAGTCGTTCCCGACTACATCGAGAGAATTGGTGTTTAAAAAGACGGTCGAATGTTCGTTTGGTGTCATGATGACTATTTTCCAAGCACATACCGGTATTCCACATAGTATTGCACAAATCAAAGACAAATTGTGGGAAGGATACTCTCGATTGATTCAAAAAGACCGTATGCATTTGTTTCGGTTTATTGATATTATGAATTTTCAGGGAAAAAAGAAATTGATGGAAGCAATTATTCAAAAAAAAATGACATTTGACACACGAATATTTAGTGAAGAATATTATTTAAGTGATTTGGATATTTGGGTGTTGGCACATACGTATAAACTCCCGATTATTCTGTTTAACCCAAACCAATTGAAAGGATTTGTTTCTCGAAAAGAACGAGCAATCACGCCGAAAATGGAATGGGTTATTTGCGGAGGAAACACTACTGAAAAATATTATTTTATCCGGTCAAACATTACTGCTAAAGATATTCAAACGAGTGGGATCGCACAATATCATTTGGTTCAACCGATTATTGCAATAAATGAAACGAAAGAGTTCTATCGGGTATTCGAACGGGCAATTAGCGGAGATCCCGAATATAAGAAAAATATATGGACAATTGACCAAATGTTGAATCAAATCCAATACGTTCCTAAAAAATAAATGGAATCGAAGGATATTATCCTTCGATGGGTTACCATCGTAGGTTTATTGAATAATAAAAAATACAAATGTGAGTTGCTTTGTATTTTTTATGGGTGGGGGGGGGGTCGCTGTATGCAGGAATCGAACCTGCGACCTCAAGGTTAACAGCCTCGCGCTCTACCGACTGAGCTAACACAGCACATTATATATATGTCATCGTTCTTTATATCATTTTATACATAAAAACAATTAATTAATAACGGCGAGTTCCTGAATGTATCTGGCGACGAGACTTTCTGTTTGCTTTACGACTTCTATTTTTTTTGTGCGAAACCGATTTCATTGGATTTAGGTCAGAAACGGCGTCTACAACTCCGGTGGTTGCATTTTCAATTGTCTCAACGGTTTCTTTCTCGACATTTTTCATGGTTTTGGTTGATTTCGACATATTTTTCTTGCGTCGACGAGATAATTCTTTTAATGCATCCCCGAATTTAAAGTTCTTATTGGTTTTTTTCATTTCGTAATATAATTTCGTGGCATCTTTGGCAAAGGTGTTTGGCATCTTTTCGAGAGTGTATATATTTATTGTATATTTTATGCATATTATCGTATTTGTAGTATTCACCTACGAAACTCGTTCCTCGTTTGTGAGAACGCCGGAGCAAGGAGGAACGACTTGCGCAGGTGTTCGAGGAATCGACTGCGCTTTAGCTACCGCAAAAGGCGTGTCTGGATGGCGTTTTAAGACGCCATCCGGACGAACCGG
>Ga0114959_10002154_pt1 | contig 16495 bp, 8 predicted proteins | sample C_130625_EF_Meta_FD_87317 | JGI IMG/M metagenome (GOLD analysis project Ga0114959, IMG submission 87317) | Freshwater microbial communities from Lake Croche, Canada to study carbon cycling - C_130625_EF_MetaG | ecosystem: Environmental > Aquatic > Freshwater > Lake | place: Lake Croche, Canada...
ATAAATTTTATCCTATCACTGATGGCTTCAAAACTATCCAGAAACTTTTTTAGCACATCAAAATAGAGTGTAAAAATCAAAATTAAACTCATAAACCAGACAACTCCCATATTCACCCAAAAGGTATCATAATAAACTCCAAATAATGATTTACGTGGTGCAAAAAAATGTGCACGTAAAAACTGACTTCTACTAGGATCATAATAGATAGGGTCGCAACGTTGAATTAGCTTATCATTAAATTCAATGATTTTAGTTAGTTCACTAGAGTTTTTTACTAAACTAGTTAGTTGTTCATTGTCACATTGTTCCTTTAATTTTGCATATGATTCACGCTGTGTATCGGTAAGTGTTAACTTATTAACAATAGCGTCTTCTTGGGTGTTTGCAGCATTAAATTTACGTTTTTGAAATCCGTAAAATTCATCGAAATATGATTTTAGACTCGCTATAAGGCTTGCATTAAATTCTCCTTCATTAAGCATTTCAACTTTAGTAAACTTAATGGGGCAATTACTTGCATTTTTTTCTTCAATTTCATTTTTAATAAAATTCAAATTATACAAAAAGTCATCGTGCTGCTTTGTTGATTGATAAGGGAAATTGTTTTGGCACTCATCTAACTTTGCACGCAATTTTGGTATCCACAAATCTTTTAAAAAGCCAGAAACCGACTTTAATTTTTCTAATTTATAAATTGGTTTTTGATAGGCGTTGTTTTTATATTGATTTACTGCCAAGGCCTCAAAAGCCCAACGAGAAGCCATTACCTCACCCCAGAAAGGTACAGTAGTTTGGCTAGCAATAACAGGATTCAATTTTTCGAATTTTACAATTACTCCGCTCAAAATAAGTTGAGGAATAATTAAAAAAGGAATTAAAATATAGATGGTGATTGCAGAATTGAAACTTGCTGAAATATTTAAACCTAACATATTTGCAAAACAAGAAGTTGTAAAAAGCACAAACCAATAATCTAAATACATACCTTTTATACCTAACATTGTATTACCAAGTAAAACAAAAGTTGCCGTTTGAATTGCAGAAAGTGTAAACATGATAGTAATTTTACTACTGATGTAACTTCCTTTACTCAAATTCAAAAATGATTCGCGCTTTTGTATGCGTCGGTCCTTAATAATTTCTTCAGCACTTACAGTAAGTCCAACAAACAAAGCAATTACAACTCCCATTAAAATATAAGCAGGCATATTTTCATTTTCACTGTACTTGTATCCAATAGTATTTGAAATATCGGTATTGTAAAACTTTACAAGGAAGGAGAGAATAAATGCAAGTACAGGCGTTTCCAAGAAATTAATAATCATGTACTGCTTATTAGTGAGTTTACTCAGCACATCGCGAGTAATAAACACTTTAAACTGCTGTAATTTTGTAGGCTTTTTAAAGGTACTTTCAGGAATTTCAACATCTGAACTTTCGGTACGAAGTGGAGGATTTAGACGCTCTTTAAAAAAGTCATTCCATTCTTTTGGTGCAACTCTTCTATTTAAAGTTTCATTTCCATATTCATCTAAAACCTTAGTTTCAATAATATTGAAAATTTGTTCTGGATTTACATTTCCGCAGGTAATACACTCACTTTCGTTTGCATTTACATGCTGAATTAAAGTCTTGAAATAAATCACTGATTCTACCGGATTTCCATAATAAATTGGAAAACCACCCAAATCCAAAATCAATAATTTATCAAACATTTTAAATATGTCTGATGAAGGTTGATGGATAACTACAAACACTAACTTACCTTTCAACGAAAGCTCTTTTAGTAAATCCATAATATTTTCGCTGTCGCGTGATGAAAGTCCAGAGGTGGGCTCATCTACAAACAACACAGCAGGTTCGCGGATAAGTTCAAGTGCAATATTTAAACGCTTTCGTTGTCCACCTGAAATAGTTTTTTCAAGCGGACTACCTACTTTTAAATCAATGGTATCTTGCAAACCAATATCAGTAAGCAAATCCAGCACCATTACCTTTACTTCTTCATCAGTTTTATTTGCAAAACAAAGTTTAGCATTGTAAAACAAATTTTGATAAACGGTAAGTTCTTCAATTAGCAAATCATCTTGCGACACATGTCCAATTACGCCTTGTATTTTATTTTTTTCATTATGGATATCAATACCATTAATAGTAACTTTACCTGCGCTTGGTATTTCATTTCCATTTAAAATATTTAGTACCGTACTTTTACCAGCGCCGCTGCCGCCCATTATTCCAATCAATGAACCACTCTCTTCATTTAAGCGTAGGCCACGCACGCCTAGCTTTCCACTTTTAAATCTGTACTCAACATCATGAGATTCGAATATGATTTTAGACTGACTTCCACTTGTCAAAAACTTACTTACAATATCGCTAAAATACAGAGGTTTTATTTTAGAACCGCGTATTGACGAACCTTGCGTAAGAATGTGCACTTTATCGTTGTTGATGCTTTGTCCATTCAAATACAAATCGGCTTTGCCATAGTATTTAATAATATACATGCCAATACTTTCTACACACATTACCCGAAACTGACCACTAAGACCCTCTTGTTTTAGGTGCAATCGTGATGTGCCATTATCATCATTACCATCTACCACCAACACTTTTTCGGGACTAAACAGTGAATCTTGTTTATAATTTACAAACTCAATTAATGATTTATATTCAATATCTTCAACATTAAACGTTTGTGCAACAGTTTCAACAAATTCAAGCTCTTGCTCACCAACTTCGCCATTTGCGTTAATAAATTCAATAAGCCTAATCAATACAATTAGCTTTTGCCTTTGCAAAAGTTCTTCATTTATTTGAGTACAAATTCTTAAAACTTTTACTGAATTTACTGAAGTACGTTTTTTGCTTTTTGCTGAATCTGAAATTTTGTGATGTTGCTCTAAAAACTCATCATATAAAGCCAAGTATTCTTGAACTAATTCGCTATTTAATTGCGATTTTAAGAATGCAAGTACAATTAATCTTCCGTTTGCAATTGATGCTTCATCATCGGCTTTGGCGAGGATGGCAAACAATTGCATCAATGCTTTTAGAATTCTTTCGCTCATGGAACTATCTTTTTAAAAGTGAACCAAGATAGTTTTTAATTTTACAATTGGAGTTGAGAAAAAAAAATAAAATAAAAAATTAATACGACTAATTATTTCATAAAACAACTGTAAATGTAGTGCCTTTGTTAAAATTATTTTCCACTTTTATTATTCCATTGTGCGCATCAACCAATTGCTTTGTTATAAATAATCCCAATCCTGTTCCCTTTGTATTTCTTGTATTTTCATTACCAACACGGTAAAATTTCTTAAATATTTCTAGTTTTTCTTTATCAGAAATTCCAATTCCCGAATCTGATACTTTCAAGTAAAGCTTTTCGTTTTTTTCGGTTAAAAATATTTCAACAACACTATCATTTGAGCTGTATTTAATGGCATTTTCAACTAAGTTTGTAACTATCGACGCAAATGCATTTGCATCAATAGAAAAATAAATGTTGTTTGCGATTTTATAATGTAATTTTCTATTTTGCTTTTTTAGTTGCATAGAGTTCAATATCCGATTTAATATTTCAGAAACATTTTCTTCTTTTATCTTCAATTGAATATTTCTATTTTCAAGTTGTGCAGCAGTTAGAATGTTATCGGTAAGTAAGTTCAACCTATCTAAATCTGTTATTGCATTTGTAATAATATTATCTTGCTTTTCTCTTTCCAAATGCCGTTTCAAAACTGTTTCGAGTTGCAGTCGTGCTGAAGCTAATGGCGATTTTAATTCGTGTGTAACACTCAATAAAAAATTATGTTGCCTTTTATTTAATTCAGCTTCAGCATACATAACCTTTAAAAGTCTGTAAACACCAAATGCCAAAATAATTACAAATACGGAACCTTCACCCAAAATCATCCACAACCTATCTTGTAATTTTTTTTCTAATAATTCATTTTCAGCTTCTCTCTCTTGCATTGTGGTTATGGTATATGAAATATTTTCAATTTTATATTTAACAACCTCTTTGTTTAGTTGCGACAATAAATATCCCCACCAAAGCAATTGAAGCATTACATAAAATACCAATAAAAAAAGTAGTAACGTTGATTTTGATTTTCTTTTATCCATTTTAAAATTTGTGCCAAAAGTATTGTTATTGTTCATTAAAAATGCCAATCAAATTCATTAATTTGCATTTTTAATTATGTATAGATATGCTGAAATTTTCATTACTCAAAACCGATTCGCAAACAAAGGCTAGAGCTGGAGAAATTGAAACTGCTCATGGCAAAATTCAGACTCCTATTTTTATGCCTGTTGGCACTGTTGGCACTGTAAAAGCTGTTCACCAACACGAGTTAGTTGAAGATGTAAAAGCCCAGATTATATTAGGTAATACATATCATTTATACTTACGCCCAGGTACAAATATCTTAGAAAAAGCAGGAGGATTACATCAATTTATGAATTGGCAAAAGCCTATCCTAACTGATAGTGGAGGTTATCAGGTTTATTCTCTTTCTGGCACAAGAAAAATCAACGAGGAAGGAGTTAAGTTTGCCTCGCATATTGATGGTTCGATACATTATTTTACACCTGAATATGCAATGGATATTCAAAGAAGTATTGGTGGAGATATTTTTATGGCATTTGATGAATGTACGCCATATCCATGCGATTATAATTATGCAAGAAGGTCAATGGAAATGACACACCGTTGGCTAAAACGATGTATCAAAAGAGTTGATGAAACTGACGGTTTGTATGGCTATCATCAATCACTATTTCCAATTGTACAAGGAAGTACGTATAAAGATTTACGTATTAAATCGGCAGAGTTCATTGCCTCCCAAAACCGAGAAGGAAATGCTATTGGAGGTTTAAGTGTTGGAGAACCCGACGATGATATGTATAGAACGACAGAATTAGTTTGTGATATCTTACCTCCAGAAAAGCCTCGTTATTTAATGGGAGTAGGCACACCAGTAAATATATTAGAGAATATAGCCTTAGGTATTGATATGTTTGATTGCGTAATGCCAACCCGTAATGCAAGAAATGGAATGTTGTTTACATGGAACGGTATTATCAATATCAAAAATAAGAAATGGGAAAGCGACTTTTCATTAATTGATTCAAATGGAGATAGTTATGTGGATAGATTCTATACTAAAGCATATTTACGTCATTTATTTGTGGTTGGAGAAAGGCTTGCTGCTCAGATTGCTAGCCTTCATAATCTTGCTTTTTATTTGGCATTAGTAAAGGAAGCGCGCATTAAAATTTTAGAAGGAAGTTTCAATGAATGGAAAAAATCTATGATAATAAATCTTCAACAAAGATTGTAGCAAATTATTAACCATAGATTTTTTATAACTATTCATAGATTTTTTTTAAATCTATTTTGCATTAATAATATTTATAATACTTTTGCACTTGGAAAATTAATTTTATTGTACATAAATATTTCCGCATTTGTATGAAACTTTTTAAATTAAAACTATTCCTTACTTTTATATTTATTATTTCGGTAACGCTTATTGGTTCCGAATTTACACAATTGCATGCTGGTCCTTTACCTCCGGGCAATCCTCCAGGTGGCGGTCCGCCATGTTGGCCACCCCCTTGCGTTCCAATTAATAATGGACTTGTTTTCCTAGCATTTTCAGCATTAATTTTAGCCGTTTATCAATTGAAAATTTTTAGAACAAAAAAATAACCACATAGCTACCTTCGGGTGGCTTTTTTTTTCAGTTTTCAATACATTTTTTTTTAATGTCAATAATTAACTCCATAGCATCTTGGTACATAAAAAAAAGAATTCATGATATTGAGTTGTTTCTTAAATATCCACACGAAGTTCAAGCAGATGTTTTAAAAAGCATTGTAAAACAAGCTTCTAATACACATTGGGGTAAACTTTACGGATATTCAAGCATTGAAAAATATGCTGAATTTAAAAGTCGGATTCAATTACAAGATTACGAAACCTTAAAGCCATTTATTGAACGAAGTAGAAAAGGTGAACAAAATATTTTATGGAGTTCCGATATAAAATGGTTTGCAAAATCATCAGGAACAACATCCGACAAAAGTAAATTTATCCCTGTAAGTCAAGAGTCGCTTGAAGATTGTCATTTTAAGGCTGGTAAAGATATGCTCGCTATTTATTGTAGCAACCATTCCCAAACCAACCTATTTGCAGGCAAGTCTCTTTCATTAAGTGGAAGTAAACATCTAGATAATCTTGAAAATGAAATTTATAGTGGTGATGTTTCAGCAATAATACTTTTTAATTTACCATTACTTGCTGAATTTGTCAGAACACCTAGTGTTGAAACAGCTTTAATGCAGGGTTGGGAAAGTAAAATAGACAAAATTGTATCAGAAACCATTTTGGAAGATGTTACAAGTATTGCAGGTGTTCCATCATGGATGCTATTATTACTTGAACATGTACTTAGAGTTACTGGGGCAAAAAATATAGTTGAAGTATGGCCAAATCTTGAGGTTTACTTTCATGGGGGAATAAACATGAATCCTTACAGAGAAAAATTTAAAAAATTAATTCCAAGTAGCAACTTCAACTTTATGGAAACCTACAATGCATCTGAAGGTTTTTTTGGAATTCAAGACGAAAAAAATAGCACAAGTTTATTGTTGATGCTTGATTATGGAATATTCTATGAATTTTTACCAATTGATAATAATAATGAAGAAACTGTAACTTTAGAAGATGTTGTTATTGGAAAAATATACTCAATGATCATTAGCACAAATTCAGGTTTATGGCGTTATCAAATTGGCGACACTATTTCATTTACATCAACAAACCCTTACCGTTTTGAAATTGTAGGACGAACAAAAAGCTTTATCAATGCATTTGGCGAGGAACTTATGGTTCATAATTCTGATAAAGCAATAGAATTGGCATGTAAAGAAACAGATTCGATTGTTAAAGAATATACCGCCGCACCTAAATTTTATGATGATAGTACTGGTGCCCATGAATGGCTAATTGAATTTGAAAAACAGCCAATTGATATTTCTATTTTTAATGCAATACTTGATTTATCCCTTAAAAAATTAAACAGTGATTACGAAGCCAAGCGAAGTTCGAACATATTATTAAAACAACCCATAATTAACTGTGTTCCCGATGGAACATTTTATAAATGGCTGAAGCATAAAAACAAATTAGGTGGGCAATACAAAGTTCCAAGGCTATGCAATAATAGATTAGTTATAGATGAGATTAAATCTATAATTTAGGTTATCACTTTTCGAACACATTAAAAACAATCAGAATCATGAATAGAAAACCAATTAAAAAGTTCTATTGCTAAAGTGCATGCTTTTTAAATGACTATTGAAACTATTGTGAAAATTTATAGCGGTATTAATACCTAAATAATTCTAGTTCAAAAATATTAAATGGATAAATATTATTTACAAACTCAATTATATTAGTTTATCTTTTTCAAACATTTTCTATGAGCGGAACTAGCCAACTAAAAAGCATTTCGAAAAGTAATCATCATAAAGTACAATCACCTCAAACTTTTTATTTGATATATTTTTTTAAAGTATAGATAATAAAAGTGGCAGATTATTTTCTGAAATAAAGGTATTCTGACTTACAAGGCAACAAAAGGAAAAAAATATTTTGATAATTAAAAAAGCGTAGTACATTTGCGCTTATAATAAAAAGTAATGAAAAGGACATTTCAACCATCACAGCGCAAGAGAAGAAACAAACACGGTTTCAGAGAGAGAATGGCGTCGGCAAACGGACGTAGAATATTAGCTGCACGTCGCAGAAGAGGAAGAAGTAAACTTACAGTTTCTTCCGAAAAAACTCACAAATAAGAAGTTTTCATAGTTTCATAGGTTTTAGGTTCAAAAAACCCTTCTGTAAACAGAAGGGTTTTTTGTTGTTTTTGTATGATATTGTTGATTAAACTTTAAAAGTTGGGAAAGCAAAAAAACTAATGTTATAATGAAATTAAGAAATTCTTTAAACTGTTTCTTGATAAATTAATACTACAGCGCTGGCATTAATTCCTTCCTCTCGCCCAACGTATCCCATTTTTTCGTTAGTAGTTGCTTTTATTGAAATGCAACTTTCCGTAATACCAACAATTTCGGCAATACACTTTACCATGGCTGGAATATGAGGAGCAATTTTAGGTCTTTCAAGTACCAAATTACTATCAATATTACCTACTTTATAATTCTTTTCTCTGAGCAATTCAACCACACTTTTTAGTAGTATTTTACTATCTATGTTTTTGAATGAGTTATCCGTATCTGGAAAATGTTTACCAATATCTCCTAATGCTGCTGCGCCGAGAAGTGCGTCGCAAATAGCGTGTAACAAAACATCTGCATCACTGTGCCCTAACGCACCTTTGTAATGCTCTATTTTAACTCCACCGAGCCAAAGTTCACGTCCTTCTGCAAGTTGATGAACATCGAAGCCAAAGCCTATTTTAAATGGAAACACTAGTATGGTTTTAAATTATAAATATCCGAAAAAGACTTAGTCAGTCACAACTTTTTTCTTACCCGTACCTTTATCAAAATCAAACGCAAGTGTAAATCGGAATGTATTTGCTAATGGACTGTTTTGACGATTTTGAGGTATTAAATATGCACCATCTAAATGGAATACATTATATTTTAAACCAAAACCTAATGTTAAGAATTTTCGGTTCCCCTTTATTTGACTTTCCCAAAAATAACCTGTTCTAATTGCAAATACATTATCATACCAATACTCTAAGCCACCAGCATAATTAATTTCTTTTATTTCTTCTTTGCCGCCTCCTGGCGCATCTTGAAACGATTGAAATATTCCCTGTGTAATACCTACATCTGATGGTTGTCCAATTGTAGTAATATTACCTGTCTTAGGATCAGTGTAATACAATGCTGGTGTTGGTACTAAAAGTTTATTTACATCTAAGGCAAATGTTATTTTGTTGTACGAGTCTAAATCAATTTCCCAGGCTGTACCTAACCTTAAATTAGTTGGTAAAAAATCCTTTTTACCTGATTTGTTATATGATATTTTAGCGCCAATATTAGATACATTCATACCAATATTGATAGTACTTTTTTTATCACCCATAGCAATATTTGGTTTGCGATAAGTTGCCGAAATATCTGCAGCTGCAGATTGCCCAGCCCTATAATTTTCACCACCTGCAATACCAGCAAGATTTGAGTAAATATATCGGACGGCTATACCTCCACTAAAATTTTCTGAGAGTTTACGAGCATATGCCATATCAAATGCAAATTCTGCTGGTTTGAATGAACCAATATTATTCCCATTAATATCTGTAAAATCAATATTTCCTAACGAAAAATAACGTAAAGTTGCCGCAACTGTTTGACCATTATTTAATTTTTTAAAACCTGATAAATAAGCCAAGTTAATATCGGGTACTAAGTTTTTTAACCAAGGTGTATATGACATTGAAACACCTCCACTTCTTTCTGCGAAAGCGTACTTTGAAGGATTCCAGTGCATTGAGTTTGCGTCGGCACTTGTAGCTACACCAGCTTCACCCATTCCGCCTGCCCTTGTATCTGGGCAAATCATCAAAACAGGCACTGCAGTTGTTATTGTATTCAACTGCAATATTCCTATTGATTGCTTACTTGAAGTCTGTGCGTTTGCTATACTGCATAATAACATGGCAGTGAAAACTGAAACACCTATTAAATTTAATTTCATCGTTTTATAAAATTTCGAAAAAAATAGTTTTAGTCCTAATTGGCAAACCTACATAAATATAGAATGAATGCAAATTAGAATTCTTAAATTATATAAATAACATAAAAATGTAAGCATTATTGCTTTTTCTGCAAAATTAATTTAGTAGAACTAGTTTTTCTATTTGTTCAGCAATTGTTCCGTCTTGGGCTGTAACTTTGAGTTTATATATATAAACTCCTTTGCCAATCTTATCGCCATAGTCATCTAAGCCATCCCAATTTATATCTTGACTTCTAAATCCTGTTGTAGTTAGGTTTTCAACAATGCTTTTCACTAACTTGCCTGAAACAGAAAATATTTGAATTTGAATTTCCAAATTTTGACAAGGCTTGTTATGTTCGAACATAAATGTGGTTTTTGTTGTAAATGGATTTGGATAATTTAAAACGTGGTTCAGCGCAACATTTGCATTTTTAGCAACCACAAAATCTATATTTGCATCTGTTGAATTATTGTAAACATCCCAAACTTTAAATTTTATATTATGATTACCTTCAGACAAACTACTAAAGGCATATAACACATTTCCTTTTTGATAACTATTTAATTCAGATTGATAATAATCATTGAGTGTTAAGGATTTGTCTGTTTTACCGTCTAGTATTGCACTAATGTCATGACCAATTCCATTACCAACTGTGTTTATGCCATTTTCATCTTCAACCAAAGCAATGAATTTTGGATTTTCGTTGGTTAAACTTCCACTTATAAATTTATCATCATTCATAAATAATTTAACTGTTGGTCCAGTATTATCAGCAGTTGCATTTTCATTGATTCCCCCAATTATAAAATCTTCATAATAGCCAGTTGCATCGGTTTCATCGGTTTCAGCATAATAGCTTATTCTTCCGTTTCCGTATTGGTAGGCAATATCTTTTGGAACAATGAATTCGAAACTAAAATTACCATTTGTTACACTAACTTTTCCTTTATAAATAATACTTTTTCGGGTTTTAACATTCATAACATTACTTGCCCCAAGCCTATCATTATCAAGAGTTTTAATATTAGATATTTTATCATAAATAGTCGGATAAATCACTCCAGTAAAATTGGTTAATTTTTGATTATTATAATCGGTAACAATACCAGTAATTTTTACTTTACTTAGGGCTTTTACTGTATCAATAACATAGGCATCTTTTAACACTTCAACTTTTGATGTAACAACATTATACTTTGGAAAATCAAGAGCAATTGCCGGGTCACCCATCAATGCAAACTTGCGAGCATTTGCACCTTTTACACCACTGTTGTTTTTTATTTGCCTCAAAACTTCACCAATATGAGAATGCTCTTTTGTTATTGAATCTCTTTCAAACAATATTGAATAAAATGCATTATTAAGCGCTTTATTAGCTGATTGATAAACAAGCCTTGTTGTTGTAGCTAAACCTACTCCACCGCCATCTGGCTGCAATATCGTTAACTCGCCAGCCGATGTTCGTCCTGGGTCATCATACCTTGTAAATTCGCAGGTTGCAGTTACGAAGAATGGATATCGACCTTTGTTCTTCCATTTTTTAATATCATCTATACCCAAAATTCTTTCTGCAGCCCAACCAATTTCGCCACCATGGCCCGAGTAATTAATTATTAATGCACCCTTGTTCATACGTTCGTTTAGTGCTTTGTTTACATCAGGATATCTTTGTCCTCCGGCATCTGTAATTTGCTTATACGTATCAATGTATATTTTTTCAATGTTTATTTCTTTGGCTTTTTTAGCAATTGTATCAGCATTTGATTCTGCGTCTGAAGCATGAATTGTGAAATTGTTATCATCTCCGTCATCGGCTAAAAATGTAATTACATTTCTCCAATCTCCAGTTACGTTAGAACTTGAATTATTTGCTAAACAACTAACGCAACTTGCACTCGTTAAGTCAATTGGTTTTTTAGTAGTATAATCAATAATTTTATCAACCATTGCTTTTGCTTCGTCTTTGGTTTTTGCCGGAAGCCTACCTATTGCAATATCTATCAAAGAAGTTGATCCATCACTTTCATCATCATCTAACAAACCGAAAAAGTCATCTGTACAATATGATTGAATCAAATCAAGTGAAGCGGCGGTTTCATAAACGGGAACAAAATTGGTATTACCACTTATATTTCTATTTCTGTTGTTATATGATGCATCGCCAAAAAGCAATAAATATTTTGGTATCTCAGCTTGAGTATTTGCACGATTATAAAGCATTTTTGCAAACATTCTCAAAGCTGTTAAATCCTGCATTCCGCTTGAATATTCATTATAAATTTGTTGAGGTGTTACCACAATTACTTTCAAACCATCATTGGATTCATGCATTTTTTTTAGCCTTTCAGCCTCAGCCAAAAATAATGGATGAGAAATAATTATCATGTCATTTTTTGATGTAGCATGTAAATTTTGATTAGGAATTTTTTCATAATAATAAGGTTCGAGCATGGCTGTTGTGCCTGGCGTGAATGCAAAGTATTCATTTAGCGTTTCAGAGTTTGCTGTAAATTCAAGTGAATTGTTAACATAATTAGCTGATTGAATATAAGGCTGCAAGGGATTTGTAACATTTAAAACAATACTATTTGATTGTGCATTACCAACAACAAATTTTGCAATATTGCCCGCACCTATACTTCGCCCATCACGAAAATGCACAAAGTTTGTAACCAGTTTTAATTGACGTCGGGTAATTAATTCTAAAAAGTTCAAATAACCATAACCTGAGCTATACAGGGCGTTTTTTATAAAATCAACTTTTATGGATACATTTTGAGAGTTTGGTAAAAACTTTAAACATAATGAATCCTCTACTCCCAAATCTTGAGTATAAGAACTGCTTCCGCTTCCTAATGCTGGCGCTGATTTTGGACTTACGCTCTTTTCAGCATTTTGGCAACTTATTTTAAACGTTGCTGGCGGACTTGATATGCCGAGAAATGAAGCTTTTATATACGCAGAATCATTTATATCGATATTAGGAACTGTAAAATCGAAATTCATTGTCAATAAATTATCAAATTTTTCACCATAAAATTCCCTGCCTGAAATACGCATGTTTACTGCTTCGCTTTCGGTGTATTGAACATCGTCAAAACTTGTAACAACAATATTTGCGTTAGATGCTGATTGAGGAACTGTTGATAACCTTAAACCGGGACCAATGTCATAATTCACAAAATAATATGCAGTATCAGAATAATCATGAATTTGATGCCTATAGCCAGAGCAGTCTGAACTACTATTCCAATAATTTGGACTATGTGCATAAAACCAAAAATAATCCAAGCTATCCAACACACCATCGGCCTCACCAACAACCATGATAGGGTTTTCTTGCAGGTCATCAATGCGAGGTGCTGAATTTAAAAATGGAAGTTGTTTCCCAGCATTTCCATAAACCCTTAAATTTTGTGGGCTTACAGATGCAACATCAACACCTATTTTTTTAAGATATCTATAATCTATTTTATAGATTCCATCTTTTGTAACCCCAACTTTAAACCAACTTCCAGATGATAAAACAGAGTTTGAAGCATAAATATTTGTTGCGCTTTTTGAATTACTTTTACTACTATAAAGTGTCCTCAAAGTAAATGAAATGAGTTTTTCATATTGATTATTAATTTTTCGAATTGGTACAATTGTGACACTAGCTAAAGGAGTTTTCTTTTCATATTCTATTGAATGAGTAGTTAAAAAATCAGTAGTTATAGTCTCGTTCTGCATAATCTTTTGCTCCTCAATAGTTAATGGTGAAGTAACTTGATTTTCAATAAAAACTTGAGTAATCGAGACATTTTTTTCTGATATTTTTTGAGAAAATAAAAAAATTGGAATTGCAGAAGGTAGATTAATTTTAGCACCCACAAATTCTAGATAGCGCAAATCAACACCTTGAATAGACTTATCAATTCCAATTTCATTACTCCACTTCAAATTAATTTGATTACTCACTAAAACGTTAGATTTTGCGTAGTTGTAAACAAACAACAATGAACTTAAGCAGATTTGTTTTAGAAAACGATTCATATTTTTTGAATTTAATTACTGACTAACAAAGAAAGTAACTAATTATTGCTTGAATTAAAAAATAAAAAATAAATTTGTGAAATAGTCCTTAATAAAATACGTTTGTAAAATAACATATTTTGAAACTGACAAAAAATTATGTCTAAAAAAATATTACTTTTTATATCATTCACTCTTCTTTTGCTGAGCAAAGAAATTGTTTCTCAAGATTTGCATTTTTCGCAATTTTATTCAAATCCATTATATCTAAATCCAGCCTATGCTGGGTCAGTAAGGTGTCCAAGATTTGTTGCTAACTACCGCAATCAGTGGCCAGGTTTAGCAGGTTCATTTGTAACTTATTCAGCATCTTTTGACAGGCATCTTGATGATTTGAATGGGGGAATTGGAGTAATGTTTGTTAGCGACCAAATGGGTCAAAATGCAATAGGCACAAATGCTGTAAGTGGTTTTTATTCTTACCAAATTAGTTTTAGCCGAAATTTCTCTGTTCGTGCTGGATTGCAAGTAAGCTATAACCAAATAAAAATTGACCCAACTAAATTTTCATTCGGTGACCAAATTGATTCAAAATATGGATTTGTCCTAAAAACGAAAGAAAGCTTTCCTATTAACCATAGAGAATACCCTGATTTTTCAGCAGGTATCTTAGCATTTAGCAAACAATATTACGGAGGCGTTGCAATCAATCATCTTACTCAACCCGACCAATCTTTTATAAAAAATAATAGCAGCAGGTTACCTATGAAATTAACTGCAAATGCTGGCGCAATTTTTAGGCTTGATGACCAAACATCTATTTCTCCAAATGTTATTTTTCAACAACAATCCTCATATCAAACTATAAATTTAGGGATGTATTTTAATAAAGGTCCTTTTATTTCGGGCATTTGGTATAGAAATCAAGATGCATTAATTGCTTTGGTAGGATTTCAATTACAAAGTTTTAAGTTCGGCTATAGCTATGATATTACTATTTCAAAATTAAACAACTCTCAAGGCTCGCATGAAATTTCAATGTCTTACAGAATGTATTGTAAACCAAAGCGAAAAGTATTTAACACTACTGATTGTCCCGCATTGTAATTTTTTGAAACCTAATCACAATTTTTTAAGTACAATAAAATAATTTTAATATTTTTGCGTTAAGCATAAAGATAAATTCTAACATCATGAATAAGAGAAAAAAGATTTCATCAGTAATTGCATTCATTGCTATAACTTTTCTGATTAGTTCTTGTACCAAAGACATGTCAAGTTCTACAGGATGGGAGTATAACAATCCTGACAATGGAGGTTTTGAAAAAGTACCTTATGTTGAACAAGAAACAGGTCCAGGCTTAGTGCTTATTGAGGGTGGAGCATTCACCATGGGACGTGTTGAACAAGATGTTTTATTTGATTGGAACAGTATTCCACGTAAAGTAACTGTTTCATCATTCTATATGGATGAATCGGAGGTTAGAAACATGGATTATCGTGAATATTTATATTGGCTAAGAAACGTTTACGGAACAGATTATCCTGAAGTATTGAAAAAAGCTTTACCTGATACTCTGGTTTGGCGTGATAAGTTATCTTTTAACGAGCCTTATGTAGAATATTACTTACGCCATCCTGCTTATCAAGAATACCCTGTTGTTGGCATAAATTGGTTGCAAGCTAATGATTATTGCTCGTGGAGAACAGACCGTGTTAATGAAATGATTTTAATACGAGATGGAGTTTTAGCATTTGACCCTGCCAATTGGGTAAATCAAAATAACTTTAACACTGATGCCTACCTTGCAGGACAGTATGAAGGTACAGTTAATAAATTACTAGCCGATTTTAATCCTAAAGGAAGTGGCGAAAGAAAAGTTAGAATGGAAGATGGTGTTCTACTTCCGCGTTATAGACTGCCAACAGAAGCTGAGTGGGAATTTGCCGCATTAGCATTGGTAGGAAACAATGTTGAAGAAAATATTTCGGATAGAAGATTGTATCCTTGGAATGGTCATTATGTTAGAAATGACCAAGAAGCAAACATTGGTCAGATGATGGCTAACTATAAACGTGGACGTGGTGACAATATGGGTGTTGCAGGAAACCTAAACGACAATGCAGATATTACTGCACCTGTATTATCATATTGGCCAAATGATTATGGTTTATATAATATGGCAGGAAATGTTTCTGAGTGGGTAATGGATGTATACCGTCCTTTGACTAATGAAGATAAAACTGACTTTCGTTCATTCCGTGGAAATGTTTTTAAAACTAAAGTATTAAATGACGAAGGACAAGTAGATGCTAAGTTAGAAGAGGTATTGAAAGATACTGTAACAGGGCAGATACTTGGTTTGCCAGGTCAAGTAAAGTGGAGAAATGTTGATGTTGAAAAAGATAACTTGAATGAACGTAGAAATTACAGACGTTCTGACAACATTAATGAATTGGATGGTGATATTCAATCCCAGGTTGGTGTTGAATGGAAAGACAAACCAGACCCTGAAAAGCAAGAATCTGATGGGATGTACAAATACGGAGTGTCGAGTATGATAGATGACAAGGCTCATGTTTATAAAGGTGGTTCATGGAAAGACCGTGTTTACTATATGAATCCGGGAACAAGAAGATTTTTGGATGAAAAATTGAGTACTGATTACATTGGTTTTAGGTGCGCTATGACAAGA
>Ga0114959_10002157_pt1 | contig 16485 bp, 7 predicted proteins | sample C_130625_EF_Meta_FD_87317 | JGI IMG/M metagenome (GOLD analysis project Ga0114959, IMG submission 87317) | Freshwater microbial communities from Lake Croche, Canada to study carbon cycling - C_130625_EF_MetaG | ecosystem: Environmental > Aquatic > Freshwater > Lake | place: Lake Croche, Canada...
ACTGTTCCTCCCCATCCGGGCAGCAGTCCGAGCTTCACTTCCGGGAATCCCAGCAGCGTTGTCTCCGCGGAAGTCGCCACCCGATAATCGCAGGCGAGGGCGATCTCCAGCCCTCCCCCCAGACAGACGCCGTCGATGACGGCCACGGTCGGCCAGGGATTTGACGAGAGGCGGCCGTAGAGCTGGCGGCCATCGGCGCAGGCCTGCTCGATCGTGGCTGCCTCGGCTCCGAGGATCGCCTCCAGCCGATCGATGTCAGCCCCGGCGAAGAACGATCCGGGCCGCCCGGAGCAGACCACGACGGCCCGGGGAGGCGGGCCGGCTTCGAGCTCGTCGAGCGACTGGTACAGATCCCTGAGGAACTGGCCATCGATGACGTTTTGGCTCCTGCTCCCGGAGACGATTTCGAGCGTGACCACGCCGCCGGAGTCACGCTCCGCCACGATCGAACTCCGTCCGGCAGCGGTGGCCGCAGAGGGAGGCGTTGCCCCAAAGGATCGCGGTTGAAGAGGACTGGCGACCATGGCGTCAGCGGAGAATGGGGGCCGATTCGGAGGGGGCAGGCATCCCTTCGGCTTGCCCACCGGCCGAAAACCGCTAGTGTATCGATTCGTGATAGTCTATTGGGATGTGATCTGATTCGGTGAGAAATCCTCCGGGGTCGTCGAGCATGAACAGTCCGGGCCATTCGCCAGAAAGCGCTTCCCAGGCAGCCCGATCGGGGCCGGGGGGGAGTCCGATCGGTCTTTCCCATGGGCTTGATCTCCGCGATCTCCCGGTTGGATTTCTCTGTCTTGCTTGGGGAGTGCTTGTCGGGATCGGCATTCTCGGCCGCCTCTGGCAACCCGCGTACGGGGTTTCTCCGCTGATCGGGATCGGCCTGTGCGCTGGGGCACTGTTTGCGAATCGGTTTGTCGCCGCCTCCGTTCCCGCCGTGGCCCTGGCGGCGAGCAACTTCGCCTTGCCTGGCGGCGGAAGCTACGGCAGTTGGACGATGGCGGCGATCATTTACGCCGCTTTCACTTGGCCCATCTTGATGGGGGGCTTGGTGCGTCGCCATCGTGGGCTGGGGGCCCTCGGCGGGGCTCTGGCTGGATCGCTGGTGTTCTATCTCAGCACGAATCTTGCGCATTGGTGGCTGACCACCGACTACGCCCACACCCCCGCAGGCCTGATCGAGTGCTATCTCGCAGCCCTCCCCTTCTATCGCTGGACTCCGGTGGGTGACATCGCCTGGTCGCTGGCGCTTTCGGCGGCTTTGGTGGCCGTTCCGGCCTTGGCTCGTCCGTTCCGGTCGGCGGAGACTGCGTGAGTCCAGACCGTCGGAAGTTCGCCGGGCAGGCCGAATCTCGAGGGGTTCTTGACTGGCGGAGAAACGGTCGCAGAATGTCCCACGGAGTCAGGTGGGGTTCGCAGGTGTTGTTTCTGCGGAACCATCGATTCGATTGTTCGTACCGCTGCGGGAATGGCGGAATTGGCAGACGCGCCAGGTTGAGGGCCTGGTGGTAGTAATACCGTGCAGGTTCAAGTCCTGTTTCCCGCATTCATTGCCCCCCTGACTCCGTCTTGTGCCCGCTGCCTCCGCGGGCGTCTCTTTTCGGGGCCGGCGCCGTTTCGTCGGCCTTCTCCCTTCCGACGAGTGCCGCCGATGACCGCCGATCCCTCCCCGACCCCGGATTCGCCCTCCCCCGACCAGTTGGGCCACGCACCATCCCCGATAACGGATCAGGGGCCTGCTGCCGAGGCTGCGGCTGCTGGCGACGCGGAAGGTGGAGGCGAAAAGCGGCGGATTCCGATCGGCACGCAACGGCCGGGGGTTCGCCCGCCGAAACTGCCGCCGCGTCATCAGTTCGTGGCCTCGGCCACTTCGTCGGTGCTCGGCGATGCTCCGCTGCCGCCGGTTCGGCCGGCAGCGGCCCAGGCGCCGGCAGCCACGGGGCTGGCATCTCCCCCTGCGGTCGGCCACGAAGCGGCCTCGGCTCCACAGGCTTCACTGGCTCCCCAGGCTCCCTCGGCTGCGCTTGCTCCCTCGGCTGCGCTTGCTCCCTCGGCTCCGCTTGCTCCCTCGGCTCCCCTTGCTCCCTCGGCTCCCCTTGGACCGGTGGTGAGCGCAGCCGAGATCGAAGCCCGGGCTGCAGCGACTGGCGGTGACGCCCCTCGCGATTCGCGCGGAGGCCCGAGGCGGGCAGGCGATCAGGGCGGAGACCGTCCGCGTCGGGAGCGGCGCGGCGATCGTGCCCCGAGTTCCGCATTCACTGATGTCATTCCGCCATCGAAGCGGGTCGCCGTCCCGAATCTCCGCGCCGGCCTCGAGGACGATCTCGAAGAGGATTTCCAGGCCGCCCTGGAAGGGATCGAGGTCGATGCGATTATGGCCACGGCCGCACCTGCGAAGTCGGCATCAGCCCTGGATCCAGGCGCCCGCGTCACTGGAACCGTGGTGTCGGTCAGCCCCGACACGGCCTTCGTCGATCTCGGCGGCCGGCGGCAGGGGGCCCTCAAGCTCATCGGTCTCGATGGCGGCAATCCCGAGATCGGCCAGGTCCTCGAACTCTCGGTCGGCACGTTCAACGAAGAGGACGGCCTCTACGACTTGGCGCCTGCCAACCGAGCGATCGCCGTCGAAGACTGGTCGCAACTCGAAGCGGGCATGATCGTCGCCGCGAAGGTCACCGCCGCGAACAAGGGGGGCGTCGAGTGCGATGTCGCCGGGCTCCGTGGCTTCATGCCGGCAAGCCTCGTCAGCAACTGGCGGATGGAAAACCTCGAGGAGCTCATCGGGCAGACCGTCGAGGCCCTCGTGACCGAGATCGTGCCGGCCGCACGGCGGCTCGTGCTCTCGCGCCGTGCGGTGCTCGAGCGTCAGGCGGCCGATGCCCGCACGAAGATGCTCGAGACGCTCGAGATCGGTGATCTCCTCGATGGCATCGTTCGATCGGTGCGCGACTTCGGCGCCTTCGTCGATGTCGGCAATGGAGTGGACGGCCTCGTCCATGTCAGCCAGATGTCGTGGGATCGGGTGAAGACCCCGACCGACGTCCTCGAAGTCGGCCAGAAGGTGCGGGTCGCGGTGAAGAACGTCGATCGCCAGACCGGCAAGATCGGCCTGTCGATTCGCGACACGGTGGAGAGCCCCTGGAAGAACGCCGCCGAGAAGTACCACCTCGGTGCCGCGGTGCGGGGCACGGTGAGCCGCATCGCCCAGTTCGGAGCCTTTGTGCGGCTCGAGCCGGGGGTGGAAGGCCTTGTTCATGTCTCGGAACTTGCCCATCGGCATGTTCAGAGCGTGTCGAGTGTCGTTCGCGAGGGGGAAGCGGTGGAGTGCAAGGTGCTCTCCTGCGATCCCGGCGAACAACGGATCTCCCTCTCGATCAAGGCCCTCGCCACGCCGCCGGCACCGCCGGCCGGAAAGGGTGGCCCGGCTGCCGAGCCCGAGGAACCGGAGGTCGAGGAGGCCTCGCTGCCGCCGGTGAAGAAATCGAACGTGCCGCTCAAGGGTGGCATCCGCCGCCAGGGAGACGGGGCGAAGTTCGGCCTCCAGTGGTGAGGCGAGCCGACCGCTCGGTCAGTTGTCGCTCCACCGAGTGTCCCAGCCCATCATCGGGCCCGCGGTCGCAGAGATAGCCGCGACTGGCCAGGGCAGCGAGCCAGATCGCGGCCAGCCCGCCCCAGGCCGGGGCGAGGTGACGCAAGTCGACGTACCCGACGGCATGATGGACCGCGATCGCGGTCGCGTAGCCGACCGACCCTGCGACGAGCATCGTCCACCACAGCCAAGCCGCGCCCCGCCGGAATCCCCACAGCGAGGCCAGCAGCATCGTCAGCCCCGCCACCATCAGCATCCCTCCCAACGTTCCGCGGTCGTGCGCGATCAGCGGCACGAGCCCAGGCACGGCATTGAGATCCGCGGCGCAGAGCTGGAGGTAGGCCAGATCCTCCCGGACGAAGACGGTCGTCATCCCGATGACCGAGATCACGATCCCGGCTACGAGGACCGTCGCGCCGTGGGCCACGAAGCCGAGCTGCCCCCATTGGGCGCGGAGCCACTTCGGATCGTTGAACCTGTCGGGGCTGCCGACCATCCGCAGCGGGCTCGCTCGCCCAGCCATCGCCTGAAGCATGAACTGGAAGAGAATGGCACTGACGAAGGCATGGAGCGGATCGAAGTAGCCGAATCCGAGGAATGAGAAGAAGGAGAGGAATCCGACGGATGCCGGCACGGTCACGGCGAGCAGAGCCCAGTGGTGCCCGCGGCGCACCCCCCACCACGCCAAGCCGCTGAAGAGGATGCCAACGCCGAGCATTGCCCCGGCGAGCGTCACCCGGTCGTGTGTCATGAAGGGAAGCAGCCTCGGGCCGATGCCGGCGAGCCGGGCCCGAGTCAGCCCGGACATGACCTCGTCGTAGGGCATCACCACGCGTGTGCAGGCGATCACAAGCGCCATGATTCCGCCGACGAGAAGGCTGATCCCGAGCATCAGCGTCCACGGCCATGACTCGCGGAGAACCGTCTCGGAATCGCCCTCAAGACCCTGCCCCGCCATGCCGCTCCCCAGACGCCGGGCGAGGAGACATTCGTTGCAGCGCTTCGCGAGACCGGGGCCGGAGAAGACGAGACCACTGTCGATCGCCACGAGGTCAGCTCCAGCCGCGACGAGCCTTTCGGCGTCGCCCGGCGCGTGAATCCCTGCCGCCGCAATCACGGTAGCCGTGCTCCCCAAAGCGTGGCGGAGAATCCGTGTCCACGCCTCGGCCGATTCAAGCAACGAGTTCCCCATCCATGCGGCCCCGTCGCTCTCCGCACGACCGACGATCGCCCCGCGCGCCCCGGCCTCCGTGGCTTCCACACATCTGGACACCATGCCCGTGGGACGATTGGCCGCCACGACCACCAAGACCGGGATGCCATCCGCCTCGGCAACAATCTCTCTGACCTGCCGTTGCCACGCATCGCCATCGTCGGTCGCCAGCGGCAGCGCGATCGCCGCAGCATGGCCCCTCACGCCCTGCACCACCGCCCGCCTCTCTTCTCCGAGAGCTCTTGCGGAGAGATGCACGATGATCGCAGGGCGAGGCACCGGCAACCGATCGAGCCGATTCAACGTGGCAGCCAACCCGGGATTCGTGTCGGAGGGCACGAGCCTGATTGACTCGGTCCGGTCGTCGCGAACGCTCGCCACCTCCGCCACCGGATCTGGCGTTACCGGCCCGATCGCTACAAACCCGAATCCAAATCGACTGAGGCCGGCGAGACCGATCAGCCCGGGATCAATCCCCGGCGCCAAGCCAACAGGTCCGTCGAGGAGCGTGTCGACGAGGCGCGACCGTAGCGGTCTGGCCGGGCGCATGTGCCCCATGAACTCGATGAGATGGCGTCCACCGGGCACCCGCGCCACACCGCCGATGGCAGCGAGGGCTAGATCTCGGCCGAACCTCGTCGGAAGTCGGAAGAAGAGCGGGCGGAAGAGCGGGCGATAGGTCCAATCGGGCATCGATGCGCATTCCTTAACAGCAACGCTGTCCCCTGTCGGCTCCCCCAGCCAACCAAACCCCTATCAATTACCCGAAGATCCCATCGATCGGCCGCCCGGTCGAGATCGGTACCGGCCGGCCGTCGGGCATCGTGAGGACCGTGTCGGGATCGATACCGAGCGTCTTGTAGATCGTCGCCGCGAGATCTTCCGGCGATGTCGGATGCTCGATGGGATACTCGCCGTTCTTGTCCGAAGCCCCCCACGTGGTGCCGCCCTGGACGCCGGCCCCGGCGATTACCGCCGGGAAGAGCGTGCTCCAGTGGTTGCGCCCCCAGTCCTTCGTCGGCTTCGCCGTCCGCCCCATCTCGCCGAGGGCCACGACGAGCGTCTCGGCGAGAAGACCGCGCTTTTCCAGATCGAGGAGCAATCCCGAGAGCGCGGAATCGAACGTGGGGAGGAGCGAGCGCCGCACATCGTTGGAATGGACATGCGAATCCCAACTGTAGCCATCGCAACAATCGTAGTGAACCGTCACGAATCGGGTGCCTGCCTCGACCAGCCGCCGGGCCATCAGGCAGGCTTGGCCGAAGAGATGACGGCCGTAGCCATCACGGAGCGTGGCCGGCTCCCGTTCCAGATCGAGGGCTTCGCGCGTCCGTGAACTCGTCACGAGGCCGAGGGCCCGCTCGCGGATTCGATCGATCTCGAGCGATCGTTGGCCATCGATGATCCGCCGCTGAGCGTCGAAGGATTCGAGGAGCGTGGCCCGGCGCCGAATCCGGGCGATGTCGTCGGCCGAGACCGGCTCGAGCCCCTCGATGCGGCAGCGGAGTTCGCTGTCGGCGCAATCACGCCAGTAGGGGTTGTCGGTGATGTCCTTGCGGTCGATCCGAGTGGTGAGCGGATTGACCGACGATCCCAGCCAGCCGCCGTATTCCCCCGGACGGACATACTGCCCATTCTCCTGCAGCCGGCCGAGGCGGTTGGGCACAACCGCATACGCCGGGAGATCGCGGGGAGCGTGCCGGGAGCGATGTTGCTCGAGGTGCTCCACCACCGAGCCGATCGACGGCCAGTCCTGCGGGGTGGCACTGAATCCGCCGCCGACGGGGATCTGCCAGCGTTTGCCCGTCTGGATGTAGTGCGCTCCGCCGCTGTGGTCGTTGAAGTCGTGCGTCATCGAGCGGATGACGCAGTAGCGGTCGGAGATTTCTGCCAGCTTCGGGAGGTGTTCACTGATCCGCAATCCCGGCGTCCGGCAGCCGATCGGGCTCATCGGCCCGCGGATGTCGGCCGGCGCGTCCGGCTTCATGTCGAAGGTTTCGTACTGGCTCGGGCCGCCGAAGAGGAAGAGGAAGATCACCGACTTCGCCCGTGGCTTCGGGCCGGTCGCCATCGCCTCGGCGGCGAGCACCTTCCCGAGCGACACTCCCAGGAGCCCGGCTCCCCCGACCTGCAGCATGGCGCGACGTCCGAGCCGCCGCGACATCGCACTGGGTCGACCGAAGATCTCGAGCATGGGGGGGCTCCGTCTCTGGGAGGGCAGCACGCGCCCGCCGTCGTACGGAAGCAGTATAGCCCCCCCGAGCAGGGGCCAGACGATCAGCTGCCACGGCTCAGTGCTGAGCCTGGGAGACCTTTTCCCCACCGGCGATCGTGCAGGTCGCAGCCCAGATCGTCGGATCGACATCGGCAGCGACAAACCGCACTCCGCCATCCCCGTAGGCCACGTTGCTTCCGGTGGGATGCTGGGAGAACATCTGGTCGCAGTCCCCCTTGGGGTCGTTGGGAGTGTGGACCGGACCGTCAGAGGTGGGGCCGGAATGCGAGAGGACGAACGTGGCCGCCGGGCCGGCTGACGTCGTAGTCATCGCCCGGTCGACTTGGCTCCATCCCCCTGGCACGACGCCGGCCCACGACTTCTGGGACAGCGCCTGGGAGTGCTCGCCGATGAACACCGTCTGGGAAAGACCATCCATCACGTCCCCAGGGCGGATCATCGAGTTCCGAAACAGCGGCCCGTTGGCGAGGCCGTTCCATTCGTCCCGGCCTCGGTTTGAGTTCCAAACGTCAGCCTGACCTGCATTGGCGACATAGTCGCTGCGACCGAGCATCACTCCGGAAGCGAGGGCCACGCCATCGGAGCCCACGACGGCAAACGGCGTCCGCGGCCCGGTCGAAGAGGCACAGAGAAAGGTGGCGATCGGGCGACTGACGACGGCGGCATTCGAGGCCCCCCCGACCCCGTCGAACGAGTTGTAGGCATCGACGAGGGCCGACTCTTCCATGAAAGCGGCGATGGCCAGCCCCCAGCCGGTCCCCGGGGGGCCATCGTGGGTTGTCGGATCGCGCTTCGGCGAGGTGGTCGTTGCCAGATACCCGGCGGGAAATCTCCCCTTCGCCGACATGTAGCTGTGGAGGCCGGTGGCGATCTGCTTGAGGGAATTGGCGCACCGGGTGCGTCTGGCGGCCTCACGGGCGGCCTGAACGGCCGGCAGGAGGAGACCGACGAGCCCGCCGATGATTGCGATCACCACGAGCAATTCAACGAGGGTAAATCCGGGTCTAGCCCGCTGGAGCAGACCGTTTACCCCACCCCGCGACAGCCACATCGGACGGCTTGCCAGCATGGCGGCACCTCCCCCAGATTCCAAAAAGATCCCCCGTGGTGAATTGTTCGTGAATTGTTAGCAAAGTCAAGATTGGTCGCGACGGAAATCTGCGACCCCTTCCCGTCTCGCCCCGGGCTTACGCGAGGATCTCCTTGATCACGTTCCCCTCCACGTCGGTGAGCCGGTAGTCGCGCCCCTGGAATCGGTAGGTGAGTCGCTTGTGGTCGTAGCCGAGGCATTGGAGGAGCGTGGCATTGAGGTCGTGGACGTGGACCGGATCGCGGACGATGTTGTAGCCGTAGTCGTCGGTCTCCCCGTGGACAACCCCGGGACGGATCCCCCCGCCGGCCATCCAGACCGAATAACAGCGGCCATGGTGATCGCGACCGTAGTCGTCCTGCAGCCCCCCTTGGCCATAGACAGTCCTCCCGAACTCCCCTCCCCAAACGACGAGCGTGTCGTCGAGCATCCCCCGGGCCTGGAGATCGGCAAGGAGCGCTGCCTGTGGCTGATCGATGTCCCGGGCCTGCTTGGGGATGTTCGTCGGCAGGCCACCGTGCTGGTCCCAGCCGCGGTGGTAGAGTTGCACGCAGCGCACTCCCCGTTCGAGCAGCCGGCGGGCGAGGAGACAGTTGGCAGCAAACGTGCCCGGCCGGCGGGCCGCCTCGCCGTACTCGTCGAAGGTCTTCGCCGACTCACCCGAGAGATCGGTCAGCTCCGGCACCGAGGCCTGCATCCCGAACGCCATCTCGTACTGTGCGATCCGCGTCGCGATTTCGGGATCGCCGGTCTCCAGCCGCTGCCGGTCGTTGAGGGCTGCCAAGCCATCGAGCATCGTCCGCCGCAAACCGCGATCGATGCCCGGGGGATCGGAGAGGAAGAGGACCGGGTCGCCAGCACTGCGGAGCTTCACCCCCTGATGGTTTGACGGCAGGAAACCGGCCCCCCAGAGGCGTTCGAGGAGGCCCTGGTTGGCGTCCTTGCCGCTCCCGTGAGAGATGAGGACGACAAACGCCGGGAGGTTTTCCGCCTCGCTCCCCAGGCCGTAGGAAAGCCACGCCCCCAGTGAGGGCCGTCCGGGCTGCTGCGATCCGGTCTGGACGAAGGTGATCGCCGGGTCGTGGTTGATCGCCTCAGTGTGCATCGAACGGACGAGACAGATCCGGTCGATCTGCTTGGCGGTGTGGGGCAGCAGTTCGCTGATCCAAGTCCCGTTGCTCCCGGCCTGGACGAAGCCGAACTTCGGGGCGATGACCGGAAAACTCGTCTGCCCACTTGTCATGCCGGTGAGACGCTGCCCCTGTCGGATCGAGTCGGGGAGTTCCTGTCCGTGAAACTCCCGCAGCCGCGGCTTGTGGTCGAGGAGCTCGAGATGCGAGGGACCGCCCGACTGGAACAGATAGACGACCCGTTTTGCCCGCGGCGCGACGTGCAGCGCCGCAGCCCCGGCGGCCCGCCCTGCCGGGGCCGTCGCGACGCCATCCCGGGCAAACAATCCGGCCAGGGCGGCGCTGCCAACGACCGAGGCGCTGCCGTGGAGGAACGCGCGGCGGTGGACGGCATCGAATGGCGGGGGACTCGCGGGCATGGCGGGCATTCCGATCGAGAGGACGGAGAGGGGGGGTTGGGGAAGGACGACTCGCAGCATCTGGGCAATCAGGGCTTGGAGAATCAGGGCTTGGAGATTGTCTCGTCGAGATTGAGGATCAGGCTGGCGATGGTCGTCCAGGCAGCGAGCGAAGGCCGGTCGACGCCGTCCGCCACCGAGCCTCCGGCAGCGGCGAGGAATTGCTCGGCGGCGTCAGGATCCCCTTGAAATCGTTGCCGCGCTGCCTCGAGGACGGTGCTGACGACGGTCGTCTCGTCTGGGGTCGGTGTCCGCCCCACGGCCCGCAGCCACGCCCAGTTGAGGCGGGCGGCGTCGTCACCGGGCTCTGACAGCAACCGGGCGGCCAGCCCTCTGGCGGCCTCGAGGTAGGTCGGGTCGTTCATCAAGACGAGCGCTTGCAGCGGGGTGTTGGTCCGACCGCGACGGGCCACGCACGTCTCCCGGTCCGGGGCATCGAAGGTCGTCATCCCCGGGGGCGGGCAGGTCCGCTTCCAGAAGGTGTACATGCTGCGGCGATGCGCCCCATCCCCGCTATCGGGGACGTACGTATCGCGACGCTCGACCGAAACGTCCTCCCACAGTCCGGCGGGCTGCCATGGCCTGACGCTCGGCCCCCCGACCTTCTCGACGAGCAATCCCCCGATCGCCAGGGCGTTGTCGCGCACCGTCTCCGCAGGGAGCCTGCCACGAGGCCCCCGAGCAAGGAGGCGGTTGGCCGGATCCCGCTCTGCGAGAAGCGGAGTGACATGCGACGACTGGCGGTAGGTCGCTGAAAGGACAACCTCCCGCAGCAGGCTGCGCACGTTCCAGCCCTGGTTGACGAGCTCCGTTGCCAGCCAGTCGAGGAGTTGCTGATCACTCGGTGCGGTCCCCTGGATACCGAAATCCTCGACCGTCTCGACGATCCCCGTTCCGAAGAGCATTCCCCACCACCGGTTGACCGCGACACGGGCAGTGAGCGGGTGATCAGGATGCGTCAACCAACGGGCCAGCGCCATCCGATCGCCCCCTTCCACAGGCAGTCCTTCGGTGCCTGGGCCGAACCCCGGCACGCCCGGCGAGACGATGTCGCCCGGCTGGTCATAGCGACCACGGACGAGCACGCGTGTCTCGCGGCGTGGATGCATCTCGGCCATGACCATCGTCACCGGGATCTCCTTGGCGAGATCCGCGAGCTTCGCCGGGATGGCAGCGGCCTCCTCGCGCCACCCACGCGAGAGTTCGTCGACAGTATCAAGGAAATGAGCCCGCAGCCGCATTGCCTCGGCCGGACTGCGTCGCTCGCGGGGCACATCGACGAGGGCCGCGAGGCCGGCCGGAGTCTCCCCTGCTGCAAGCACCGAAATTTCGTTGTCGGGCAGCACGCAGCCATAGAGACGGAGGTCGTCGATCCGTCCGCGGAAAGGTGCGCTCACGCTGCGTCTTCCGATATGAAAAGGCCGCGCCGTGGAGAGCGTGCCATCGACGACGTTGTCGGTCGTGGCGGTGATCGGCCGCGCGACGCCATCGACAAACACCCGCATCCCCGTCGACCGGCGCGAGCCGTCATAGGTGACGGCGAGGTGGTGCCAGTGATCGAGCGAGATCGGTTCGTTCGTGATCACCTTGAAGGCCCGGTCGGGCCAATGGTGAACGACATGGACGGCGACCTTGCCCTGTTCGAGGATCAGGTCGTAGCCCCGGAACGCATCGGCTTCATCCATTTTGGAGAGGATCGTGCTCGCTTCCCCGCTCGTCGGATGAACCCACACCGAGAACGAGAATGGGCGGTCGGCCTCGAACGCGCCAGTCTCGCCGGCAGCGATGTGGGTCTGGCCGTCAAACTGTCCCGCCCCACCGAACCGCCCTTCGGCATGCTCCAGTCTCCCGACCGCCTCGCCGGGAATGCCTGCGGGCAGGGCACTGGCGACCGTCGGCCCGGCCTCGTCATCGAGCGGAAACCAGGCCAGCAATCCGGGAGGCTCGGCTGCCGCCAGACGCTCCGGCGTCAGCGTGGCCTCCCAGGCCTCCTGATCGGCCGCGCAGTCCGTCGCGCGCTTGGCCAACCGGTCTGCGAGTTCGGCCCGCAGCGCCTCGAGCCTGTACCGCTCGGCGGTCTGCTCTGGCGACGGGACCTCGAGGAGCGGCTCGGCCATCCGCCCCTGGCTGTAGCCCACCACCTTGTCGGGAACATTGTCGAAGAATGCCGCGAACCGGTAGTAGTCAGCCTGGGTAAAGGGATCGTACTTGTGGTCATGGCAGCGGGCACACTGGAGCGACAGACCGAGGAAGGCGGTCGCGGTCGTGTGGACCCGATCGGCGACATACTCGACCCGGTACTCCTCGTCGATGATCCCTCCTTCGGTCGTGAGCACGTGATTGCGGCTGAAGCCAGTGGCCACCCGTTGGGAGATCGTGGCATCGGCGAACAGGTCGCCCGCCACCTGCTCGGTCACGAAACGGTCAAAGGGCATGTTCTCGGCGAACGCCCGAATCACCCAGTCACGCCACGGCCAGAGCGTGCGGGTTTCGTCGTTGTTGTAGCCGTTGGTGTCGGCGTACCTGGCGACGTCGAGCCACTGCATCGCCATCCGCTCCGCATGGCGAGGCGACGCCAGGAGCCGATCGACGACGGCCTCGTAGGGAGTGGGGCTCGAGTCGACGAGGAACGCCCCGATCTCCTCTGACGTCGGGGGAAGTCCGGTGAGATCAAGCGTCACGCGTCGCAGCCAGGTCGCCCGGTCGACTTCGGGCGCAGGGTCGATCCCCTCCGCCTCGAGCCGGGCGAGCACGAACCGATCGAGATCGCCGCGGGGCCAATCGCTGCGCTTCACTCGCGGCAGCTGCGGACGCCGCGGAGGAAGAAAGGCCCAATGGGTGGCATACGGGGCACCGGCATCGATCCAACGGGTCAGGAGGGCCCGCTGGTCCCCGCTGAGTGGCTTGCCGAACGATTCCGGTGGCATCTGCGTACCGTCCGTGGCATGGATCCGCGCCACCATCACGCTTGCTGTCGCATCCCCGGCAACGATCGCCGCCGCACCGCCATCACGGGCCGCCAGTGCGGCACTCCGGACATCGAGCCTCAAGCCCCCCTCGCGGGAGTGTTCGTCCGGCCCGTGACAACTCCAGCAATGGTTGGCGAGGATCGGCTGCACCGCCCGAGCCAACTCCAGATCCGATTCAGAAGCCCGCAAGCTCACGGCCGGCAGCGTGACGAGCACGAACAGCCGGAGGGCCACCCATAACGAGGGGTGTTTCATCGGCTCATCTCCCAAAGCAGTTCCATCACTCAATCCCACCCTCAGCTGCCCCATTTTTCCAATTTCTGACCGATTCCGGAGCTTGAAGCGATCCCCACGGAGCAGCCGACTTTCAATCCGGAAAGAATTCCGGCCAAAATCGACCTCTGCTGCGTATTCGCTATAGTTTCAGGTATATCTTCTGATCCAAAGAGGGGTCTCTCCGGTCCCCAAGCACCCCCTTAAGAGTGTCCTTCGGCGGGCGTCCCCGCAGTCAGTGCGTTTTCTTCACAGCTTGGACGCCCCATGCGGATCGTGATGCAACTGTTCCGCCGGCTGCGTTCAATCCAGACGGTCTGGCCTGTCCGCTGTTTCGTAACGTCTTGGAACCACAAGCGGCCTCGGCGATCCAGGTTTCTGCCGGCTAAGGGTCGTCGACTCCACCTCGCAAGTCAATCGCTCGAACCGCGTCTTGCTCTTGCCTACTCGAACTTCGAGAGCACACCGTTCTCCGTCGGCACGGGGCATGGCACTGCCGTCCCGGCCGCAGTGGCGATCGTCGACGCCCGCGACCTTACGTCATCCGAATTGAGCAACGCCATCGGCTGCGATCCGACGGTGTTGATCGGTCGCACGCCTGGAATCGACACAATCCTCCACAGGGTCTTTGCCCCTGCTGCGGTCGACGCCGCGGCGTTTGACCACGAGGTCGGTTCGCTCGAGCAGCGACTCCTTACCGGGACGTCGGCGCTTGGAGTCTCCTTCAAGATCGTTGATCCCTCGGTGCTGGGCGACCACGGTGGTGCTTACGCCGCCGCGGCTCCCGACGGCCCAACGATCTTTCTTCGAGCCGACATTCTGGCTGGCGCTCCGCTGATAGCCCGCTCGGTTGTTTTCGAGGAGATCGGCCACCACATCGACGCGATCCTCAATCATGGCGTCGACTCTCGTGGCGACGAGGGGGAGTACTTCTCCGATCTCGTCACCGGCGGATCGCTCACCCCAGCAGACCAGACGCGCCTTCTGGACGAGAACGACCATGGGATCATCACCGTTGACGGAGCGTCGATCGCTGTCGAGTTCAACACCATCGGCAGCGCAGCCACGTGGGTGAAGTATTTGGAAAATGGACTGGCCGTGCCGCTCCAACCGCACCTTACCCTCCAACGAAACACCGGCGTTGGCCTCTCGGCTCCCGACACGATTACCAGCGTCACCCTGACGATTCCCTCGGCCTCCGTCAGCGACCGAATCAGGGTCATCGATGCCACGAACGACGCTGCCGGCCACACTCCATCCCAACTTGCCAACGGCATTGCTCTCCCCGAATCGAACATCCCCAAGACCGCGTTCTGGGTTCGACTGGAAAACGGCACCTCGATCGGCTTCGCCTACAGCGTCACGGCCTCGGGCACGTTCACCTTCACATCACCGGGAACGACCGGAACCGCCTCGTTCACCGCGTTCCAGAAACTCATCCGCAGCGTCTGCTACGACAACACCTCCCCAGCACCGGCGACGACCGGGCGTTTATTCACGTGGAATATCACGAGCGTCGTCACCTCCAACGGCGTCCCGGCTCCAGCCAGAACTGCCAGCGAGACCGTCACGACCATTCCGGCGAACAACGCTCCTCTGATCGAAGTGGCCACCCCACCGAACGATCTTATTGAAGCGGGGCTCAACAGCGATGGAGTGGCTCGCTCTTCCGCAACGCTGAAGAAGTCGGACGTCGACAGCACATCCGTGACGTATGACAGCCAGTGGCTCCAGGACCATGGATGGACAACCAAAGACAGCGGACAGACTTTTACCGCGAACAGTGCTCATGGCACAGCAACCCTGACAGTTGCCACTGACACGGTTACCTACCAACTCGACAACTATCTTCCGGCCACCGACAACCTTGCCGACGGCGATGTGGCGGAGGACACGTTCGATATTCAGATCATCGACAACGGTGTTGCCAACCACCGTTCGTCAGGCAAGCCGCAGTCATCGCTCAAGCAGTTGACATTCCGGATCCTTGGCAAGAGCGATCTCACAACGACGGCCGACACAACAGAGTCCGTCAGTTACACCGAGAAGAGTGCACCGGTTTTTCTGCAACCCGCAATCACACTCCATCGCAATACTGGTACTGAATCGAATGCTCCGGAAACGATCAAGAACGTCACGCTGACCATTCCTGAAGCGTTGACCTCCGACCGAATCCGGGTTGTGGGCGCCAAGGGCGATGCCGCCGGCATCGCTGGTTCGATCTTCGACACGGGCGTGTCGGTGCCGTCAGACTCGACGACATCGGCCGACTTCTGGGTGCCTACGCCTGACGGTGGATTCAACCGTTTCACCGGCTCAGTAACTGCCGGTGGAACCTACACATTCACCTCGTCGTCAACTCTCGGACCAACATCGTTCACCGGGTTTGAGAATCTGCTTCGGAAGGTTCAGTATGAGTCCACGACGGCCGCCCCAATCGCGGGCCAGCGGACGTTCTCCTGGGTGATCGCCAGAACCGCCACAGGCAGCGACCACCCTCTCCTTGCCCGAACGCTGGAAGAGTCGGTCCGCATCATTCCTGTCAATGACGCTCCAGTGGTCGCCGTGGGGAGTCCATCAAATGACCTCGTCGAGGCCTCTCCGAAGACCATAGGCGTCAATGTCGCCACGTTGTCACTGACGAAATCCGATGTGGATAGCACTTCGATTCACTACGACGTGAATTGGATGCTCTCCAATGGATGGACAGGCACGAGCAGCAACGGCATTTACACTCAATCGGGCCGCTACGGAACGGCGTCGCTGAACGTCGCGACCGACACCATCCGTTACGTTCTCGACGACGCAAATCCTCCCACGGCTGCCCTGAAGACGGGTGAGACGGTAAGAGACCTGTTTCTCGTCAGGGTGGCAGATGACCTCGGAGCCACAAGCGACGCATCCGTGGCATTTGTCATCCACGGCACGGACGACGCTTCCAACACTTCTCCGACCGTCGTCGCCTCTCTAGTCTCCAACACACTTGCCGAAGCAGGCGCCCTCGTCGCCGGCGTCAACACCGCCACCGCCACGTTCACCATCTCGAGTGTCGATAGCACCGTCAACTACGACACCAGCTGGCTCCAAGCCCATGGCTGGGTCACCGCGGACGGCGGCGTCACCTATGCCTTTACCGGCACCTACGGCACCGCCACGCTCGAACTCTCCACCAACGTCGTCTCGTATCTCCTCGACAATTCTTTCAGTTCCACCAATGCCCTCTCCGAGGGCCAAGTTGTCGTAGAGCAGTTCGCTATCCAGGTGGTCACCGCGAGCGGAATCACGGCCCAATCCACCGTCGAGTTCAGAATCATCGGCTCGGCCGACGCCCCGACGATCGCGGTTGGAGCCGTCTCCAACGGCCTCACCGCTGCGGGCGCAGGGGGCGCCGGCGTCAACTCCGCCTCGGTGCCTCTCACGATCTCGAGCGTTGATAGCACTGTCAGCTACGACACCGGCTGGCTCCAAGCCCACGGCTGGGTCACCGCCGACGGTGGCCTCACCTACGCCTTCACCGGCACCTACGGCAC
>Ga0114959_10002158_pt1 | contig 16481 bp, 18 predicted proteins | sample C_130625_EF_Meta_FD_87317 | JGI IMG/M metagenome (GOLD analysis project Ga0114959, IMG submission 87317) | Freshwater microbial communities from Lake Croche, Canada to study carbon cycling - C_130625_EF_MetaG | ecosystem: Environmental > Aquatic > Freshwater > Lake | place: Lake Croche, Canada...
TGGAAGCCAGTCAGCATTTGGTCGCCACGGGTTCGCGATTTTTCGGATAGGTCGTCCCGCACTAAAATCTCAAGGGCTTTGATCGCTGCCGCGCACGCAAGGGGATTCCCGCCGAAGGTGGAAGTGTGAGCTAGCGGATTCTCGCGGTAGAGGGATTCGAAAACGGCGGGAGTGCCAAGGGTGGCGCCGATGGGCATGATTCCGCCGCCGAGCGCTTTGGCGAGCGTCATGATGTCGGGGGCGATGCCTTCTCGATCGCACGCGAAGAGTGTCCCCGCCCGCCCGAGGCCGCTTTGAACCTCATCGAAGATGAGTAGCGCACCGTGGCGATCGCAACTTTCGCGGAGGCTGGCGAGGTAGCCGTCCGGCGGGAGAATAATGCCGCCTTCGCCCTGGATCGGCTCGACAATCATGGCCGCGGTTTGGGAGTCAATCGTCGCGGCGGCCGCCGCCGAATCGCCGTAAGGCACGAACTCGACGCCCGGCATCAGCGGCTCAAACCGTTTGCGGTATTTTTCGCGTCCGGTGGTGGATAGGGCTCCAATCGTCTTGCCGTGATAGCTCCCTTCGGTACTGACGATTTTTTGGCGACCGGTGACGGCTTTTGCCATTTTGAGCCCGGCCTCAACGGCTTCTGTGCCCGAGTTACTGAAGAAAGCGTACTGCAGGTTTCCGGGAGCGATTTGGGCCAAGTTCGCGGCCAGATTTGCGGCATTGGCGCTGAAGAAAGCTTTTCCGGAGAGAGCGATGTGATCCAGCTGGTTTTTTACGGCTTCGATAATTTCGGGGTGACGATGACCGAAAGTGAAGGTTCCGTAGCCTCCCAGGCAGTCGATGAACTCGCGTCCTTCGTGATCACGAATGATGCTGCCTTCGGCGAATACTTCCACCCCAAAGCCAGCGAAACCCATCAGCTTGGCCAGCGAGGGATTGAGGTGCTGCGAGTACTTCTCGAACACATCGACGTAAAACTCTTCCGGGTTCACGCTAAGAATGTTACTTGGGAATCTAGCCAGCTTAATGGGCCGCGAGCGGCGAGTTAACTTCAACCTTGTCCAGCTTGCCATCACGGATGTGGAAGATACGGTCGCTCACGTCCAGCATCTTGTGATCGTGGGTCGCGGAAATGATCGTGACGCCTTGCTCCCGCTGGAGCATCCGGAGGAGGTCGATGATCTCTTGACCGGTTTTTAGGTCCAGGTTGCCGGTGGGTTCATCCGCAAGAATGATCGCCGGGCTATTGGCAAGGGAACGGGCGATCGCCACGCGCTGCTGCTGACCGCCGGAGAGTTCGGTCGGGCGGTGGTGATACCGGTGGCCAAGACCAACGAGATCGAGCAGCTTCATGCCTTTTTCTTCGGCTTCGTCGGGCGGAGTGCCGGCGAATAGCATGGGCATGGTGACGTTTTCCAGCGCCGTCCGCACCTGAATGAGATTGAAGGTCTGGAAGATGTAGCCAATCGTGTGGCAGCGCAGGAAGGCGAGTTCGCGCGGCGTGAGCTGCGCGATGTCAACCGAGTTGACGTACACCGATCCTTCGTTTGGCTTATCGAGGCCACCAACCATGTTGAACAGCGTGGATTTTCCAGAGCCAGACGGGCCCATGATGCTCAGATACTCTCCGGCGTAGATTTCGCACGTAACGCCGTTGAGTGCCCGCACGGCGGCTTCACCCTCACCGTACTGTTTCACCACTTCGACGGTGCGTACGACGACTTCGTTGTCTTTGATTTCTGGCATTGACTAGATTTTGTTCCTTAAATATCTACCCGTAGGGCAGCGGCGGCGGGCATCTTGGCCGCCTGAATAGCGGGGGCGATGGCGGCGAGTACGGTCATAAATACGCCCATACCGGTTGAAAGCGCGATGATTCCGGCCGCCGCCCCAAGATTCACCGGATTTCCCGAAGCCCCGGAAACGATTGCGCTGAAACCCACCCCGAGAACGGCCCCGGCAAACGATCCCGAGAGTCCAAGCAGCAGTGCTTCCAGGAAAAAGACCTTTACAATAAATCCGTCGCTGGCACCGAGACACTTGATCGTGCCGATTTCACGATATCGCTCCGTGACCGACATTAGCATCGAGTTGGTGATCCCGACGAGGCACATGAGCAGGGAAGTGCCGATGAGCCACTGGTTGCGCGCGGCTTCCTCGCTCCCCGTTTGGCCAGAGCTAAGTGTTTGCATGCTGGCGAAAAATGCGATGCCGAGCGCGATTCCCGAACTGGTGATGAGTTGGCGAAAGAAGCGGACCCGGATGCTGGCCATCGCTTGGTGCCAGGCCACCCAAAAGGGAGGATCGACGTTTTTGAACTGACTGCGGTCTCCGGTGACCGTGGGCTTTGGGATCGACATCGACCCTTCTACTATAGCCCAGCCTTAGTCCATTTTGAACCTGAATCTATTTCGAGATCTTCAGGTCGATGAGTTCTCGCTGTCCGAGCATCTGCAGGAAGGCGTGCAGCGAGGCTTCACTTTCGAGGCGATTCATGCCGAAATTCTGCTGGAGTTGCTTGGCAATCGCGCTGACGGAGTGATTTCCATCGCTGAGCTTCCAAACCAGCGCCCCAATGGGTTCTAGCTCTACCATCCGGTGGGAGGGCGCCTTCATTTTCTCGGCCATATAACGCATGAAGACTCCCTTAGAGCCCGTGATCGGCGCCTGAATTCGGATGCAACCGTCTTCGGCTTGCTCCCATTCCAATTCGGGTTTACGCAGCGGTCGGGCTTTGCCCATTTCTGCGCTGGTGAGCGGACGTTTTCCGCCCCGCCAAACTCGCTTTATCCAATCCATGCCACATCCGGTCTTAACGACTCGCGCCGAGAGCTTACTTGCACCACCGTCAGTTGGTTGCGATCGGCCTGGTAGCGCACCACGGCCATTTGGCGGGCGCCGTACCACGTTTTCGATTCGAGAATGGCGTGGTCCTCCGTCGCCGATACCACCGGGAGGCGGGTGACGCTCTCTGCCCATTCGGTGAGGGTGTGTTTGGCCATTAGTTGGGCCGCAAGACCCCACCGTTGCGCTTCGACACCGGATTTATCCAGACGCCAAAGGACGCGGGTTTTGCCGCTGACAAACTCTCGTTTCGTGGGGATGCAACCCAAAGGTAGGTTCACGGTGAGACCGAGTACGGACCAAGTCTCATGATCTTCGTGGGTACAACCCCGAAGGGTGCCGAGAAGTTTTCGATGCTGATTGGACAGACGTTCCGATCGCGTAGAGGAAACTTCGGCAAACACCACGCGTTTGGGATCAATCTCGGAAGACGCAAATCCACGACCGCTGAACGCTCCTTGGTACCGATAGGCAATCCCATTCTCGGCCGCCTCAAGCTCGTACGATAGGGCCACTTTCCGTTTTCGGGAATCGCCGTCGAGCTTCTTGAGATAGGTACGGAGTCGGCTCTCTAGATCAACGGCTCCGCGAATCTCTTGCCAGCGGATCTGGATGGCTCGATGAGAGCCATCACCCAGTTTGACGTAGCCAGCATCTCGCCGACCAGAAATGGTGGTTGGGGCCCAGTCTTCGTTGACATCTAGGGCCAGGCCCTCCCACGCGAAAGCCAAGCTTTAGGCGCTCTTGGGGGTGTCGGTCGGCGTCGGGGCGACGGCAGCCGGGGCCGGGGTGACGACCGGTACGGTTTCTTCTTGCTTCATGGCTTCGGCCATGGAGCGCTTGCCTTCTTCGACTCCCTTCTGGAGTTCGCCCACGCCCTTACCCACGCCGCGCATGAGTTCCGGAATCTTCTTGCCGCCAAACAGCACCAGAATGATTACGAGAATGACGAGTAGTTCTTGTCCGCCGAGTCCGAATGGCATGATTTTTTTCCTTAAACCTCTTGAGGAGATATACAGCTCACTTAAGTATACGTCTCACTCTCTGAACAACGTCTGAACCCGGACTGAAGTTCAGGTCAGTCCGGGTGATTGGGGCCGTCGGCAGCTACTTTGCCAAGCTAACGATAAGGTTTGCGCCTTCGCGGGCCGAGTTGGCGGTCTGGATGATGGAACCTTCCAGGATCTTTCGACCTTCTTCCACCGCCGTTCCTTCAATGCGGGCCACCACCGGGACCTTGATATCCATCTGCGAGAATGCGGTGAGAACGCCCTTTGCCACTTCATCCACTCGCGTGATGCCACCGAAGATGTTGATGAAGATGCCTTTGACGTTGGGATCCATGAGGATAACCTCCATGCAGCTCTTCACGCGCTCGGCCTGAGCTCCGCCGCCTACGTCAAGGAAGTTTGCCGCGGTGCCACCGGCGGCACTGATCTCGTCGATGCTTTGCATTACGAGACCCGCGCCGTTACCCATAATGCCAATCGTTCCGCCGAGGCGGACGTAGGCGATACCGCGGTTGCTGGCTTCGGCCTCAATCGGGTCTTCGGCCGAATCGGCGCTGGTGGATTGGTATTCGGGATGTCGATACATCGCGTTATCGTCGATGCTGACCTTAGCGTCGGCGGCAATCAGCTTGCCCTCCGGAGTTAGGGCGCAAGGGTTGATTTCCACCATTTCTGCGTCGGCGGCTTCATATGCCTGCACCAACTGCTTGATCATCTTGACCATCTGGTTACGAGCCGGCTTGGGGATGTTCGCCTTCGCGATCGCATTTCGAATCTCGTAATCGCACAGGCCCCACTTGGGATCGATGGCAAACTTCACGATGGCGTCGGGATTGTGCTCCGCAACCTCTTCGATCTCCACACCACCCTCGCGACTAATCATCACGATGGACTTCTGGATGTTTCGATCCAGCAAAATGGCGACGTAATACTCTTCGGCGATGTCGATGGTCTCCACGACCAAAATCTTCTCAACGATCAAACCGGTGGGGTTCTGGATGCTGACCAATCGCTTGCCGATGAGTTCCTTGGCAAAATCGCCAGCGGCTTCGGCGTCGTCAAACAGCTTCACGCCGCCCGCCTTTCCGCGCCCGCCCATCAGGACCTGAGCTTTGACTACCACGCGGCCCCCGAGCCGCTCCGCAATCGCCTTTGCCTCCGCCGGATCCGACGTGACGTCACCCTTGGCAACCGGGACGCCAAACTTGGCTAGCAATTCTTTGGATTGGTACTCGTGAAGCTTCATACGCAATGCTGAGAGTACCAGCCCTCCTCCGACGGCGGCAGGGAAGAGGCGCAAAAATGCCTCGTTCACGAGGGTGAACGAGGCACGAATCAGAATGCTGCGATTAAGGATTCACTCGGTAGGTGAAGCTACCGGTCACTGATTGCACGGGAAACACGTAGCTCGCGGTGTTGTAACCCGATCGGGTCGGGACGAGCGACCGCAGAATCAACGAGTAGTTGCGAGTGGTCTTGTCGTAGTACTGGGTCGGCATCGAGTCGACGGAGTAGGTGAGCTGACCAGATGCGCCCGGCACGCTGGTGACGAGGTCGTACTTAGATGTCACATAGTTCCAGAGGAACAGCTGTACGGTGGACGCAGAATTGGCGCCAAAGGATGCCGAAATGGTGGCCTTGCGCATTTGGGCAACTGGGTTAGATGGCATTCGGAAAACCGACGTGACCCCGGCAGCTTGACCGAGATTTCGAATCGACTCCGACTGGATGTTCATGAACGGAGCCGTGCCGAAAACGGCGGCGCCTTGGAAAACACTCTTGCTGACAAGAGTTGCCGATATCGGAACGGAAACAGTGAAGTAATCAACCGCCTTAAACGCGTTAATACGACCACTCTTCACGAACGGACCGACGTTATCGGCGGTCTTGCTGATGACATCCAGGATTTGCTGGGGCTTGGCGGTCGGGGCGTAGCTCCAAACCAGTCCCACCAATCCTGCCGTGATGGGACAGGCCATAGAAGTCCCACTCTCGTAGGCGTAACCGCCTCCGGGCCAGATGGTCGAATAAATTTCGTCACCGGGCGCGGCAACATCGATCAAAGTCTGGTTGTAATTGGAGAACCAAGCCTTCTGGTCGCTGGAGTTAGTGGCAGCCACGGAATAGACGTTATCGTAGTTCGCCGGATACATCGGGTTGACGGCCGCGTCTAGGTTATCGTTACCCGCCGCCGCGACGACGATCTTACTTTTGCCCCAGGCGTACTGGACCGCATCCGACATCGCCTGGCTTCGTCCGTAGCCACCCAGGGACATGGAAAGGACTTTGGCTTCGCTGTCCGCGGCATATTTGATCCCGCCGATAATTTGGTCCGCGGTGCCGCCTCCGCCGCTACTGAGCACCTTGACTGGCAGAATGCGGATGTTGTAACCCATTCCGGCACCTCCCAGACCATTGTTGGTGGCAGCCCCGACTAAACCAGCGCAGTGGGTGCCGTGGCCCTGATCGTCCATGGCGTCGTCATCGTTATTGACGAAATCTTTGCCCTTGGAGACCATTTTGGACTTGAGGTCCTCGTGGGTGTAATCCACACCCGTGTCAATGACCGCTACGACCATCGAGCCAGACCCCTTGAAAATGTCCCACGCCTGCGGCGCTTTGGTGATGTTCACCCAGTACTGCTTACTGATGCCCGGATCATTTGGCAGTCCTAACGCCCGCAAAATGTAGTTCGGCTCCACCGATACAACGCCAGGGGCCCGCTTGTAATAATCCATTGCCCGAGACACGGACGAGGAAGAAGGAATGGACACCTTTCTCCAGCCGGCAACGCCTAAATCCTTGCTCAGGCCACTTCCGAAGACGGGGTCAACGAGACCCGGCTGAAATTCGGCCGTGGTCTTGATCAGGATGGAGGTGGCGCTGGCATCGGGTTGCGTTCCGGCAAAGCCGATTGCAGCAAGCAAACCGAGACCCACGGCGGCGGACGGTCTAGTGATTTTCATATGTATGGCCTAGAAATTCTTTGGTGGCGCAGTAGCGCATCCGCACTATATTACGACAAGAAAAGGACGAATGTGCCGCTGAATTTGCGGGATTTCTTATGTGAAATCACAAGTTCTTTGAGGTTAGTGCCTTCATGGTGAATTAAAACGCGCCGACGGAGAATTCCCGAATGACGTAGTCACGACGGTCTTGCTCCAGGACGTACACGTGGCGGGCTTGTCGTTGCCGCCCCCAGGGGTCAATGTAAAAGTGGGTGGCCGCAACCTGCGCAAAATCGCCGCTCATCCAGACCTGCGTGATCCGGTAGCCCGTTGTCCGACTGTTAACAACTCCGTCGGTGTAAAGGTCCAGAAAGTCATCCGCCGGGATGGAATATTGGTAGGCGCCATTAAAACCCACGCCGACCAAGCCGCGCCGGGGAATCAGCGATTCAATATCTCTTCGCCTTCCGTACTGAAACGCTAGAATGATCGTCTCCACGGCATCGTCGAGGTCGCGAAGCTGACCGTACTGGTAGCGAACCGTCCAATCGAGCATCGGGGGATTGACGTAGATGATTTGCGGCCCGTAGATGTACGGCGGAAGCGAGAAGTACGTGTACCAAGGGCTGGGGAACTGGCCGCCAAACTGGTTGGGATAGTAGACATATCGGGGATAGGTGAACCAGGAGTCCTGCCAGTCGCGGCGGTAATGAACGTATCCAAATCGAAGGCCATTCACGACCGGGCGTCGGTTTCCGGGGGAGATCTGGGTGCCGGCTCTTACTCCCGAGTTCATTCCTCCGGGAGGCGATCCGACGGTATAGGGGGTCGATTGGCCGCTGCGTGCCCAATTGTTTCCGGTCGATGCGTTTCCGTTCGCTTGCCCGTGAACGCCGCCGAATAGGTTGGTCGGTTGGACCGTGTTAAACCCGGTTGGGACGGTGTTATTGCCTGGATTTTGTACCTGGTGGGTTGGCAATGGATTGCCAAGCGCCATTACGGAAGCGAGCAAGATTGCATTCATGCCATTCAGACGGTTCGCGACCGGCCAAGTTGCTCACAATATGAATATGTCGGACCGACGGATTGCACTAATTCCTGGAGACGGTATCGGACCGGAAATCACCGCAGCCACGCTGCGAATTCTCGAAGCCGGGGGCTTCGAGGCGGAATACGAAATTCTGGAAGCGGGGCAGCCAGCGTTGGATAAGGGGCTGGCGGTTATGCCGGACTCGACGATTGCGCGCATCGGCGAACTCGGGATTGCCCTGAAGGGTCCAACCACGACGCCAATTGGTAAAGGGCACACCAGCGCTAATGTTGCGCTGCGAAAGGCACTGGACCTCTTTGCCAACGTCCGCCCTACCCGTTCCATCCCCGGGCTAAAAACGCACTTTGACAACGTCAAAATTGACCTGATTATTGTTCGCGAAAACACCGAGGACCTTTACGCGGGCATAGAGTTTCAGCCGCATAAGGACATGGCGCAGGCGGTGAAAGTGATCACCCGCCCTGGCTGTGCTCGCCTTTTCAAATATGCCTTCGAAATGGTCCGAAAGCAGGGGCGAAAGCGCATCACGGCCGTTCACAAGGCAAACATCATGAAGCTCACGGACGGCATGTTTCTGGAGGAGTTTTACAAAGCGGCGGCCGAAAATCCCGACATCATTGCCGACGACATCATCGTGGACAACTGCTGCATGCAGTTAGTGGTGCGGCCGGAGCAGTTTGATGTGATCGTGACCGAGAATCTCTACGGCGATATCGTCAGCGACCTTTGCGCCGGATTAGTTGGTGGATTAGGGCTAGCAGCCGGGGCAAATATCGGAGAAAGCTGCGCGGTTTTTGAAGCGGTTCACGGTTCGGCCCCAGATATCGCAGGGAAGGGAATTGCCAACCCGACCGCCCTCTTGTTTACGTCGCTTATGATGCTTCGCCATCTCGGTGAGCGATCGATTGCCGATCGGATTGGTCGCGCGACGCTGCAAGTTTTGGGTGATGGTCAGGTGTTGACCGGCGATCTCGGTGGTCATGCCACGACCGCCGAGTACACCCAGGCGATCATCGACCGCCTGGCCGATGTCGGTTAGGGAGCAAGCCGGGCGGAGACCCACTCACCGTCCGTCAGCGTACTTACGATACGGTCGTGAAGACGCGCCGGACGGCCTTGCCAAAATTCGAAGTAGTGGGGAACCAGACGATAGCCGCCCCAGTGCTCGGGGCGGGGCACCTCGGTCGGGTGCGCTACAGACAGATCGTTAACTAATTTCTCCAATTGATCGCGCGATTCTACGGTTTGGCTTTGGGGACTCGCTGCGCTCGCTAGCTGACTATCGCGGGGGCGACTGTGGAAATAGTCGTCGCTTTCGACAGCGGGTAGCCGCTCGATAATGCCTTCCACGCGAACTTGGCGTTGAAGTTCGGCCCACCAGAAGGTCACCGCGGCGTGTGGGTTCACTTCGATCTCGCGACCTTTGCGGCTGAGATAGTTAGAAAAGAAAGAAAGTCCGGCTGAATCGAGACTCCGTAAGAGAACAAACCGGGCCGATGGCTGTCCAGACGGGTTGACCGTGCTCAGGCACATGGCATTGAAGTCACCGGTGGCAGGACCGCCCGAGAGTTCCGCTTTCTCGGCGTCACGAAGCCAATCTCGCAACTGGTCGAGTGGATTTGATTCGATCGCGTCCAACTCTCCCCGCGAGTACTCGGAACGAGCTTGGAGTTTCATTGAAACAATCTACGAATATTCCGGGTATTAAGGATGCAACGCATGAAAATTCTGGAAGAACTGTCTGGCCCGTGGAGAGGCATGTCCATCCAAGACGGCGTGCGCATTTCGGAAGGCATCCGATTTTGGTTTCAGGCAGGGGTGATTTCTGGTGAAGGCAGTGATCGTGACGGCGAGTTTCGCATGACCGGTCGGTACCAAAATGATGGAACCATCGGGATGATGCGTGTCTATCACGTCTGCAATCACACCCCCGAAGCAGTTGGCATTCCGTACGAGTACCGGGGTGTTTGGAATGGCAGCTTTATCGAAGGCCGATGGTTTGTCGTGTCGCATCCCAACGAGGGCGGTCCATTTGAAATGTGGCCCGAGCGAGAGGTGGATCTGCAGGAATTGGCGATTCACTTTCACCAACGAGAACTGATTCAGGCTTAGCGCTGCCGATCGGCGGGCGTCGTTTTGCAGTTTGGTACGCTGAGACGATGGCAACCCATACGCCTCCCAGCGAACTCATCCAGGCTTACGTTGATGCGTTCAACCGGCACGATCTGGAAGGGCAACTCGCCGTGCTGCATCCCGATGTCGAACACGAAATCAATGAGGGTCCCACGGAAGTTGGCATCGCTGCATTTCGCCGGTTCAAGGAGAAAATGAATGTCCATTACCGAGAGCAACTGCGGGATGTTCGCGTCTACGGCGACGCAGATTCGGGAGCCTGCGAGTTCATTTGTGAGGGGGAGTATTTAGTATGCGACGACGGGCTGCCGGCCGCGCACGGTCAGCGCTATTCCATCCGAGCGGCATTTTTCGTATCGGCCGCGGAAGGCAAGATCACCCGAATGACCTCTTATTACAACCTGAAGAACTGGATCGATGCTGTTAGCGCGTAATGTGCGGGGTGGCCCTCTGGCCCCTTGTTCGTCCAAGCCGTTGACGGGTTACTATCGAAACGGCTGTTGCGACACCGGCCCCGAAGATCTCGGGATTCACACGGTCTGCGCGGTAATGACGTCCGATTTCTTGGCCTACAGCGCGTCGGTTGGTAACGATCTCGGTTCGCCACGTCCCGAATACGGCTTTCCGGGGCTGCAACCGGGCGATCGATGGTGTTTATGCGCGGCGCGCTGGGTGCAGGCATTTGAGGCGGGTTTTGCGCCGCGGGTTGTGTTGGAAAGCACTCATCTCGCCACGTTGGCCCTCATCGACCTGGAAGATCTGGAGCAATTCGCGGTCTAACGCATGAGATCTGCCCAGGCTTTCCGCCATTGGGTGTGCACGTATCGGGGGACGGCATAGCGGTTGGATTTCGGGGTGATTGGCACTTGGGTTTCGGCGAAGGCGAGATCGTAATATTTAGACGCGATCGACTCGACGGCAAAGTTGTGTTTCCCGTCGGGATAGGCGAAGTAATAGATGGGTTGAGATAATCGGGCTCGGAGCTCGCGTTGGCTATCGGCCATCTCTTTTAGAAATTCCGCCGGCTTTAGTTCGGTAACGGGCCGATGCGTGACGGTTTGGCTGCCGATCGTGACTCCCTTCTGCACACATTCCGCTAATTCAGTCCAAGTCATTTTGGGGCGTCCCTGGGGGGAACCCACGTAGCCCGAGTGTACGAATTGGATGCTTGGAATTTGATACCGGGTGAGGATCGGCAGTGCGTATTTGTAGAAGCCTCGGTAGTTATCGGCGAAGGTGATCAGAACCGTGCGGGGAGGGACTGTCCCGACTCCTAATATAAGCCGCTCAATTTCTTTCGGAGTGGCGAAGTGCGCTTTTTGAGACTTTAGCCACCGGATCTGTGATTCGAATTCCGTCAGCGTGCAATCGAACCAGACCTGCTTCCGTGGGGTGATGTCGTGGTAAGTCAGCGCGATTGCTTTGGTCGGCGAAACCAATGAGGGTGCTATTGCCAAAATGGACGCAATCGTGACGGTAATGAGCACTCACTGATTATAATGGCGCGGTGTTCCTTTTGAACCTGCAAGCGGTACGAGGGACCGTCGAATTGTATCGAGCTCGCCAGCTTCCGTTACCGGAGCTGAGTGTTTCCGGGTCTCGGCTACCTGTTTCTCCCGAGCGATACAGGCTCAGTTACGAACTGACGGGGACAACCATGCGGGATGGGCGCATGGCGGGCCCGGGGCAGGGGAGCTTGCGTGGCCGCAATTTTGCCGCGGATTTCGACAAAGTGAAGTTGGACCTGCCAGCGGGCGAAGCCTCGTGGGACCACGCGCGGATTTGGCAGAACAGCTTTGAGATACAGACGGGCCGCTACGAGAAAACGGCGAAGGGACTGGAGGTATCGGATGCTTATGCCGTCATCCGAGCGGAACGATTGCCGCTACTCACCGTGCGAGCCGACAAGATCTCGGTGGCGGACGGTAAGGGCCAAGCGACCGGAGTCCGAGTATCGCTACTTAATCGATTCGACGTCAATATCGGAAATATTCCGGTCAAGATTCGCACGGGAGAAGCAACTGATCTCAACCAAGTGCTCCGCGATGTGGCGGAATGGAAGGCCGATTCGCGGTCGATTGCGAACTCGGAGGGAGTGGTTATCGGGAAGTCACCGGTGGGCCGATTTTCCGCCGGTGGCGGAATTGGGTTCCGGTGGGGTGAGTATCCGTCTTACGACGTCCAAGCGGCGTACCGGCTGGCGGGTGATGCGTCCGCTTCTCCCGACATCCGTCATCCGCGCGTGACCCAGATAGACATTACGGCCGACTTTTTCAGTAATGTTGGTGTTCGCGATCCTGCGGTCCTTCAGACCGTTTTCATCCCTCACACGTCGATCGGTTATTCCGGCATCGTGAATCGCTTTTACGATGATGTGACGGCGCCAGACCTTAACAACATTCCGGTTGCCATCGGTCTCGAGAATGTTGGGCGGCTTGGATCAACCGGATATCAGGTTCAGCTTCGAGGCGAAATGATCCACAGCCGTCGCGACGGAAATGTGAATCGGGCGTCGGCGTTTGGTACTTGGTTGGCTTACGACGATGACCTGCAGCGAGGAATCCACGTTTCATCGCGGGTAGATGGTTTTAGCACCCAAGTCAGCGGCAGCGATTTCAGTTGGGTGCGACCGTCGGCGGGGGTGGCGGCACGGTTAACACCGTGGATGCGGATCAGCGGGGCGGGATACTACACGCAAACTTCGGGACACCGAGTGTTAGCGGTGGATTCCGTGACATCAGGAACCGAAATTGCGGGCCGCATCGATTTTCTCACCGTGCCGATGGAGACGGGCATCAACGTTCGGTACGAGGTCGAGAACCGTCGTTGGGGATCGATCCAGCTTTACTGGCGGCAGGTGATTGGCGCGGCCGAAACATACGTTCGGTTCGATCCCCGATCGAAAGGACTGGGATTTGGGTTCAAACTTCGTTCCGAGGCGATCCAATCGGTCTTCAAGTCCAGTCGGGTGGTGAACGTGACGCGGGAAGAGATCGCGGACTCCAGCGGCTTGGACAAAAAGTAAACTAGTCCTATCGCAAACGTCGACCTTGGCCTGATCTTGCAGAAAAATCCCTTGGTGCTGGCGCCAATGGAGGACGTGACGGCGCAACCGATGCGGCGAATCGCAAAGCGCATAGCCAATCCGGGGCTGATGGTCACCGAGTTCGTAAGCGCGATGGCCATCCACTACGGCGCGAAAAAGACGTACAAAAAGCTTCGCGTTCATCCCGATGAGCGCCCGCTATCGATCCAGATTTTTGGGGGTGATGCGGCGATCATGGCCGAGACCGCACGAGTGGCGGAGTGTTTTGGCCCCGATGTGATCGATATCAACATGGGGTGCTGGGTTCCCAAGGTCTGCAAAACTGGAGCTGGTGCGGCGCTTCTAAAAGACCCGGACATCGCGGAGGAGATCGTTCGCTCGGTGGTCAACGCGGTTTCGGTGCCCGTGACGGTGAAGGTGCGGGCCGGATGGGATTACTCCCTTTTCGCTGCGCCCGATTTGGCGCGGAGGTTTCAGGATGCCGGGGCACGGATGATCACCCTGCATGCCCGCTTCGCCAAACAAGGCTACGAGGGACAGGCCGATTGGGACCTGATTCGGCAACTCCGTGAGTCGGTGACCGTCCCGCTGGTGGGCAACGGAGACGTAAAGACGGCCGAAGACGCCCTTCGCATGCGGGCCGAGACCGGGTGCGACGGGGTGATGGTAGGACGCGCGGCAATCTCTAACCCCTGGCGGCTTCGTGACATTCAGCGAGGCCTTCAAGGCCTGCCTCCGGGGCCACCGCCAACTATCCGGGAACGCATTGAAACCGCCCTGGAGCATCTTCGACTGCAGATCGAATACGAGGCTGCTTCCGATGAGCCGGGCGATCCTGAGTTCCGCGCGTGTCGCGAACTTCGCGGTCAGATCCCGATCTATATCAAAGGCGAGATGGGAGCCAGCGTTCTGCGCGACCGACTCACAAAATGCTCGTCGTACGCCGAGTACGAGGACCTGTTGATGGGGTTCGGCGCGGCGAGTCACCGGCCCTAACGCCCAACCAGTAAACTGACCAGCGATGACCGTCGCCCAACTAAAAGCGGAACTTGACTCGGGTGCCACCCCCCTATTGTTAGACGTTCGAGAGCCGGATGAGTTGGAAATCTCTCGTCTCGATGGCGTGACTTTGATTCCGATGGGCGAGATTCCGGATCGCTATACCGAGCTGGATCCGAACGCGGACATCGTCCTGGTGTGTCGGTCGGGCTCGCGAAGCGCCAAGGTGATGGCATTTCTGGACGAAATGGGCTTTACCCGGTTGCGCAATCTCGATGGCGGCATGAATGCCTGGGCCACCGAGATTGATCCGTCGCTGCCGGTCTACTAACTACTTGGGGTCGGAATCCGTCGGCACAGCGGCGAAGCCGCCATCGAAGAACTTCCGGGCCAGAATGCACGAACCGCCAATGTTGGAGAGGTGATTCAGGTCCGGATTGATGATGCCGTGGTAACCGAGGGTGGTGGAGGTGACCCCGTTCGCCCGCATCGCCTTCACCGCCGACTGAGTATTGCCAAACGAGACCAACGTGTCCGACGTTAGTCCGGTGAGATACATGGGAACGGTGGGTTTCCAATTGTACGTGTCGTAGCTCTTGAGCATGGCGTACATGGGGAACGACGGATCAGGAGTGGAAAGCCCTTTTGCCGCCGCCGGTTGCATGATCGCGGAGATGTGGTAATTGCCGTCCTTGTCCTTAATGAATCCATCCAGGGTCGCAGGAAGCAGCGGGCCAAGCAGGACATCGGCGGTGGTTTTGCTTCCGTTAAAGAAGGTCGGAATCTTGCTCGCGATGTTCTTTTTGAAGATGGCTCCGGGAGGAATATTGTAGTACGCGTTCGCGGCGTAAGCAATGTCGCCCACCAGCATTAAAGGCGCGTACTGAAGCTTGTCCGGTCTCCCCGCAATCGGCCCCATCAACATTTGTCGCTGAGCACCCGAGAGGTCATACGGACCGGACATGGGAGCGGACGCGGTGAAATCAACACTCGGGATGGGATTCTCTTCTAGAGCTTGGCAAAGGGCCATCGCATTCTGCCCGCCCTCGGAATAGCCAGCAACGAAGACTTTCGGCTCGATTGGCTGGTGCGTTCCGGTAGCGACGGTGAAGGCGGCTAAAGCAATGTCCCGTCCGGACGTCGCGTTCTTAGATCCCATCACATACGGGTGCGGATCGGTACTGACGCCTTGACCCAAATAGTCGGGCATCGCAACCGCGTAACCGCCGCTGAGAAATACGGCGATCGCCGTGGCGCCTTCATTGTAGGTGGTGGGTCCACTGATGCCGGCGCTGGGACACTCGTTTTGCCCAAGCGAAGTGCCATGCATGTACACCACCAGCCCCTTCGTCGCGCCTCCGGTGGGAATCGCAACGGCTCCCGATAGCGTCACCGGTTCGCCGAGAAAGTTCTTTGAGGAGTAGGTGACCTTGTAATACGTCCCGCCCAGGGTCGCATCGGGAAGGGTGCCAAAGGCGGGGTCAGCCAGCGGCACCTTGAGCTTATCCTTCATGAATGCCGTTAGATCGGCGGCAGAAAACGTTTGGAGCGGAGTGAATTTAACCGGATCGGAACGGAGAATTCGGTCGCTATTACTTCCGCCGCATCCCAGCAGAAACAGAGCACTAACAGCACAGATTGACGCGGTCGTGCGCGACCTTGAGCAACGCAGAATCTCCGCAATTTACCCAGTGATATATCGACAAAGGTACTCACGTGAAAATACCTTCCCTCAAATAACAATTTCCCATGTGTCCGTGCGGGACCCATGGGAAATGAGAATCGAGGCAACCAGGGAAGTTACTTCTTAACGAACTTTCGCTTGGTCTTATCGAATCCAAGCTCAAGTTTCTTGGCATCGTAGTGCCAAACGGGCGATCCAGAACGCTGATAGAAGCATTGGTAGCTGCTGAGCAACGAGGCGACCAATCGGCGGCTGCTGCGTCGAACAACATTGACCTCCGCCAAAAGCGTGAGAAAGTCGGCACCCTTCGGCCAGTTCTCCATCACTTGGATGAGAAGGTCGAGTGTGCTCTTGCCTTCGGCATCGGCACCGATTTCGCGTAGCTCTTCCATGCGGTCGCTTTCGATGAAAATCACCGGATCCGGCTCACGCTGCCATACGAACTCGAAGGTATTCGCCTTGTTGGTCTTGGTGAGGTTGAATACCGCACCGCTTTCCACCGGCTGCTCGAACCACCAATCGATCCATCCGAAGATGAGACGAGCCTGGTGATTTGCCCACACGGAGAGTTCGCGACCGTGGTCGTCCACGATGATGAGTTCTTGAACCTTTGGCTCGCTTTCCAGGAATCCGGTCGGCAGCTGACACATCGGGAAGGTTCCCAGTTCGCGATGGACTGCCTTGAGGGCCAAGCGAACGGTGTCCGGCATAAGTCGTGGGGCGGGCGAAATATCTTCGTCCATCACGTCCATAGCCAGCGGGTGGGTCAACA
>Ga0114959_10002159_pt1 | contig 16475 bp, 22 predicted proteins | sample C_130625_EF_Meta_FD_87317 | JGI IMG/M metagenome (GOLD analysis project Ga0114959, IMG submission 87317) | Freshwater microbial communities from Lake Croche, Canada to study carbon cycling - C_130625_EF_MetaG | ecosystem: Environmental > Aquatic > Freshwater > Lake | place: Lake Croche, Canada...
AATAAAGCAGAATATTTGGATAAAAAAATAAAGCAATTAATAGATGATCGAATTGCCGAACTGAAAAAGGCAAAAGGTAATCATATAAATAAATAATATAAACCTTTGTAACAAGATACTAAATGGAAAGAATAGTTTTTAGTTGCGGTGATGAAGAGCATCTACCGATTGTTACTGGGTATGGACACAATTTAAAGTTGCACAATGTATGTTTGTGTGAATTTTTTGAAAAAGAAAATAATGGGCTTTTTCGAAAATTAAAAATGATAACAAATCTGAATAGCAAAAGAATAGAAATAACTCTGATACAATGTAATGATGAAGGATTTTGGAAATTTATTGAAGGATGTTTAAGTGTATCTGATAAAAAAATTAAAATTATCGATTATAAAAAATATTCGTCGTTACAAATAGAAGAATGGTGCTATGACAATATACACGCGATTCGATTAGCGCAGGATATTTCTTCGTAGTGATCTTTAAGCCTTTTTGTAAAATATATTATGAAAACAGCATAAAGGATGTACGATATAATGAGTATAATACCTAGACACATAAGAAAATATGTACCGCGACGACTACACCAATGATTTCATGAACGACGGACAAGATGAATATGAGAAGTCCAATAAGAAGATTTTTGAGGATATGAAGAAAGATGACAAGGGATTCTATACTTGGGGATTTAAAAATTCCAAGGTAGAGACGTATAGTTCTGGTGAGTTGGGATCTCAAATAAGAGATGCTGTCACTGGGGATCGCTATCGAGATTACAAAGTTGGATCAAAATATGAGGACCTTTTTTTCAAAGTAAAGATGGTGTCGAAGAATTTTGATGGAAAAGATGCACCGACATTTTTTTATTCGAGCCCGGAGCAGTATGAAAAACATTCTAGGGAGATTATTGCGTCAGAAATAAAGGATAAATGGATAACAAAGAAGATGGCCGCTGATGCAAGTCTGCGTAGAGAAATGGAGCGCAACGAGGAAAGAACCCGTAATTTTACGATTGTAACATAGATGAAAAGATCTATCAAAGTTTTTATTATAATATTATTTATATAAATGAATTATACAAAAAATTTGAGTCATTACGGAGACATTTTAGCAATACCATTCTTCGCTTTGTTATCGATTTATTTTTACAATATTGAAAATAAATCTACAATAGAAAATGTGTTATTGTGTTTTTCTATATCAGGATTTATATTAGATATTTTGTATACTTTTATTTTTTTAAAATTTTCTTTAATATAAAATGTAGAAGAAGAAAAAAAAGTTAAAAATAAGATATTTAATAAACTATGATGTTAAATATCTTTCTATGTATGTGTTCAAATATTGGAACTTCAAAAACTATATCTTCGCGTTATCATGTAAAAACTTTATATCCTTATATGGGAATGGATGAAAGGTGTAATAATACCTCTGAATCTGATATTGAAGTTTTACGCAGAGTAGAAGAACATTATGAAAAGTTTAAGCTATTAAAATACCTAGAAAAAAATACGATTTCTATTTCTGACAAGGTGAAAGCTATAGAAAAAAGTAATATTTACGATTTTCATTCTACTTTTTTACCAAATATAAACTCGGGCGGATTATTTGACGACTGGCTATATGAAATAACTTAAAAACTTTATTACTTATTTTTTTTGTAGTACGCATATTGTTTATATTACTATTGGATAAAAAAATAGAATTTTCCAATTAAACATTATTCTTCGATAAATATTTCTTCTTCATATTCTTCGATCTCGTTATCACTTATGCTTTCAGCATCTTCTTTTGTGTATTTTTCTAAATATCTGTATATTCGATTTATATCTAATTTACTAATATCGTAATTTTCAAAGAGAGACAGCATTTCATGGTCTTCATATTTTCGCTTTAAGTCTAAGAAAAAAGAGAATATATCTTTTTTATCCATTGCGAGCTGCTGGCACAGATTTTGTATAAAGGTTGAATTATTATATTCGGTTGAATATTTTGTTAAAACTTTTGTAAAGCGTATTTCCGCAGGATTGAACTTTGGTTTCTTCTTAAAAGTATCATGGTAGAGCTTATTGTTTTTAAATGTTTTTATAAGTGAACTCATCTCGTTAAATTGCCAAATTTGCTTTTGAAAGGTTATTCGGTCTATATAGTCAGCAAAACACGCATTATCTAACATTTTTATATAGAAGGGAAGCGACTCTTGCATTTTCATTTTTCCAATAACATCAATTATATTTTCGTGCCACAAGAGACCAACAATTGTTCTATCAGTTTCGTTCATTATGGTAAGATGAGTATCGATGTGATATGGATCGTTAATTAGTTTCTGAGTTATATTTTTAGTATCATCATTATAAGATTTCATATGAAATATTTTTTCAATTGTCTCAATGTTTAAAATACTTTCCTTATTTTTGTAAATTTTGTAAATGCTAGTAAGTTTTCTAAGATCTCCCTGGATAAATTTTACAATATTATTAAACATCTCTACTTCTTCTATTGGAAGTATAATTTTCATTATATTTGTTATCTGCGGGAACGTGGGAGTTTTTATTTCAATCGTAGTGCAAACTTTCATTAGTTCTTTAATTTTTTTATCAATGTGGTAGTTTCCAATGCAAATAATTGGATTCATAGTTATGTCTTCTAATTTTTGCTTTTTTGTTTTTTTTGGTCGAATAAGTTTAATGAGGGTATTGATTCCTCCTTTATCGCCATTATTCATTCCGTCGATTTCATCCATGACAATTGCGATTTTTTTCACTTTTTTATGAAAAAGACTCATGATGTTTTTATCAGACATATTATGCTTTGTGATTGTATCGATAACCGATTTGTTGCGTATGTCGCCTGCGTCATATTTTATTACGTCATAGTTCAGTTCTTTTAAAATATTCATGACAAATGAAGTTTTTCCGGAACCAGGATCTCCGTATACATATATTCCTTTTTTAACAAGAAGATCGGTTTTATTACATTCAAAATGATGTAATATTTCTTTCATTTTCTTTGCGTGATCGTCTCTATTTAATAATTGATTAATATTCAGGTTTTCCATCTTATACTTACATTGTGATTCTTTTTATGTTGATTTTTACTCAAACCTGATTCATCGAGGAGTATTTCTAAGATATTTCTGCATTTTGTTGAGTTATTTGAAAGACAAAAATCATTCAAAAATGCCGCAAAATTTGGATAGGAAATATTTTTATAAACTATATTTTTTTTTAAAGTCCATCGTAAAATATTTTTTTTTGCAAGATAATTAAAAACAAATGAATTATCTTGTCTCACCATAGATCGAAGATAATTATCATAAAGTTTTTTAGGAATCATGGAACTTATACATTTATTATATTTCTTATAGAATACTCTATTTAACCAAACCAGAGCAGTTGGTGATAAAAAAGATTTTATGATATCGACCATTTCTTCTGGTAATTTTTGAAGTGATAATAAATACTTGGATTCCATCGTATTCATTATTTAATAAAAGTAAGAAAAAATAATTAGATTATTTGGACAATGAATTTCCGGGAGCATCACATGGATTTGAAACTCCAGAAGTGATTCCATCCCACTCTACTCCACAATTTCTAGCCCATTGATACTTTGCACACATTCCATTTCCACCTAAAAAGGAGGAATTAGTGAAATCCATGGTAAAGTAGTCTTTTCCGTTAGCGGGTGTAACGCATTGCTCATTTCCTAAATTCATAACATTTGCACACATTGATCCGTTTCCGGACATATCCGTCCAGTAATCGGGACATTCACCGATAAGCGGGGGCCAGTTGGACATACTTGCTTTATTTAAAGCAAATCCAATTAGAACAAGAACTAAAATAAGAATAACAATAGCGATAACTAAAACAATTGTTTGAAACGTCGGCATTTATATAATGCTCGAATAAAAATAAATATGCCTTGTTTTTTTCTATTTTACTATTATAAATGCAAAGTTCAAATGGAAGGGTAGATATTAAAAGTCCAAATACTTGCGATTTATTTAAAATGTATGATAAAATTCCAGCAAATCAATGTGTAACATTTAGAAGTCCAACCGAAGGTTTATGGGATGATACTAAATTATCCGATGTATTTTTTTCAAATAAGAACATTCAGATACTCCAGAATGGAATAAGAGCCGGTGTTTTTAAAAGATCAAATGGTCAATATACAATTGGATCTCAGGATTGTGATTCACTAAAGATCGTAATGAGAAGCGTATTTTTACAAAACGCCTCAAATAAACCCTTTAATATCAAAGAACAAGTTGAGCAATTAAATTCGATTGTTCTAAATTACTGTATTCAGCAAGTTTATAGTGAGGCACAGGGCTACTTGAAGTATTTAGAAGATGCTAGTACATTGGTCGTACCTATAGCACATCCAATGATGGAGTCGACTTATGATAAGCAGTTGCAACTTAAACCTTGGTTTTAAACATAAGTGATAATGATTTATTTATGTTTATGTTTAATATTTTTTGCCGCGTCTTAATTTTTGGTAACGTCTTGTTGTTCTCTTTCGTCCCCCTTTTTTAGAGCGTTTTGTTTTTCTCATCATTTTTTTACTTGTTCGTTTTCTTTTTCCACCTTCTTTATCGTGCGCGTTTTCTTCCATCATGCTATAATAGTCCGCAATTTGTTTAAGACCTTTTTTTCCGTCGTTATCTGATATAACTTCATAACTAATGTTTCCCATTTAATTATTAGCCTGGTAATCAATAAAGTCACCAACCTGTATTTCATCACCCTTTTCTTCTAAATAAGAGTCAACATTATCAGGTTCATAAACAGGCCAATTTTTAGGCATTCTATTTTTAGACATTCTACATTAACAATACATTATTTTTAGATTCATATTATTTTCTCTCTTGTTTTATTTTGTAAAAGATAAAAATATCTGCGTTTCTAAAAAGAATATTTTATGTCTATCTAAACAATATGCAGATATTCTATGATGGTTTAGATATTGAAAAGTATTCAAATCACATTTCTGTAGAAGGTTTTACTACAAACTGCAGTTTTTTCTCTCAAAGTGAAATTAAAAATTATACAGATTTTTATGAAAAAAATAAGCATTTAATTCAGAACAAAGATATTTCCTTTCAAATTTGGAAAAGCGGTGAAGATGGCATAAAACAAATTGACGAAATACACTCTATAGATAAAAATATTTTTGTAAAAATACCTGTTATTAACATTGATAATGAATATAATACGGATCTTCTGAAGTATGCGTTCATAAATAATATACCAGTAAATATTACTGCTATTTATAGTTTTCAACAAATAAATAAAGTTTTTGAGTTATTAGAAAGTGAAAATTATAATAATACTAGAGTTATTGTATCCATTTTCGCAGGGTCGATTGCAGATAATGGAAACGACGCATCCCCTTATATTAAATATTCCAAAGAACTTTTCAAAGAATATCCTAATGTAAGAATACTTTGGGCATGCTGTAGGGAACTATACAATGTAATGTTAGCTTATGAGCTAGGATGTGATATTATTACTGCGTCTGGAGATATGATAGATAAATTAGGATATACTAATCGAGACCTCAACGTTTTATCTTTAGAGAGAACACGCAAGTTTTATAATGACGCAACAAATTCAGGGTTGTCAATCATACAATGAAATATTATTATTTATTAAACTTAGAATATGCGATTAAAACTAAAAGACCCATTGGTAAAAATAAAGGTTCATAGTAGTTCAAATAGGTCCAAATCATTACAAACACTATAGGAAATACATGCCGTCTAGGAATTAACTTATAACAATCAGAGGTTCTAAAATAGATCCAGAAACCGCTGCAAAAAACCGCAATAATTACTTTAATATTATAAGTTAAATAATTATCTAAAATCATTGTATAGTATGTTTACAAAATTATATTTGGAAACAACAAATCCAAAACTTAGTTTCTCTCAAATGTTCGGTCACAAAATCTTAGGGCCTATGATTTTATCTCTTTTACTTCATACAATTATCTATACTTTCTTCTGTAATATGGTAAGTTGGATATTCCTCGGTTCAACTCTTTCAAAAGTGATAAATAAAAGACTAATTTTTTCTTTAATAGTTATCATGGTATTTGGTTTTTTTGGAAGATTTTTTCATGTAAAAGAAATATACAATGCATATAGAGGAAATATGGAAAGAGCCAGAGAATATACCGATAAACATTATCTTTCTTGGGTATTTATTTCATAAATAGATTTTAACAAAATGAAAAAAAAATAAATTATAAATATGTGTTTTTGTGCAACTTTTCGAAAAGTTATTATTTCACAACTTTGAGAACAGCCTTTGACTTGACCTTGATAACCGAGGCCTTTTTATTTGAGATTCCGCTCATAGAACGTTCGCGTTCTTCTTTGTATCCGACATACGCATCCTTGACCATCTCCAATTCCGTTCGCCACATATCTTGAATTGTAGTACCTTGAATTTTTATTAATTCATTTTGCTTTGTATCATGCTCTTTATTCAACTTATCTACATTTTCAAAAGTTACACTATCCATCGGCATCTTTGTCAAATATTTATAATCTTCATCTTCGTTCATAACATGATACTTCTTTGACTTTAGCATCAAATTCACTTCCTCCTTCTTCTTCTTTCGCAAATCAATAGTTCCATCCAAATTTTCCTTGATATAGCGCGCTTTGTTTGACAATACAACTAATTCGCTTGCTAATGTAGTAATCATATAATCCTTTCTCTTTTGATACAGACTCAGTCGAGTATCAAAATAATCATCAATAATTTCAGAAATATTTGTATACTTTTTTAACTTATCACTCGCATCAAATAAATGCATGTTAGTGCTAGAACAAGTTGTATAAAGCTTTAGTATCTTTTCAAGCTGATTACAGCTGTGATCCGCTTTACCAGAGATCAACTCGTCTAGCTTACCTTTTTGGAGTGTAATTGTAAAATCGACGCTAGTATCTTTACTCATATCGTCATAATCTTTAACAATCGGAATAATTTTCTTTCCGGTTTTATCGGTTGCTTCTGTAAGAGACTCTAATAGTTCCTTAAAGTCTTCTGTCCAAAATCCGACTGGTAGTTCAGTTACGCGAACTTTATCGGTGCCAACTTTTTCATACTTTCCTTTTACAAGGAATTTTCCATCACTAATCTTTTCAATATTGCCTTGAAATCCCTCATAGTAAGGAATAAACTCAAAATGAGTTGTGGACAAATCAGAAAGTTTGTTTTTCAAATAATCGATAATAGTGAGCGGGTTATAACACATAATGTCAGTACTAAATCCTGTACCAATACCCTTAGCACCATTTACCAAAATCATCGGAATAATCGGCGCATAGAACAATGGTTCAACAATCATACCATCATCATCCAAATACTTGAGAACGTGATCATCCATTTCAGGAAAGATGCTTCGCGTTATCTTATTTAATTGAGTAAAGATGTACCTTTCTGAAGCGCTATCTTTTCCGCCTTGCAATCGAGTGCCAAATTGACCACTTGGAACAAGAAGATTAATATTGTTCGAACCGACAAAATTTTGTGCCATACCAACAATTGCTGCATTTAAACTGGCCTCTCCATGATGATAGCCAGAGTGCTCACTAACATAACCTGAGAACTGCGCAACCTTTATTTCCGTCGTTAAATTCTTCTTGAACGCTGCAAACAGAATTTTACGCTGACTAATTTTTTGACCATCCATTAAGTTTGGAATACTCCTGTCACAATCATATTTTGAGAAATGAATTAGTTCTTGATTTATAAAGTCATCATAGCTCACCGAAGATTTACTTGTATCCAGATAACTATCACGATTATAATCTTCAAGCCAATCCTTTCTGTCATCAGATCTCTTTTTATTGAATACCATATCGATAGCGTCGTCGCTCAATTTTCCGTTGTGCTCAAACCCGACAATCTTCTTTTTCTCAAAATATTCGCGAAATTCTTTTCCTGTGCTAGTTCCAAGACCCTTGTAATATTTAATATTCCAGCCTTTTGTATCGTTGAGTTCTTTCCACTCTTCATACTCACCGGTATTATAAAAGACCAACTCTTTTGAACCCTTCCTTGCTTTTAAGATGGGAGTGTTCATAAATCCAATAAAACCAGGAACGAGTGTTAGACTAGGCCACTCTGTTTGGAAAAGATTAATACCAAGACCCTTTATATGAGAGCCATCCAAATCTTGGTCTGTCATAAAGAGAACCTTTCCATATCGCAAATTCTTTGCAATATCTGACATGTCCTTGTATTGACGCCCTGTTTCTAATCCAAGAATCTTTTTGATTTCGGCGATTTCTTTATTCTCTGAAATTTTCTTTACAGACTCGCCGCGAACATTAAGAATTTTACCCTTCATTGGATAAACGCCGATTGTGTTTCTATCTTCGGAGGAAAGACCAGATACGATTCCCGCCTTTGCTGAATCACCCTCGCAAAAGATAATCATGCAGTCGCGAGACTTTTCTGTTCCGGCCCAGTTTGCATCGACGAGCTTAGGAATTCCGCGAATATTTTTGGTCTTGGAACCATCAGTCTTTTTTGCGGCTTTATTTTCTTTTACCTCAGTAATTGCACAAGCGGCATCCATAATTCCAATCTTCGCTAGCTTCTCAATAAACTTGTCACTTACAATACAGGCGGATCCAAACTTTGAACTTGGGGTATTCATAAAATCCTTCGTTTGACTATCAAATGCGGGATTTTCAATGTCGCAGCGCAAGAATAGGATAATTTGTTCTTTGATACTATTAGGCTTGACTTCAACCTTTTTCTTTTTCTCAATGTATTCGACCATTTTTTTTGTAATTTGATTGAGAATATATTCTACATGCTTTCCGCCTTTTCCGGTGTAAATTCCGTTTACAAACGAAACTTGTTGGAACTCATGCATTGGAGAAAGAGCGACAAGGTATTCCCAGCGACCATTTTCGGAGTCTTCGTAGACACGCTTTGACTCTTCCTTAGAACCGATATACATGTCTACGTATTGTGTAAATGTCTTCACAGGAAGTAAAGTAGAATTATATTTTACTTTTAGTGTCTTATCGGTAACTGCGGCAATATCGAATACGCGTTTGCGCAAAAGTGCTAACATGTCACTAGATAGACTTGCGATACCTAGTCTAGCATAATCGGGTTTAAAAGTTACTTTTGTATGCGGCTTTGACTTGCACTTGGTAACTTCAGGAGCACAAATTTCGTCCAAGTTTTTCTTGAAAGTTTGTGAATATTTGAGACCACGAATATGATCAATTGTTTCAATAGAGCCGATCATCGACCAAATAAGTGCAAGCTTAAATCCAAACCCGTTTTTACCACCAACAATCTTCTTTTCAGTTTTATCATAGTTTGTAGAAGTTCTGAGATGACCGAAGATCATTTCGGGAATCCATATTTTATGTTCAGGATGCATAGCAACATCAATGCCGTTTCCATCATTCATCATAACGATCGTTCCGTCATCTTGAATTGATATATCGATATAACTCACAGGAACTACATTTGGAGTATTTTTGGAAATTGCTTGTTGCATGCGAATCACGTGATCACGACAATTTACGACTCCCTCGTCAAAGAGCTTGTAAAGTCCGGGAATATAACGAATATTTTTTTGAATAATTTTATCGCCACTATCATTAAGAATCCACATGTCTGTATCGACTTGCTCTACCGAGCCAATATAAGTATCTGGATTATCAAGGATATGTTGTTTATCAGTCTTTTGCTGATATTTATTTGCAAGTACAACGTCATTAGCGTTCATTGTAGTATCGTGATTAATAAAAATAAATTATATTTAATTTATTTCAATTTTTATAAAAATTATTTATTTGAGCGTCTAGTGGGTCGACGATTTTTTCTTGACTTTTTTCGGTGTGTTTTTGTTTTTCTTTTACGATAGCGCGTTCTTTTTCCGCCTTTTGTTGGAAAATTAAAAACATTTTCAGGTTCAGACGATCTTATTTTGCACTTTATTTCGTGAAGGTCTTCTAATATCGCATTTTTTTTATCCCTTAATTCCGCACAAATTGTTCCTGGTATGTATCCCATTGGTCCATCATCTTCTTCTGAATAGTATGGATGATAAAGATCATCACACTCGTGTTGCAAATTTACTAAATCTTTTGCAAGGTCGTCACATTCAGCTCTGTCACAACATTTTGCATCTAGTAAAATTTTTGCTTTTTCACCTACTTCCTTCTTTCTATAAGAACTATAGCACGCTGCCATACTATATTAACGAAATATTAAATTAAAGTGTATAATTTGCTCCACTTTTTTAAAGTGAATAATTTGCTCCACTTTTTTAAAGTGAATAATTTGCTCCACTTTTTTAAAGTGGATATATATTATATGTCAAATATAACGCCTGGATATCCGATTATATACAGAGGGTCAAATGTTCGTTTTGTTAAGAGAATGGCGAATTTAACTGAGAAACAAATTTACTGCAATTGTGTACAAGAGCAATACAAAAAATTTGTAACTGCTGAAAATAGTCCACAATTATCTAACGCGCAAAGAGTATCGCATTTATTATCAGTAAACAATGGTTTAGGAGGAAAAATAGTTTTTGGAAATAATATTGATGATAATGTAAAGAACAAGTTCAAGGCATTAAATGGCTATGAAGTTCCAGCAATAAAACCAATTCGAAACAAATATTAAACTTATATGCTTAATTTTGCGTAAAAATAGTTATTCTTTAGAAACAATTATTTTTTTCTTTCTTTACTTTATAATGACTCACGCAAAAACAACTGGAACTAGAGCCGAAGTGTGGCATGGCACGGCTAAACACACCAGCGGTGGATTAGAGAAAAAAGATTTACTTAAAAATAAACATGGACGTATCGTTTCAAAGCGCAAGCACAATTCCGAAAAGAAATCAAAACGTTTAATTAAGGCTGGCTACGGAACTAAGAAAGGTAAATTTGGATTTGTTATGATTGGCAAGATGAAAGGTAGCAGGATGAAGAGAAGTACAAAAGCTGGAAGACACTCTAAAAATGTTATGCTCGGACGTGCCGGAGGAAGAAGTCGTAGATATCGTGGTGGAAATGGTATCAATTATGCCCTCAGCCCATATGAAGTAAGTGGCATGGCGGGAACCACCGCGAGCAATCCCAGCACAGGTGTGCAGTTTGCTGCCGGCATGGGAAATTAAATAAACTTTTAGATCTTTTCGCATGTTAAACGCACAATTATTGTATTGTTAATAAGTATAAATATAAATATAAATATAAATATTAACAATGAAAGCACCATATATTCCGACGGAGTTATTAGATATAATTTTACAATTTGATGGAAGGATAAAGTATAAAAATGGAAAATTTATAAATATAATACATAAAAATGATGAAAGATATAATATTATTATACCAGTTATAGGTAAGAAAATGAAAACAATAGAAACAATAGAATTATGTGATTCGGGGTTTTACTTTCAGTTTTATTTCGATACATACAAAGGCATAGGTTTGGCTTATGACTATAACTTTTGTTATAAAGATGAATTTGAAATATGCTATTGTGATTGGAGAAATCATGATATAAAGCAAATTAGAACATATTTATAAACCTAAAAAAACGTTACATCAAATACCATTTGCTTGCTATGAAATTATCATAGACAATATGCTCAGGTAAAAGTGCATGTAAATATTTTTCAAAATATCGTTTGCTAACAATAACTGAAAAATCTTCCGCTATTTTATCGGGATTTTTTGAGTGATTTGCTATATAAAAATTATACGCTTTTTCAAATTCAATAAGTGGACTTAAATCCGAATCTTTTTGATTATCATATCTCGTTTTATATTCTAACTTTAACATTTCGAGAGTATATTGAATGTCTTTTTTTTTGTCCCACAAATTACACTGAACATTGAGAATATATTTATTATCGAGAAGAGCAACATTTGGAACAAAATGCTGGAGAATACTCAGAACATCTTTTTCTTTTAAATTTCCATTAGAGAAAACTGATTTCGCATTTTTATTACACCATATTTTGAATAATAGGCAAATCTCATCTATTTCTATTTCATCATCAAAATCATCATTTTCTACTAGAGCAATAGTTGTTTCCCAAAATTGTGTGAAGTCTGAAATAGTCGGCAAGTATTTGCTCGTTACATTAATAAATGCATCTATATCCTCATTATATTCTAACTTTTCTTTCAATAAATTCTTAAGAGTGTTTGAATAGACAACATTTGGTAAATTCAACCCATGTATAAATTGTTTCCAAACAAAATGCATATTTTTCCATTGGATTGAGAAAGATACTTCTGAACTTGAACTTGCCTTTTCAATGCAATGTGAAACAAATTTGTCAATAATTAAACTTTGGTTGTTATTTTTCAAGAAAAATGCATAGTTTTTCAAGTCTTCATCAGCTTTTGTTTTTATAAAGTTATCGGAGTTTTCGTGTCTGCTGGAATAATGACTTGCAACGACAAGTAAATCCAGTCCAATTGTTTTAATAGAATCTTTAAATAGTTCAAGAGAAAAGTTATCATTGATTTTAAGTATTCTACACATTTCATAGTTATGACTTTCATGATACTTTGTCATAAAATTATGTATTGTATTGGAGATTCCAATATTTACATAGGCAATATTGTCGATTTCACAAAGTAATTTTTTGGTATTTTGGTTCACGAGAAAAATTGTGTCGGTATTTTTTTTTAATATGTTATCTCCAAGAGCTGTCAAAAAATATTTTGCTTGATTTTTTGTGGGAAATATTGCTGGACATAAAAAGTTGAGAACATGCTGTATAGTATATGTCTCTGGCAATGACTTCAATAAACTCCTCTCTTTAATCTTTTTAATAATATTTATTTTAGTTTTATGTTTCCATTGAACTAGCGGCTTATCTTTTGAAATACTAGTTAATAACTTAAAAAGAATATCGTCTTCTTTTACAATCTTGTAATTTTTTCCATTGTACTCATAAAAAGAAGAATTATTATTATTGCTCAAAAAATAGTATTGATTTTTACTTAAAAAAATCTGAACGAATATATTTTGCTCGTTCGTTAGTAAATTATTTCTATCAACGCGTTTTTCATAATTTTTGCATTCTTGATCAAGAATATTCGGCAAGTAAGTATTTATATGACTATGTATACGATTCATCATGTAGACATTATTTTGATACTTTTCGCATAATTTTTGAATTGTTTCTTGACACTTTTCTTCAAGACATATTTCCATTTAAATATATGAAATAGGATTATATTTATATGGTTTTCTTATATAAATATTTTACTTAGCGAAAGTCCTTTGGTTTTTATTATTTGAAATAAAGTATGATTCCTTTTAAAAAAGATTAGATAAATTATTAGAGAAAAAATGAGAATTAAAGAGACGATAAAAAAAAGAGAAACTCCTTGACTTGTTGAAGTAGCAAAAGACTCTATGGTATTTTTTTTTTCTACTGCAGCTTCTGGAACAATTACTTCTTTGCTAGATGCAATATCTTCTGGTGTTGCAACGTTATCTTTCCTACAAAAATTTTTTGTAATAATTTTATTTTTTGTATCAATTCCGGCGAACTTGTAATAATCCTCTAGAGATCTTTCTTTTCCTAGACCATACTTGTCTATATTGTATTTAATATTTTCTGATAATTTGTGTGTCGAATCAAGACCAATCATTTGTTTAATTTTTTCTAAAGCATCTACATCTGAAAATTTATTATCATCCCAGTATCTAGGTTTTTCCTTGCGCCCGTACTCGTGAAACAAAATATTTTCAGTTGGTGTATAAATATTATAACCCGAAGTCCACATGCGTATACTATGTCCAATTTCTTCGCCCCAAAATAAAAAATCCAAATTTGGATCAAAAGGAACGTCTTTCAATAGTTGGTATTTTGCAAAAAGAAAGTTCCCTGAACAAAAGGGACTTTCATAAAACTCATTATTTGTATGAATATTATCGGCTCCTGAGTACTTTATCATGCCAGCAGTGTTAAAAACCGCTTGACAAAGCCTAGTAACTACATTTGGATCGATAGTTTCAATATTTTCAAAATCCTTTATGTCTCTTGCATAGTGCGATAGAACAGCTTTTTTAATTCCTTGATCTGATAATCGCTTCATCATTTGTATACATTTTGTATCCCAATTTTTAACAAATCTTGAATGACTATCTATTTGTAAAAAATATTCTTCTCCAGACCATAAAGTTGATGCTAAATATCTTGGCCACGTAGGACCTTTTGCTTCATAATGTTTTATTCGCAACATTGTAACATTTTCTGTTAAAATAGAGTCAGTTGATTCAAGTAGACAATCGCTATCTTTTTCTTCATCATTTTGTTGAACTACGCCGCAATATACATTTTTTGGATTTTCTGCCATGGAATATATAGATTTCAATGTAGAATTACAAACAGGGTCTCTATATGAAGCTATACTTACAAATATGGTTCCTGGTTTTATTATTACTTTCATTCTTTATATTATGATTGTAAAATAAAAAATAAAAAACATAATATATGAAAACACAAAAAGCGCCAATACGATATTTGCCTAAAAAGTTGTCAAAAAAAGATAAAAAAAAGCAAGCCTTTATGTTGAAAAAATCACGACGCCTATATAAAAAAGGTGTCTACTATACTAGAAAACCAGTTTCCACTTTTAAATCAAAAGTTTCACCGCATATTATTAAGGCTCGTAAAGTGTATGGTGTAGAAACAATTGGTGCCACAGATGAACTTGCAAAAAAAACAGGATGTTCCAAAAACGCTCTAAGTGACATCATTAGGAAAGGTGAGGGCGCATACTTTAGTTCCGGGTCTAGGCCAAACCAAACCGGGCAGTCTTGGGGAATTGCCAGGCTGGCGTCTTCCATAACGGCCGGGAAAGCCGCAGCAGTAGACTACTCAATTTTAGAAAAAGGATGCAAGCCGAATAGCAAGGCACTATCTTTAGCAAAAAAGGCAAAACGTGAATACGGACATGGCCAAGGAAGCGCGCCAAAAGTATCTATTTGAATAAACTTTTCTGCGTTAAAATAAAAATATTCGCGTCATAAGTATTTAAAGATTATAAAATAAAATGTTTATAATGTCAAATTCCATAAAAAATTCACCAACAGATGGAAATGTGTTAACAATCAAAACAGTACAAATTGCGCCTTTTAGGACTTTAATGACGGCGCTTAAGGATATTTTGCTAGAGACGAATATTACATTTCAACCAGACGGAATTCGCATTATCAATATGGACAAGTCGCATACAATTTTGGCTCATCTGCATTTAGCTGCTCAAAATTTTGAGTTTTATGAGTGCAAGAAGGAGAAGATTATTATCGGTGTCAATATGTTTCATTTATTCAAACTTATTAATTCAATTGATAATGATGATACATTGACGATTTATATCGAGAACTCGGATTATATTGATGGAATTGTTTCTCATTTGGCGCTAAAGTTTGAAAATGGTGAAATTAAGCAGTGTAAAACGCAAAAGTTGCGCTTAATTGAACCAGAGCCAGAAGAGCTTGAGTACCCTGATGTGAAATTTTCTTCGATTATTAACTTGCCTTCTACAGATTTCCAGAAAATTATTCGTGATTTGTCTTGTATTTCTGATAAGTTGGAGATAAAATCTGTTCGTAATGAGTTGATTTTTAAGTGCTCCGGACAATTTGCCAGTGCGGAGATTCACAGAGCCGAGTCTGATGGCAGCATGGGGTTTGTGTTGAAGCAAGATTCGTCAAAGGTTATTCAAGGTGAATTTTCTCTTAAGAACTTGGGATATTTTATTAAGTGCACCAATTTGTGTTCCCAGATTGAAGTTTACTTGGAGAATGATTTGCCTCTTGTTGTCAAGTATAATGTTGCCAGTCTCGGGGAGATAAAACTTTGCCTCGCGCCGTTACCCTCTACATAATTTACATGATTTATTGAAATATAAAATTTATAACTTAACAGCAAATATTTTAATAAAAATAATATTGAATTAAAAAATATTTATATTTAATAACAATGGCGAATACAAGATTTTTTTATGATCCTTGCAGGACAAAAAAACAGCTTCAACAAGCTACTGGACCGGGTAGATATATTCTTAATGTTCCAGGAAATGGAGCAGATCCTTGCTACATGGAAGATCCGCAAATCATTATTCAAAAATGGGGCGCAAATTTGAGAACAAATACAATTAATTTGGAGAGCGATTTGATGGGAGTGAATAGAAAAGTTAGCAGAGATTGTTTAGGAAAAGATAATTATGAAAGTTATAATGTACCAAGTAGAGCCATTGAATATCCTACTTGCACTAGTTTATTTACCGAGCAGTCTAGGGCGATCATGCCCGCTTGGACTGCTAGAGACTTGGAACAGGTTGATTGGTATGTGTTACCATTAAACCCTCAAGAAAATACGTGCATTCCTTTTCACAATAATTTAAATACTAGGATTTTAGAAAAAGATTA
>Ga0114959_10002160_pt1 | contig 16473 bp, 17 predicted proteins | sample C_130625_EF_Meta_FD_87317 | JGI IMG/M metagenome (GOLD analysis project Ga0114959, IMG submission 87317) | Freshwater microbial communities from Lake Croche, Canada to study carbon cycling - C_130625_EF_MetaG | ecosystem: Environmental > Aquatic > Freshwater > Lake | place: Lake Croche, Canada...
AATACGGCACCCTGAACGCCGAAGTCAAAGCCCTGCTGGACGATCCCAGGAGCGCCATCCTCGAAATTGACCGCATGGTGGTAGCCAAGCAGCGCGCCCTGACCACAGCTGAGACCGCCAACTTCGGCGTGCCACTGGGTGGCTCGCTGATCCCCTGGATCGACAAGGATCTCGGCAACGGCATGTCCAAAGAAGAGTGGAAAGGCATGGCCGAGACCAACAAAATTTTGGGCATGGGTGAAGGTTTTGACTCTGCCGCCATTCCCGTCGACGGTTTCTGCGTGCGCGTGGGTGCCATGCGCTGCCACAGCCAGGCCCTGACCTTCAAGCTGAAAAAAGACGTGCCCGTGGCCGACATCGAAGCCATGATCGCCGCCGACAACGCCTGGGTCAAAGTGGTGCCCAACACCCGCGAGGCCACCCTCCAAGACCTGACCCCTGTGGCCGTGACCGGTACCATGACCATCCCCGTGGGCCGTGTGCGCAAGCTGGCCATGGGCCCTGAATATGTTGGCGCGTTCACCATCGGCGACCAGCTGCTCTGGGGCGCGGCCGAGCCGCTGCGCAGAATGTTACGAATCCTTTTGGACGCCTAATTGATACACAATATACTCTGCGGTTATCTATCAAGGCGAAATTAAGTACATGGGCTCTCGAAAAACAAGCATCCCGTTGCAACTGACACACTGCGCCATCGCGGCCATCTGTGTGATTGTCTGCATACCGTCTGCCCATGCACTTTCTTTGGGACGCTTCAACGTCCAGTCTTTGATGGGCGAGCCACTTCGAGCAGAGGTTGAGGTCACACAGGCCAATTCAGACGAACTTCGCGGCTTGTCAGCGCAGGTGGCTTCACCTGCGAGTTTTTCTCAAGCCGGCATGGAATTCAATCCCGGCTTGGCCAACGTCAGAACCCGTGTCGAAAAGCGCAACGATGGTTCGTCCTTCATCGTTTTGACGGAGACGACCCCGATTTTGGACACCTTTGTCGACTTGATTTTGGAAACGCGCTGGTCTTCAGGCAGTTTGGTCAAGAACTACGCCATGCTGTTGACTGCCAGCAACAACAACCAAGTTCCACCGACTACATCGAAAAACGCTGCCCCCGTCGGGCGCCTAGCACCTGCAGCGCCTGTCAACTTGGCCTACATTTCTTCAGCCAACGCTTCAGATCTTCCCTTGACTGGCAATTCCGTTGGGAACTCAGGCGGCACTTCATCTTCCGTACCACAACCTTCTGGCGTGAACGCCAAGAATGTCCCTGTATACCGATTCGACAACCTCGAATCCAGCGTGACCAACGGTAACAAAGCCACCAGCTACCCTGTCGCAGAACCTGCGCCAGCCGTTTCGGCAAAACCTTATGTACCGTTTGCCGGCCGTGTTCAGACGGCACCCCGGCAAGCCCCAAACGATGAGAACGCTTCGGGCAAAACAGTCACGGTGCCCAAGGGCAGTACGGCAACCCAACTGGTTGCGGGTTACTTACAAGGCAATGTCTCGCTGGACCAAATGCTCATCGCTTTGCTGCGAGCCAACCCCCATGCCTTCATCAATGGGAATGTGAATCTGATTCGTGCCGGATCAACCGTGCGGATCCCTTCGACCGAAGAGGCTGCTCAGATTGATCTTTCAGAGGCGCACCAAACCATTGTGGCCCAGAGCAGGGACTTTGGAACCTACGCCCGCAAACTGGCTTCAACTCCGATTGCAGTCGGCGCTGAAGATGCTGGCCGCACCATGTCGGGAAAAATTTCTGCCAAAGTCAAAGAGGACACTACAGGCATTCCTGGACAAGACAAGCTGACACTTTCCAAAAAAGACAGCAATGAAAAAGGCTCAGAGTCAGAAATTGCAAGTGAGAAAAAGACCTCCGACGAGTCCAGTCAAATCGCAGCGCTGAACAAAAACATCGAAGCCTTGAGCAAGCTCCAAGCGCCCGAAGAACCGTCGCCAGTTGTGTCAGCTCCCATCGCTGTTGTGCCCGAAGCGAAGCCAGACCCGGGGCTGATAGAGCGTTTGACAACAGCCCCTGATGCAATGGCTTGGGCCGCCGGTTTGTTGGCCGTGATGGTGGGTTTGGCTTTCTATATTTTCAAACGCAATGCCCGGGACGATAACTTCGCATCATCGCTGCCTGAATACCCTCCCCGCCAATTCTCGCCCGAGTCTCGGATTGAGCCCAAATCAGTGCAAGGCATTCATCCCGATATTGCGGGGCTGGACTTGAATCTGGGTGCCCCTGCGCGTGACGAAACTGGCACCCAAAAATTGCAATTGGCCGAACAATTGATCGCCAAAGGTGACCAGGATCTGGCCCGTACCTTGTTGATGTCCTTGGTCACTTCGCCTAACAGCAACTTGAAAAACAGAGCCGTCCAATTGCTAGGACAACTCAAGTGAGATGGGCGATGGGCGTTTGCTATAACGGCAGCGCTTACCAAGGCTGGCAGAGTCAACTCTCCGGTCAAACAGTTCAAGACAAATTGGAAAAGGCCTTAGGCCAATTCAGCACCCAACGGGTTTCAACGCTGTGTGCGGGGCGAACCGATGCGGGCGTTCATGGTTTGATGCAGGTGATTCACTTCGACTCAGAGTTGGCACGCGACACAGCCTCCTGGGTTCGCGGAACCAACCGCTACCTGCCTTCCGATATAGCGGTTCAATGGGCGCGCGAAGTGCCATCCACTTTCCATTGCCGGGGCAGTGCGGTGGCTCGGCGCTACGTCTACATCTTGTTGGAGTCGCCTGTCCGCCCCAGCCTGGAGGCCTGCCGGGTTGGCTGGGTCTACCGCCCGCTCGATGCCCAGGCTATGCAAAAAGCCAGTGCGCACCTGATTGGAGAGCATGATTTCACTTCATTTCGCGCCAGCAGCTGTCAAGCACTCTCACCGGTCAAACAGCTCAACCTCATTGACATTCACCAGCACGGCCCTTACTGGCGCGTTGAGTTTGAAGGCAATGCATTTTTGCATCATATGATCCGCAATATCATGGGCTGTTTGGTCATCATTGGTCAGGGTTTCGAATCGCCCGAATGGATGCACCAAGTATTGCAAGCGCGCAGCCGAAAGGCAGCGGCACCCACGTTTTCTCCTGACGGCTTGTACTTCAAAGGTCCGGTTTACGAAGCCCACTGGGGTCTGCCAGAATCAACACCTGCTTTTGATTGGTTGCCATGAAACCTGCCATGTCTGAACCCTTGCGAACCCGCATCAAAATTTGTGGACTGACGCGCCATCAAGATGTGGATGCAGCCGTCAGAGCCGGCGTCGATGCCATTGGTTTCGTAATGTACCCACCCAGCCCGCGGGCCGTCACCGTTGAACAAGCACGCGAACTCGCCGGTCAACTGCCGCCCTTCATCACGCCGGTTCTGTTGTTTGTGAATGCATCTCTGGAAGCGATTGCGCAGGCTGCGCAGGCTGTGCCGGGGGCCTTGTTGCAATTTCACGGTGATGAGACCCCGCAAGAGTGCCAAAAAGCAGCGCTCTTGTGTGCAAGACCCTACCTCAAAGCGGCCCGAATACCTGCCGGTAAAACGGCGGACTTTGACTTGGTAGAATTTGCGTACAACTTCAATCAAGCCCAAGCGATCTTGCTCGACACCTTGGTGGACGGCTATGGCGGCGGCGGGAAAACATTCAATTGGTCACATCTGCCTCCAAGCGTCAGCTCTCACCTCGTTTTATCTGGTGGACTCACGCCTGCAAACGTGACCGATGGCATTGTCCAAGTCCGCAGACGCGGTTTATCACTGGCGGTTGACGTCAGTTCTGGCGTCGAACTGGATGGCCCTGGTCACAAGGGACTGAAAGACGCCCACAAGATCCATCAGTTCGTCCAAGCGGTTCGTACCGCCGACGAACGCACTGCTTGAATTGATACCTATGTTTGAATACCATCAACCCGATGTTTCGGGGCACTTTGGCCCCTACGGCGGCAGTTTCGTCAGCGAAACGCTGACCCATGCCATCAACGAACTCAAAGACGCTTACGCCAAATACCAGCATGACCCCGAGTTCATCGCCGAATTCAAGTCCGAGCTGGCGCATTTTGTAGGCCGACCTTCGCCCATCTACCATGCAGCCCGCATGAGCCGAGAAATGGGCGGTGCGCAAATCTTTTTGAAGCGCGAAGACCTGAACCATACCGGCGCGCACAAAATCAACAACACCATCGGTCAAGCCATGCTCGCCAAGCGCATGGGCAAGCCGCGGATTATCGCCGAGACCGGCGCAGGCCAGCATGGCGTGGCCACCGCCACCATTTGCGCACGTTATGGCCTCGAATGCGTGGTCTACATGGGTTCAGAAGACGTCAAGCGCCAAAGCCCCAACGTCTACCGCATGAAGCTCTTGGGCGCGACCGTGGTGCCGGTGGAGTCGGGCAGCAAGACCCTGAAGGACGCCTTGAACGAAGCCATGCGCGATTGGGTGGCGAATGTGGACAACACCTTTTACATCATTGGCACCGTGGCGGGCCCGCACCCTTACCCCATGATGGTGCGCGACTTCCAAAGCGTGATCGGCGAAGAGTGCCTCACGCAAATGCCCGAGATGCTTCAAAGCCTGCACATGGCAGAAACCCAGCCCGACGCGGTCCTTGCCTGCGTGGGCGGCGGCAGCAACGCCATGGGTATTTTTTACCCCTACATCGGCCATGAACTCACCCGATTGATTGGCGTGGAGGCCGCGGGTGAAGGCCTGGACACCAACAAGCATTCCGCTTCGCTCCAATTGGGCAGTCCGGGTGTGCTGCACGGCAATCGCACCTATATCTTGCAAGACGACAACGGTCAGATCACTGAGACGCACAGCATCAGCGCGGGGCTCGATTACCCTGGCGTGGGTCCAGAGCACGCCTTTTTGAAGGACATTGGCCGCGCCGAGTATGTGGGCATCACCGACAAAGAAGCGCTGGCCGCATTTCACTACCTGTGCCGCACCGAGGGCATCATTCCAGCCCTTGAATCGAGCCATGCTGTGGCTTACGCGATGAAATTGGCCAAAACCATGCGCCCGGACCAGTCGATTTTGATCAACATGTCAGGTCGGGGTGACAAAGACATTGGCACGGTGGCCGATCTGTCAAACGGCGAATTTTTCTGCCGACCCAGCTGCCAGGGCCAATCCGTGAAAGGCGGCAGCATGGGCGCAGAACAGGCTATCAAGGTGTACAAATGAGCCGAATTTCCACAACCCTTCAGGCCTTGCAAGCACAAGGACGCAAAGCCTTGATTCCTTACGTGACGGCGGGATTTCCTTTTGCAGATGTGACGCCTGATTTGATGCACAGCATGGTTGACGCTGGGGCTGACATCATTGAATTGGGTGTGCCTTTTTCAGACCCCTCGGCCGATGGCCCCGTCATTCAAAAAGCCGGCGACAAAGCCTTGGCCATGGGCATAGGAACCACCCAAGTGCTGGACATGGTGCGTCTCTTCAGACAGACCAACCCCCACACGCCAGTTGTGCTGATGGGCTACGCCAACCCGGTCGAACGGTATGACTTGAAGCACGGCGCAGACAGCTTCATTCGCGATGCAGCGCTAGCTGGCGTCGACGGCGTACTGATTGTGGACTATCCCCCCGAAGAATGCGTTGACTTTGCCGCCAAGCTCAAAGCACAACACATGGACCTGATTTTTTTGTTGGCCCCGACCAGCACCGATGTCCGGATGCAGCAAGTGGCCAAAGTTGCCAGCGGTTATGTGTACTATGTGTCACTCAAAGGCGTTACCGGCTCTGGCGCATTGGACACGGATGCGGTTGAAGCCATGCTGCCACGTATCCGTCAGCACGTGAGCGTACCTGTAGGCGTTGGCTTTGGAATACGTGACGCCCAGACAGCCAAGACCATTGGTCGTGTTGCCGACGCGGTCGTGATTGGCAGCAAGATCATTCAATTGATTGAAAATGAACCCCGCGACCAAGTTGGCCCTGTGGCAGCCGAATTCCTGCGCACCATTCGCGCGGCCTTGGACGCTTGAAATACAACCTCAAGGAACCTCCATGAGCTGGCTCGAAAAACTACTGCCTCCGAAAATTCTTCACACTGATCCTGCGGATCGTCGCAGCGTGCCTGAAGGCGTCTGGGTCAAATGCCCCAGTTGCGAATCGGTGCTCTACAACACCGATCTGGAGCACAACCAAAATGTCTGCCCCAACTGTTCTCACCACCACCGCATAGGTGCCCGCGCCAGGCTCAACGTATTTTTGGATGGCGAAGGCCGTTATGAAATCGGCCAAGAAGTGGTGCCCGTAGATGCGCTCAAATTCAAAGACAGCCGCAAGTATCCTGAGCGTATCAAAGAGGCGATGAACAATACAGGCGAAACCGATGCGCTGGTTGTGATGGGCGGCTCGGTGCACAGTATCAATTTGGTGGCGGCCTGCTTTGAGTTCGACTTCATGGGCGGCAGCATGGGCTCGGTGGTGGGCGAACGCTTTGTGCGCGGCGTGGAAACGGCCATTGAACAAAAAGTGCCATTTGTGTGCTTCACCGCGACGGGCGGTGCCCGCATGCAAGAAGGCTTGCTGTCATTGATGCAAATGGCCAAAACCAATGCAGCCTTGACGCGACTGGCCAAGAAAGGCCTGCCATTCATCAGCGTTTTGACCGACCCGACCATGGGCGGCGTGTCTGCCGGGTTTGCCTTTTTGGGGGACGTGGTGATTGCCGAGCCCAAAGCCTTGATTGGCTTTGCCGGCCCTCGCGTGATCGAAAGCACCGTGCGCGTGACGTTGCCCGAGGGATTTCAGCGTGCTGAATTTTTGCAACAAAAGGGCGCTGTCGATTTCATTTGCGATCGTCGAGAATTGCGCAGCAAAGTGGCCCATACCGTGGCCATGTTGCAACGCCAAGCTGCAGACGCTATCAGTGCATGAGCCCCATTTGCACAGTGCCCGCTACCATGCCAGCAATTTGCAACAAGACCAGTAAAACCAAACTAGACAAGTCAATTCCGCCCACCAAAGGCACAATGCGTCGAATGGGTGCCAGCCAAGGCTGGCATAAACGATCCAACAACATCATATTGGCCGATCCGGGTTGAACCCAGGACAACACTGCAAAAAGCAATACGACACCCGTCAAACAAGAAATAGCCAGTTGAAGCAGACCGACCGCGCTGAGCAGCATGACCAGCAGCAATGCACCTTGCCCACCGCCCAACAACCACAACAACATGAACTGCGCGAGTTTGATCAGCCAGGCACTGGCCAGACTGGCCGTGTCCAAACGCCCAACAGCAGGCACCCAGCGACGCAGCGGCAAAACCAATCGATCACTGACGGCAAAGATGAATTGTCCGATGGGGTTGTTAAAAGGGATGCGCTGCCATTGCATGGCCAAGCGCACCAGACAGGCGCCAGCGATCAAACTTGCAATGACATCCAGCACCAAACTGATGATCTGTGTGAACAAATGGACTCCTTCAGATGACGCCTGATGATAACGTTGACTGACATTAAAATACCAGATTGGCGTGAGACTAGCCGCCGCCTTTTCATGCCCCACTCAACCCTCGTGACGCAGGCCTTTGCGTAGCGTCACCTACCTGACTTGACTCATGTCTGACGCCTCCCCCATTGCCACCGCCAACGCCGCCCCGCAAGATGAAAACCAACTGATCTTGGAGCGACGTGAAAAACTCAAAGCCATGCGCCAAGCGCAGGCGCAAGGCCAAGGCGTGGCGTTTCCCAATGATTTCAAACCCCAAGACCATGCCGCTCATCTTTTGGCCGCACACCAAGACAAAGAGCCCGAGCAGCTGAACGGCGAAGGCGCTGTGAAGATCACGGCCAAAATCGCAGGCCGCATGATGCTCAAGCGGGTCATGGGCAAAGCCAGTTTCGCCACGCTGCAAGACAGCACTGGCCGCTTTCAGGTTTACGTGACGCGCGACGATGTGGGCGAAGCGCTCTACGGCCTGTTCAAGCACTGGGACTTGGGCGACATCGTGGGCGTTGAAGGCTATTTATTCAAGACACGCACGGGGGAGTTGTCGATTCATGCCACCGCCATTCGCATGCTCACCAAGAGCCTGCGTCCCATGCCCGACAAGTTTCACGGGATTGCCGACCAAGAGGTCAAGTACCGCCAACGCTATGTCGACCTGATGACTGACGAGGCCGCGCGCAGCCGCTTTGTAGCCCGCAGCAAAGTGGTCAGCGGCATTCGTGAGTTCATGGTCCAGCATGGCTTTTTGGAAGTGGAAACACCGATGCTGCACCCGATTCCGGGCGGCGCCAATGCACGACCCTTCATCACACACCACAATGCGCTGGAACAAGAAATGTTCTTGCGTATCGCGCCCGAGCTCTACCTCAAGCGCTTGCTGGTCGGTGGCTTTGACAGGGTGTTTGAGATCAACCGCAACTTCCGCAACGAAGGCATTTCGGTCCGCCACAACCCAGAATTCACCATGATGGAGTTCTATGCGGCCTACTGGAACTACCAGGACCTGATGGGTTTCACCGAGCAGCTGATCCGCGATGCCGCCATGACCGCGGCCGGCACCCTGCAACTGAATTACGGCGGCAAGCCCGTGAACTTGGAAAAGCCTTTTGCTCGCCTGACGATCCGCGAAGCCATCGTCAAGCACACGCCCGCTGGCGAGCAGGTTGACGATGTGGCATGGCTGATCCAAGCTTTGCAAAAACTGGGCATGACCGAAGCCAAAAACAAACTGTCATCGCGAAGCTTGGCCAGCTTGCAAGTCTTGTACTTCGAAGAAACCGTGGAAGACAAGTTGTGGGAGCCGACTTTCATCATGGAACACCCCACAGAAATTTCACCTTTGGCCCGGGCCAACGACGATCGCCCTGAAGTGACAGAGCGATTTGAGCTGTACATCACGGGGCGTGAATTTGGCAACGGTTTTTCTGAATTGAACGATGCCGAAGACCAGGCCGCGCGTTTCCAAGCGCAAGTGGATGCCAAAGACGATGGTGACGATGAGGCCATGTATTACGACCATGACTTTGTTCGTGCGCTGGAATACGGCATGCCGCCCGCAGGCGGTTGCGGTATCGGCATCGATCGGCTGATGATGCTGTTGACCGACAGCGCCAGCATACGGGACGTGATTTTATTCCCTGCGCTGCGACGCGAGCAGGACTGAAACGCACGTATTTAATGCTCCAAGTGTTGGCGCGTCAAAGCGACCACTTTGAGCATCAATTCTTCGGTCAGTTTCCCGCCATTGCCCAGGACTACAATGTCCCACCCGTTGCGCCTATCAAAGTACAATGCGGTTCTGTAAGCCCCCAAACGGCCGGTGTGCCCTAAGGCCCAGCCACCCGTGACCCACGGCCAGATCGAACGTAATTCGGGCTGCGTGACATACCAGCCATAACCATACAAACGACCGTCATCGAACGTCGTGTGAACACGGGTCATCAATTCAAAGGTTGGCGGACGAAGCAGTTGGCGCCGAAGAAGGCCTTGCATAAATTGATGCAGATCCTGTGCAGAACTTTTTTGGCCAATCGCACCAGGCAACTTGTAATGAACGCCGTCGATGCTTTCGCTCACAGCAAAGTGCAAGGCATGCGGTTGACGAAACGCGTCCTCTGCGTCCAGAGCAAAGCTCGAAGTCATGTTCAAGGGTGCAAATATGCGGCCCCTCAAATACGCATCCCAGGTTTGGCCTGTCACTCTTTTGACGACCTCGGCCAACAGGATGTAATTGGTGTTGCTGTAGTCGCCGCGCTGACCGGGTGTGAATTTCAAAGCAGGATTTTTCACAAAATAGGCAATGAGCCGTTCTACCGTCACATGGTCCAATTGCTTTTTAGGCCACTCATTGAGCACATCCGGGATACCCGATTGATGCGCCAGCAGATGATGCAAACTGACCGTCGACCATGCCACAGGCAATTCAGGCACAAACCGCGTCACAGGATCCTGAAGTTGCACATCGCCCCGCTCCATCAACTGCAACACAGCGAGGGCGGTGAACGGCTTGGCAACCGATGCCAATTCAAATGGGGTGTCTGCTGTGACCCGCTGCGCTTGCAAGGCATTCGCCCAACCACTGTGGTGCTGGTAAACGCTTTGCCCGTTTTGATGTATCGAAATGCTCAACCCAGCCCCCTGGGTGTCGGCCTCAGTCGGCAGTAAAGCGTCCATTTTTTGGCTGAATTCGGCATGCTTCATGGCCCATTCAGCGGGGGAGGTTTGTGCACAGGCACTCCACAAAAAAGCGGATTGCCATAGACACAACCACAAGCATTTCATCAATATGTGCATGGCGTGACGATCGGCTTTGGCGTTGAAAGCTCAATCCTGAGCAGGCAAACGACGAGGCGCATCCCTGACTTCTCTGGCCTGCACATCCACCACATCAGCGTCCTGCTTCGCTGCACGCCCTGGCGCTCGCTGCGCAGGCCAAGCCCCACCAGAGGTCATTTGACGCGCCATGTCTCGATATCGAGTCCACCAGATAGCCACCTGGGGCTTGCGTCCCCGTAGCAATGACCAGACAGTTGAGATCAACATCACTGCCAGCAAGACCAAAAAGAAACTGCCGATGAAGATGATCGCCATGACCAGCAGGCTCCATTTGATCAACCTAACCCCCAGCGAGCTCATGCAGCGCCCTCAGTTTCAAAAAATCGCCTCATGGCAAATACGCCAGGGCTTGCTGATAAGCCGCTGAAACCATCAGCTCATTCCATGGCAATGCAGGCGAAGTGGGCATCAACTGCGCTCGCCGCTGCGCGCTGCCCACTTCTGGCTCCCACCAGCCTTTGAGCAGGGCTTCGGACAACCCTTGAAGAACAGCATCAATCTCAGCACCGCCCTTCAAGGATTGGTTGCAAAGCAACAGCAAATCGCATCCCGCTTCCAAGGCCGTTAAGCACGCTTGGGTATAGCTGACAGGCCTACCCTCCATTTGCCTGGCACCGGCCATGGACAAGTCGTCACTGATGATGGCACCGGCAAAACCAAGTTGCTCTCGCAAAATAGTTTGCAACCAGGTTTGGGAAAATCCTGCAGGCCGAGTGTCCACCTGGGGGTAGATGACGTGGGCGGGCATGATGGCGCTGAGGCTGGTGTTCAAATGCCCATAGGGTGCCGCATCATTCGCCAAAATAGCTTTCAGACGGCGACGGTCTACCGGCATGTCCAGATGTGAATCGGCTTTCACAAAACCGTGTCCTGGAAAATGCTTGGCGCAATTGCCCATGCCTGCCTGCAGCAGCCCATGCACCAAACTTTTGGCCAGCACAGTCACCATGCGGTGATCTTGTGCGAAAGCCCGATCGCCAATGACTGTGCTGCCGCCGTAGTCCAAATCAAGCACCGGTGTGAAACTGAAATCAACCCCGCAAGCCCTGAGCTCGCTGGCCAAAATAAAGCCGACCGATGTGGCTGCCCGGCAGGCCTTCAAAGCACCGGCACCCATTCCGTCTGCGCCATCGTCCATCCACATTTCGCCCAAGCGGCGCATGGGTGGCAAGTGCGTGAAGCCATCACTGCGAAAACGCTGAACGCGCCCACCCTCGTGGTCCACGCAGATCAGCAGGTCTCGTCTGACCGATTTGATGGCTGCGCACAGTTGGGTCAACTGGGATCGGTTCACCCAATTTCGACCAAACAAAATGATGCCTCCCGTCAGCGGATGCGCCAAGCGCTGGCGATCCACAGCGGTCAAGCTGTGCGCTTCAATGTCAATGATGAGGGGTGCGTGATGGGTCATGTGATGGGTCATGGGATGGCATCAAACATGGGTTTCAACCACACAGAAACTGGCGGCATAGTCGACTTCGTCGGTCACTGTGATGTGGGCACGCAGTCCCTTGGTTTCAAACCAGGATTTGAGTTCACCGTGCAATACCACCGTAGGTTGGCCGCTGGGCAGCTTGGCTATTTCGCAATGCCGCCAGGTCATCGGCATACGCATACCCAAGCCCACGGCTTTGCTGAAGGCTTCTTTCGCAGAAAAGCGCGTGGCAACAAAACGGATGCCGCGCTCGGGCCAACGTTGGCTGCGTGATCGGTACACCGTGAGCTCGGCATCGCTCAGTATCTTGGCTGCAAAACGCTCCCCGTGCCTCGCCAAACTCGAGCGGATGCGGCGGATATCGCAAATATCGGTGCCAATACCGTAAATCATGGGCGAGGCTCCAAAGCCCGAAGGTAGGCCTTGACCGCCGCGTCATATCCCAGCTCTAAAGCATCGGCCACCAGCGCATGGCCAATCGACACTTCTTTCAATACGGGAATGGCTTTGACAAATGCAGGCAGGTTGTGTTGATTCAAATCATGACCCGCGTTCAACCCCAGTCCGAGCGCATGGGCGGCTTCGGCTGTTATGACATAACGCGCCAATTGAAAAGCCTCTTGCGGTCCACCCCAGGCGGCTGCATAAGGCTCGGTATACAACTCGACCCGGTCAGCACCCAATGCTTTCACAGCAGCCATCTGGTCTGGCAAGGGGTCCATGAACAAACTCACCCGCACACCCAAGCTCTTGCATTCTTGGATCAAAGGCTGCAAACGCTCCGCATCTTGCGGGAATTGCCAGCCATGGTCACTGGTGAATTGCCCCTCGCTGTCGGGCACGAAAGTCACTTGCTGAGGACGCCCTGCGCGCACGAAATCCATTAAGTTGTGGAAGGGGTTGCCTTCAATGTTGAACTCTTGGTCTGGCCATGCCTTCATCACCTCAAGCAAGTCATGCACATCGTGTGCGCGAATGTGCCTTTCATCCGGCCGAGGGTGAACCGTGATGCCCTGCGCGCCCGCTTGTAAGCACAGTTGTGCCGCGCGGGTGACGCTCGGAATACCCAACTGACGCGAGTTACGCAGCAGCGCGACTTTGTTCACGTTGACGGACAAGGCGATGGTTGAGTGCTTCAGGTTCATAAGTTTTGAATATCGATCATCATTTGACGGGTCTTGAGTGAACCCACACCACAATGGTAGTTCAGCAAAGCCCTCAATTGCGGTCTTAAATCAGCAACAAGAGGTAAGCATGTTCTGAGCGTTGCAGTGTAGGACGAAGCATCGTCCATGGCGTTTTGAAGCTGCTCCCACTGCGCGCCAGACAAACTGGTTCTGTCATCTTCATGCGCCAAGCGCAAACCACCTTCTGGGACAAGACAATACCGCTCACCAGAAGCCAATGCGGTCATGGTCATGGTTTGCTGGTCCAAGCTGGGCAAAAGGCCAATCCCCCGCAAGAGCATCAGCTCAAATACACGCAAGGCCGCTTGACGCAAGTCAGGTCCTTCGGTAGCCAAAATTTGGATGGTGGCCGCATAAACATCAAACAGCTCGCTGTGCGGGTCATCTCTTGCCAGTAAGCGCATGAGCAACTCATTGAGGTAATAGCCCGATAACAAGGCATCGCCCGTAGGCATCACATGACCGCCAACCCATTCCACGCCTTTGAGTGTGCGAATGTCCGAGTCCCCACCGTAATTCACAGACAGGGGCTGCATGGGCAGCAAGATGGGGCGAAAGCTTGAACTGGGACGCTTGGCCCCCTTGGCAACCAACGCAATGCGCCCATGGTGGCGCGTGAGAACTTCCAATATCAAACTGGTTTCGCTCCAGTCATACCGGTGCAAAACAAAAGCGGGCTCTTCGGTGATGCGTTGGGTCGCCATGGCCAAACATTCAGACCCGGTTCAACCCTTTGGCCAGCCCTTTATTCATAACCAAAGGAGCGAACACGGGCTTCGTCATCTGCCCAACCTGAACGGACTTTGACCCAAATTTCAATATAAACCTTGGCATCGAGCAGTTTTTCAAGCTCTTGCCTGGCTTCGGTGCCAATTCGCTTAAGTCGCTCCCCTTTGTCACCGATGACCATGGCTTTGTGGCCATCACGTTCCACCACAATCGTGGCGGCAATGCGCACCAGGCGTTTACTGGTGCGACCCTTTTCTTCTTCAAACTTTTCAATGACCACGGTCGAGGTATAGGGCAACTCGTCGCCGGTGAAGCGGAATAATTTTTCGCGCACAATTTCACTGGCCAAGAATTTTTCGCTGCGGTCTGTCAACTCATCTTCCGCATAAAACCAATCTTGCTCAGGCAGGTATTTTTCACAAATGCCAAACAAGCGCTGCACATCCTTGGCATTCTTGGCCGACATGGGTACAAACTCATTGAAAGGATGGCGCTCCTGCATTTCACGCAGCCACGGCGCAATGTCGCCCCTGCGATGAATGGTGTCAAGCTTGTTGGCCACCAACAAACAAGGCACGCCAGGTTTGAGAAGCGCCAGCACTTTGGCGTCAGCCAATTGAAAACTGCCGGCCTCCACCACAAACAAAACCAAGTCCACATCGGACACGGCGCCCAGTACTGTCTTGTTGAGCGACTTGTTCAATGCCGCACTGTGCAGGGTCTGAAAACCCGGCGTGTCAACAAAGACAAACTGGGTCTGGCCTTCCGTGCGAATGCCGGTGATACGGTGACGGGTTGTCTGTGCTTTGCGGGAGGTGATACTGATCTTCTGACCCACCAAGGCATTGAGCAAAGTTGATTTACCCACGTTGGGTTTGCCAACGATGGCAATCAAACCGCAGCGGTGGGCAAGTGTCCCTGACTCTGAATCATTCAATTCTGAAGGTGTTAAGGGCTCGACGCTCACGCCAGGGATCTGAATGGTCCTGCGCACTGGGGCTGAAGGTGTGATGCTTTCACGCAACTCACCGTCCTCAGTGGGGTGGGAGGGCGAAGGCCCGTCAATCATATTCATCAGGAAGCCTTGACTTTGAGTGTTTCCAGCATCGCTGCTGCTGCGGCTTGTTCGCCGGCTCGGCGCGAGGTGCCCATTCCCAATTGGGAAAGGCCCATCTCACGTATATCGCAGGCCACCTCGAACATCTGTTTATGCGCCGCGCCGCGTGTGGCCACCACGGTATAGAGCGGCAATTGCAGTTTGCGCCCTTGCAGCCATTCTTGCAACTCGGTTTTCGGGTCTTTAGACGCCGCTTGCATTTGGGGATTGACAGTGACGTCTTTGAACAAACGCAAGACCAAGGCCTGCGCAGCCGCATAATCCGCATCCAGGTAAACAGCACCAATCAAGGCCTCGACCGCGTCTGCCAAAATCGAGGGTCGTTTTTGCCCGCCAGAGCGCATCTCTCCCTCACCCAGTCGAAGAACACCCGACAACTCCAAATCAAAGGCCAATTGGAACAGCGTTTCTTGTTTGACCAAGTTGGCACGCACACGGGAAAGATCGCCTTCGGCTTGGTCGTTCAATTTTTCGAACAGCCAGTGGGCAACGGAGAGGTTCAAGACGGAATCACCTAGAAATTCCAGTCGTTCATTGTGGTCTGCCGAAAAACTGCGGTGTGTAACCGCTCTTTCAAGCAAACGCGGGTCTTTGAATCCATGCCCCAAACGCTCTTGCAGGGCTCTCAGTCCGTCACTCAATGCCATACATGCTTGCTCTGCGCGGTCAATGGAATCCGCCAATGCGCTGGATGTTGCCAAAATTCATCCAAACAAAAAAAGCACGTCCGACAATGTTGGCGTCGGGTACAAATCCCCAATAGCGAGAGTCCAGAGAGTTATCACGGTTATCACCCATCATGAAGTAATGACCCTGCGGCACTTTGCACACGACACCTTCAACGCTGTAACGACAATTTTCATGGAATTTGAATGGGTCTGCACCTGAGACGAACACAGGTCGGTCATCGTCCTGGATCAACATATGGGGCTTTTCTCCCAAGGCCTCGTCAAATTGTTTGAAATAACGCATGGCAGATTCATCGAAAAATTCTGGCAAGTTGTTGCGCTTGACCACTTGGCCATTGATGCTCAGCTGTTTGTTCAAATAAGATACTTCGTCACCCGGCAATCCGACCACGCGTTTGATGTAGTCCACGCTGGGCCGGGGTGGGTAGCGAAAAACCATCACATCCCCGCGCTTTACCGGGGTGCCTTCGGTGATTTTGATATTCACCACAGGCAAACGCAAACCATAATGAAATTTATTGACCAAAATCAGATCGCCGATCCACAAGGTCGGGATCATGGAACCCGATGGGATTTTGAAGGGTTCGAACAAAAACGAACGCAGCACGAAGACGACCAAAATCACCGGAAACAAGCCCGCAGTCCAATCCAGCCACCAAGGCTGCATCAGCAATTTGTCGCGCGCTGGGGCGGTATCGGAATCGATTTTCTGAATGCCCATGCGGGTTAACTCTTGCCGCCTGGCACTCGCTTCGGATTCAAGTTGGATCACGGCCGCCTGTCTGCGCGGCAAGAAATAAAAGCGCTCACCCAACCAATAAACACCTGTGACCATGACCGCCATCAGCAGCAGCAAAGCAAAATTGCCTTCGATCATTCCAAGATACCAAGAACCTGCATAGCCCGCAAAAGCGGCCAAAACCAAGCTTGTTACATATTGCATTTTTTAATCTTCCACTTGCAAAATGGCCAAGAAGGCCTCTTGGGGCACTTCAATAGAGCCAATTTGTTTCATTC
>Ga0114959_10002161_pt1 | contig 16469 bp, 17 predicted proteins | sample C_130625_EF_Meta_FD_87317 | JGI IMG/M metagenome (GOLD analysis project Ga0114959, IMG submission 87317) | Freshwater microbial communities from Lake Croche, Canada to study carbon cycling - C_130625_EF_MetaG | ecosystem: Environmental > Aquatic > Freshwater > Lake | place: Lake Croche, Canada...
AATCTGAAGCTCAAGAAAATCCTCGCCGTAGAAGATGCCCGCGTTGGAAAGCATGATGTCCAGCCGCTCATAGCGTTCGACCGCCAGCTTCACCATTGCTTCAGCAATCGCGTGGTCGGCGGAGTCTCCGTAGTGGCAGGTAACGTCCGCACCTCGAAGGGCGTCCGAACCGCACGCTTTCTGAAGGGCTTTCTCATCGATGTCCGAAAGCACGAGCTTGCAACCCTCCTGCGCGAAGCGCTGCGCGCACGCTAGGCCGATACCGCGCGCGGCACCTGTCACGGCAACTACCTTGTTCTGCAGGCGCATGGCTTCATCGCTCCTGTCTGTTGTGGGTCACCACACGGCCGGGCAGAGCGCCGACGATGATGCAAATCGACTTGAAGGGGAAATCCTGCGCAAAACCGGAGGCGCTGCCCCATTCAAAAGCGCCAACAAATGCAACGTGGGGAAAAGAAAACTTCATGTATGTCTCCTGGTGTTTAAGTGCTTCAAGAAGAGCAGGGAAATGGAGCCAAACAAAAAATAGGCTGTTATTTCCCAACATCGGAATGGCCTTACCACTTTTTTTTCTAGCGCCTCCGACACGATCTCAACGTTGAGCTTCTCCTCATGGAATATCTTCTTGAGCCGCCTGTTTTCATTTCCTAACTCTTTTATTCGGGATGCGTTTTATTCCAGCGGGATGTTGGCTCCCTTGATCAGCGCGTCCCAGCGGGCCTCTCCCGTGCTGATGGCAGCAGCCACCTGGGCGGGATTGCCCTGCGGGGACATCCCGACGATCCCGACTGCCCTCACTTTGCCAGGAAACGCGGGATTCGACAGCACCATGTTGGAAGCCTCGTTGAGTTTCTTCTGGATGTCTGCCGGCATCTGAGGAGGTCCCACGATGAAAAGGTGGGCGGCTGGGGCGTCCGTGGTTGTCTTGAATCCTAGCATGCCAGCCTCTTCCATCGTCGGCAAATCCGGGTACGCCGCGTCACGTCTGTCTGCAACAAGGCCAAACGCCTTGACCCTGCCCGAGCGGACGAACTCCATCGCACCGCTTGGCACGAAAGCGAAGGTGATCCGATTGGCGATCAGATCCACCATCACCTCGTTGGTGCCGCCTTTGTACGGTACATGCAGCGTCTTGACCCCGAGCTCCTTGTTGAACATCTCGCCGTACAGGTGCAGCGCAGTGGAGAGGCCAGCGGAGCCGAAGGAATGCTTGGTGGGGTCCTTGCGCACCAGGGCCATGAATTCCTGGAGGTTCTGTGCCTGCACACTGGGTGCCGCGACCATCACGAAGCCCAGTTTCAGCATGTCTGCGATCGGCGTGAACGACCGCACTCCAGCGTAAGGCAGCTTGCCTTGCATGGACGGAAGCACCGCAATCGGCAGAGCAGGCATGAAGAGCGTGTAGCCGTCGGGCTTGGCTCGGTACACATAAGGGCCGGCCACGGTCTGGTTCGCGCCGGGCCGGTTATCTACGACGACGGGCGTGTTTAGCACTGTGCTGAGATCGTTGGCATACACCCGCCCCACGATGTCAGCGACGCTGCCGGGGCCAAAGGGAACCACCAGGGTGATTGGCTTGCTCGGGAAGGTATCCGCGCTGGAAGCGCCCGCACCCGCGGCAAATGCTAGCGAGGCCAACAGCCGAGCGGCCGTACCGAGAATTTCATATAGCGTCATAAAGAATCCTTTGTCTCGAATGTTGGGTTGAGCGGAGGCTTGTAGTCGGGGAAGAGCCAGCGTAAAGTTCGCCGACTAGGGGGGGAAGTGCTCGCTTGACATTGCCGACACGCCGGAGCCTGCAATGTCAGAAGCCCCCCCCCCCGCCGCAAAACCGTTGATCAGTTTGATCGCTCGCTCAGGCCATGGCACGGCCTGAGCCCGGGCCAACGGATGCAGAGCGAGAACGCTTAACGCAGCGCCAGATTGGAGCAGTGATCGTCGGTGAAGCATGTTTTCCCCCTGAATTGACCGCCACCGTGTAGTGCTGGATTAAGTCAACCAGACACGTCAGGCACAATATTTTATTTTCTAACTACTTACTGATAATTGCAATGGCAAAGCACTTTAACCAAGTTGTTTTCGTAACTATTGAGTTAACACGAGTTTTTTTAATTTATAACAGACATTACACCTTGAGGTAAGAGATGTCAAATTGCGATATGAAGAGTGACTACAAAATTGGAGGAATGCTAATTTGCGTAAACAAAAAATGTGTTCCAGCATTCTTTGCTTTATGGCTATGTTGTAGTTTGCTGTAATATTGGGGTGATGTTGTAAAGGCATCGTTGCAGGCGCTCCGTTCACACTGCAGGGGTCGCAAGTTCGAAACTTGTATCGCCCACCAAAAATTCCCAATTAAATCAAGCACTTAGAGGAAACTCTAAGTGTTTTTTTAAGTTCAAAATGGTATAATCCAACTTTACTACTTGTCATAGATTTTTCAATATCTTTTCATAGATTTTTGAAACAGAAAAGCATCTGAAATCTATCTCTCAAACAACTAATCGTGTTGGCATTATTTGGCAGCAGCGTTTACGCAATCCAAGCATTTAAAAAGGCGCTGCCCAAGCAACCTTTTTGTGACGCCTGATGAACGTGGTTTGTGCAAGCCGCACTTGTAGCAACTGAGTGTGGAGCCGCAAGAAGAATCTTGAAATGGCGAGCCACTCTCCTTGCTTATGTATCGCAGCCCGTTCGAAGCAATCTTGGTTTCAAAGTTATTGCGCATGATTTTATTCTAGACCTGTAGTTGAAAAAACGCTACGGTTGTATTGAGTTGGGTTCTGCTACTTGGACCAGCACGTAGGGGTAAAAACGCGATGTAGGGCTGATTTGAATACCGCATACTTTGGCCGAATAGGTCCTGCAAGTTTTAAAATTGGACTGCGAATAATTTATTGAAAGTACTTGTCTGATCAGTGCGAAGATTTCTCAAGAGCAAAGTGCTTTTTTCTGTGTTAAGTGAAGGTTAAACAGAATAGCTTTTGATTATCAAAGAGACTATGCTCATGTTACTTAAGCAAACCGCTTACACACAAGGGGGGTCTATGACTCTTTGCCCAATTGCCTTAATGGCTACTTGCAACAAATGTCCTGCTGTAGGAATTTGTCCTCTGAAAGAAGTGCTGGGCGATCACAAGCCAGAGAACCCGACATCAGCTGCAAATGATGCGTCTATCAAAGATAAAACAGCAAACTGACAGGCCCAATCACACATCATCATTTTTATTTGATGATGACCACTAAAACACTGCAAGGTGAGTGCTCAATCAAAGCTTTTAGAATTGAGTCAGCCCACCATCTCTCCAATCAATTGTATCGATGCTGATGTCCTAGCATGATCAAGTCTGCGCTAATGGTGTGCGCGTATTCAACAATCTTATCAACGGCTTCACCTTTGAGTAATTTTCCACCAGCCTCAATGCCTGCCGTTTTAAGTTGTTCAACGCCTTCGTTCAAAATTTTCAAACGTCGTTCTTCTTCTATTTTATTTTCAGGCTTACTGTAGTAAGAAGTTTCATGGCACATTGAAATTGTTTCGTAGGGAACAACTGAGAGCAGGTGAATCTTGGCATGCTCCCATTGCGAGAGGTCTTTGCAATTGAGCTAAGCCTGTTGACTTTCAAGCTATCCGTCGTAGGCCAAAATGATTTTTTGATACATCTGCTTCTCCTAAGGAAAAAATCATGGAAGATTTTTAAATTAAACGATCACTTTCTTTGACTAAATTTTTGATGTTGCCGAAGAGCTCAGGCTGTAAGTTGATAGTTAGATTATTTTTACGCTGAAGCCTGACTTGCCTAATGAAGGCCATTGGCGTAATTTGTTTGTAAAGTTGAAACAGTTCAACTAGCTGCTCTTTAGAAAACCCACTCTGATTTGTAAGTTGAGTCCAGCCCAGAGTTTGATTAAAGTTTTCAGTAATCCAGAAACACAACTCTTCTAGCCTCTTAGCATTAGAAGCGTTCAGCGGGGATCGATTTTTCGTTGTGGAGCGCATGCGTTTCTCCAAAGCTTGGGCTATTTTGAATGTCAAAAATTTAATAAGTTATCGGGTATTCCCTTGTGTCTTGTTAACTTAACAGTCAAAAAGTCATCTTACTTTCAGTACCAATATTCAAGGTGAGGAAATGGATTTCGTTCCGTCCCTTTACGGTAGTTGAAATGAACAACCATTGATATCCTGCGGTCTTGTTTCTTTTTGACTTTGAAAGGTAAGACAACATGAGGCATGAAACTGTCAAACAAAATCAAATTACCCTCTTCATACGATATTTTTTCCCTATTGATCTTGGATCTCGCCTTCACACCATCAGATTGATAGAACTGGTCTAACTCGTGTGCTAGCCAACGTTCACGCCAGATGTCTAGGTCTCCACCTCGCTTTTCAACGAACTGTGCAGTTCTCTTGACGGAGATGACACAGGAATACGCTCTTGTATTTGGATTGAAAATACTCTCGGGATATTGAATCAAGCCCTCAGTGTCGGTATGGATGTTGTAGAGCTTCCAATTGGCCAGTTGTAAACTAAAACCTGCTACCAAAAAATATTTATGGTCTCTAGGAACAAGAGGTAAGGCGTCAGCCTTTAAGCCGGAGTGGGTCAGTATTTTGGTTCCAGCGTAAGAAATTATTTCTTTGATTTCAGGAAATTTTTGAGCTAAGAATTTATTATGCTGCGCTGCTAAACGGAAGTAGCTTTCATTCAAGCCCGATTCGAGCATGCTGTAAAAAGCTGCCAAGTGGCCATACTCAGGATCAACACCTTGACCGAAGATCTTTGGATTTTCAAAAATGGTGTCTTGCCATCTCTGACAGACTTTGAGACTCAAGAAGCATTTTTCAACAATAAAGTCATTGGTAAATAATTTCTTCATCGTTTTATCTTGCCTCTGCGTAAGAAGAAGTTTTCCTTGAGTGATTTTTACCAGCTGTCGTCACCGCCAGAGCTGGAGCCGTCATCCCAACCTCCGTCAGAACCAGCGTCAAAACTCCCCAAGTCTGACTGCGCAGGCGAGTCAATTGGGACATATGAGTTGTTGTTGCCCGCTGGGTTGGCGTTGGATGAGTTATTGCTGTGGTGGTCACCTTCTAGTGCTTTGGACAAAGCGTAACCAGCAGCGACACCAGCCAAACCGCCAATCACAGCACCACCAATGCCCGAGCCCATGCCACCACCCATGGGTTGGGACCCTGGCGCGTAGCCTGGTACGTTCATTGGCGAGTTGGGTGTGAATTGAGCACCAAAGCCTCTGGGGGCTGGGGCCATGCCGCCTTGCATTGCAGCACTTGGCGCAGCAGAAAATCCAGTTGCAGCTGGTGCGGCGTTGGCTTTGGAGCGGCGCAGGACCAAGGCCAGAATTACAAATCCAGCGACTCCAATCAGAATATAACTGATTGAAACAGAAGGCTCGCTAGGCGATGGTGTTGCAGTAGCAGTAGCAGTAGGCTTAACATCTGGGGACAAACTTGAAGGAAGCGCCGATGTTCTTGGCCCCTGGGACAAGCGGGATACCTTATTTAAGGTTTCATTGAATTTTTCGGGGCTTGCTGCAAATTTCAAAGCAGGGTCAAGCTCCTTGGCTTTTTTCAAAGCAATTTGCGCATCAGCGTAGTGCTCTTGTCGCGCCAGCACTTGGCCTAATTCGTAGTGGGCTTTGGCGCTTTGTGGCTTTTCTTGAATGACCTCACGCAGCATCGACTCGGCTTGCGAGAGACGGCCTGCGTTGACAGCCGCATCAATGTCTTTGGGAGAAGGTAAAGCAAAAGCCAAGGCACTGGACATGGCCAACGAGCAAGCTAAAAGTAATTTGACAATCAATATGCGTTGCATGTTAGATCCTTGAAAATTGATACGCAGAAATGTTCATTGTGCGCGAATTGAATGTCGTTGCTAAAGACCTTAGAAAATTGTGAGCAGAAGAGGCAAGCTCGGGTGTATTGCGGTAACCATAAAAATTAGCGGACTTTGTTCGACACTTTGGTTCGGCAGGGAGGGGGCAGGTCATGTTAGAAGGAATTTTGAAGAAAGCTGTGTCAGCAGTTTTCAAACTCTATGTTTGATAGCATTAAATTCAAGCCTCGATTTACAAATTTCTCAATAGTCAATGATCTAGGTAATCGCCAAGCTTCTAGAGGCCAAGAATTTACGAAGATAATGACCTGATATGTGAACATTTCAGAGTCGATTATTTTGAACGAACCATCTTCTACACATTGATCAACCAAGCTAGAAATTATTTTCTTAATCTCCATTTCTTTGTCAATGATTACCTTCATGCGCTCCCTACCAAGCGCATGCACTGAGCGGTAGCCTAAAAGTGCCGCTCGTTTGCGAGAATCAATGACTTTCGCGTAAGCGTGAATTGCTGCGTGAAATTTTTCTGAGGGGTTTGTTAACTGTTCAGTCGCTTCAGGTATTTTTACTGCGTATTCTTTGAGTAAGTCGAGGATTGACTGATAAAGTAGATCCTCTTTGTCCTTGAAGTACTTGTAGATGAGGCCAACACTGATATTTGCAGATTCGGCGACATTGTCCATTGTGCTGTTATAAAAACCCTTTTGACCAAAAACTGTTATGGCGGCATCGCATATTTGCTGCCGCCTTGCAGCGATCAATTCTGCGGTTATTTTTCTGCCGCGTCCATCTATATTCATGACCATCGCTTCCGTATAAACACTTAGGCAATTATGCCTTGACATTTAATAATGATTGAATCTACACTCATTTTAAAGGCGCTTGACGAAGTTTTTTAGACAAGTTCCAAAAGGAAATCTCATATGGAGCGATCTGATATTGGGGTGGGGATGACCAAAACGAGGTTTGGCGTTCCTATGTCTTCGCTTGGGGAGGGTGGCCGTCTAACTTTCGAAGCAATTGACCATTATGTAAAAGTCGCGTCTTGTAAGAACCCCAACAAGGTTGCCATTATTGATAGGTTTGGATCCTTGACATGGCGCGAAGTTGAGGACTTATCACTTCGACTTGCCACGTCTTTGCAAAATATGGGAGTTAAATCAGGAGATCGAGTGGCAGTGCAACTGCCAAATTGGCATCACTTTCCTTTGCTGGAGTACGCACTTTCTCTTATTGGGGCGATTTGTGTTCCTTTGCCACTGATCTACCGTGAACGAGAGCTTAGCTTCATGTTGGATTTGGTTAAACCAGTTCTCGCATTTGTTCCTGCTGTCTTTCGTGGGTTCAATCACGAAGAGATGTTTAATAAATTGAAACTATCGGTTCCTAGCATTCGAAACATACTTGTAGTTGGTGAATCAAGCGCTAAGACGGACATCAACTTTAATCAACTCCTTACTGCTGCACCTTTTCAAGGAGCTAGCCTTACAGATCCTCATGCGGTAACAGAAATTGTATTCACATCAGGAACGACAGGCGAGCCTAAAGGCGTAATGCACTCATCGAATTCAAATCTCTATCCCGCAATGTCGTTAATAGCAGATCAGGGTTTGAATTCTGATGCAATTATCTTAATGGCATCAACTTTTGGTCACCAGACTGGTTTCGTGTATGGCGGGCAACTTCCAGCTGTCTTGGGGGCTACGTTGGTATTGATTGACAGGTGGGATCCAGTTGCAGCTTTAGAGTTAATCAAAAGCGAGAAAGTTAATTGGATGATGGGGGCGACGCCATTTTTACAAGATCTGGTTGAAAGCGCTTCGAATAAAGATCTTGATTCGTTGAAGACATTTCTTTGCTCTGGGGCGCCTATTCCTCCAAGCCTCTTAACTGCAGCCCGAAAAAGAACAAATGCTTTTATTGCCTCTGGATGGGGCATGACTGAAGTTGGGCTTGTCACTCTAGCTAAGCCTGGCGAATCAGATGATGCCATTTCTAATTCCGATGGCAGGGCCTTTGACTCAATGAAAATAAGAATCACTGACGAGCGGGGAGAAGCTATTTCAGCAGGAAATGAAGGAGAGTTATCGTGCCAAGGTCCTTCAATGTTCTTGGGCTATTACCAGCGTACGAAACTTACTAATGACAGTTTTACAACGGATGGGTGGTTTCGTACGGGTGACATGGGAAAGATTGATAGATCAGGAAATTTACGCATAGTTGGGCGTAGTAAGGACATCATCATTCGGGGTGGCGAAAACATTCCTGTTGTTGAAGTTGAGGATTTATTAAACCAGCATCCGGCAATTGTTCGATCCGCAGTAGTTGGCATTAAAGATTCTAGACTACAAGAAAGGGCTTGCGCAGTTGTAATCCTTCGCAATGGTAAGCAGTTAACCTTTGAAGAAATGCGTGCTCATTTGCTTTATTTCAAGATGTCCCTGCAATATGTACCAGAACATTTATTCGTCTTAGACGAATTTCCCATGACGCCATCTGGAAAGGTCCAAAAATTTTTATTGCGTAGAGAAATAAACGAACTGGTTGAAAAATCAAAGGGGAGTGAAAATGCAAAAATGGCTTGATCGTTGGTTGATAGGACCTAGTAGCGATGTAGGTCTTTTATCTTTGTTGCTATTGGCAGTAATTATGACTTCTGATGCTGTCTCAAGGTCAGCTGGGTTCTCTCTGGTTGGCGCTTCCGAGATCAGTGGCGTTTTGCTTGCAAGTCTTATCTTTTTTTCTATTGGTAACGTCCAGAGAAGCAACGGTCATGTTGCTATAGAGGCTGCCGTTGCCTACATGCCAAGAAAAATTAGGCGAATTGCAGAATTTTTTACTCTACTGGCTTGCTTCGTGTTTTCGATTCTGATTTCCTATGGCACAGCTATCGAAGCTTTCGTAAGTTATAGGAATATGGAATACCAATATGGAACAGTCCAGTTCCCCCTTTGGCCAATTAAAGCAATTGTTACTTTAGGTTTTATTGGGTTATTGCTTCAGCAGGCAGTTCAACTTGTTCATACCTTTAATGTAATTACTGGCTTAACAGTGGATTCAAGGGAAGAAGAATACATACCAGGGAGTACAGTATGAGTGACCCGATCTTTATTGCTGGGGTGGTTTTTTTATTTGGTCTTGTCACTGGTATGCCGATAGCATTTGCGCTTATTGCTGCGGGTTTCTTGGGCATCATGACTGTTCGTGGATTTGATGTTGCGCTTTCTGCATTGATGTCAATGCCTTATTCAAAGGCAACTGACTTTGGGCTTGTTACCATTCCTCTGTTCATACTGATGGGTGCATTTGCAACTTCTGCAGGGGTTAGCGAAAAAGCTTTTCAATTGGCCTACCGGTTTGTAGGCCATTTAAGAGGTGGTCTGGCAATTACCACAGTGTTTGCTTGTGCTTGCTTTGCAGCAACCTCCGGCTCAAGCGTTGCTACTTCGGCGGCTGTAGGAAAGATAGCCTTTGCTGAAATGGGCCGTTATAGATATAACGACGCGGTAAGTGCTGGTACTGTGGCTAGTGCTGGCTTGCTCGGAATAATGATTCCTCCAAGTATCATGTTTGTTGTTTATGGCATCGTCACGCAAGTAGATATTGGCAGATTGCTTCTCGCTGGTATTTTGCCGGGCATTCTTACGGCACTTGTGTTCTGTATCGGCCTTTACTTTTTGGCCTATTTTCGTCCTGACTTAATGCCAGTTGCTAATGAACGTTTTACTTGGAAAGAAAAGTTTGTCGGCCTGCGCGATGGCTGGAGGATTGCTGCACTATTTGCTGTAGTCGTTGGTGGTATTTACACCGGTTTTTTTACAGCAACAGAATCCGCGGCCGTTGGCGCCATTGTTGCTTTTGTGATGTCAATTGCAGTGCATGGCTTTGATCGCAAAAACTTATCGTCTGCGGCGAGGGACGCAGCTGGTGTATGCGCAATGATCTTTCTGATTTTAATTGGAGCAGGGCTGCTCAGTCAGTTCGTAGCGATAGCAGGTCTTGCTACCAGTTTGGCAACCGCAATTTCTTCAAGTTCACTTTCAAAAGAAGCTATTCTCGCGCTGATATTACTGATGTACATCCCATTAGGAATGTTCTTAGAACCAATTTCAATGTGTCTGATCACACTACCGATCGTAGTTCCAGCGATTAAAAACTTGGGATATGACCCGGTTTGGTTTGGTGTGTTGATGGTCAAAATGAGTGAGCTAGCTAATATTACCCCGCCTGTTGGCGTGAATCTTTTTGTGATCAAAGGGATCAGACCTGACCTTTCGCTCACTACTGTATTTAAGGGGGCATCATTCTTCGTTTTCCTCGAAATAATTACCTTAGCTTTATTGGTATTTTTCCCTTCAATTTCTCTGTTTATTCCAAATCTCATGAGCTGATATTGTTTGTTTTAATCAAATTTAACCAAGGAGTGTCCAAATGACCTTTTTACTGAAAAGAAAGTTGAATCTTGTAGCTAAGGCGTCTTTATTACTGACGACATGTTGCTCGATAATGTTGGCAGGTAACGCGACTGCTGAAGTTAAGTTGATCTACTCAACTTATACAGCCAAGGAGACGGCCTCAAATCAACAATATGAGGCGTACCTTGATGAGCTTGCTAAAAGAACAAATGGCGCTATTTCTGTAAAAGATAAATTCTTCTCCGCAGCGCTTCTAAAGGCTGGTGACCATCTTCAGGGAGTTGGCAAAAAGCTAGCAGACGTTGGATATTTTTGTACAGGATATACACCAGCTTTATTGCCGCTGACCTCAATGGCTGAACTTCCTTATGTCGCAGAAAAGGGAGATGCAGTCTCTGCCGCTTTAGCTGAACTTTATGAAACTTATGAACCTCTTAGAAGAGAATACAACCGTCAAAATGTAGAACTGCTTGCTTTCGATGCGCCGTCCTCTACCATCATTGGTGTTAACAAATCAATAAAGTCTGGTGAAGATCTCAAAGGTTTAAAAGTTCGTGCTTATGGCGATTTAGGAAAAATTGCTCAAGTAGCCGTAGGTATGGTACCTGTGCCTATGGGCACTTCTGACATCTACACAGGTTTGCAAACGGGAACAATTGATGGATACCTTGGTGTGCCGCTTTGGATGCCAGCACCAGAAAATTGGTTGCAGCACACGAAGGTAATAATTGCACCAGGAATGGGAACTTATTACAGTTGCGGACTCGTTATGAATTTAGACGTCTACAAAAGCCTTCCAGATTCTGTAAAAACAGAAATTTCTAAAATGCGCAAAGAGTTTCCAGCTAAATCAATTGCATTTGTGGAAAAGGGAGATGCCGTTACATTGGCTAAAGCAAAAGAACTCGGTGTTAAGTTTTATAAATTCAGTCCTGAAGAAATCGCTGATTGGAAGAAAAAGGGCAATTACGATGCACTGGTTATAGATTGGGTTAAGACTCGTCAAGCTCGAACTGATGCAAATGTTGCAGAATTTTCAAAACTTTATCAGGATGCATATCGCAAGTACGCCCCTGCTTCCAAGTACGAGCAGAAACTACCTCAGTGATATAAAAGCGTATGAAGTATTGCCAATTAATTATTTCTAATGGAGGGTAACAATGGCGATACGTACTGCGATTGTTGGTATCGGTGAAACATTGCCGTCGCGGCGATCAGGTAAAAATATACGATCATTGGCTATTGAGGCTGTTGGTGCTGCATTGGAGGATGCAGGAATTGACGCTTCAATGGTCGACGGTTTAATAAGTGACGCAGGCATCATGCCCAATACTGTTCCTCACGAATATTTAGCCACGCAAATGGGCTTCAAGCGTCGTTTTGATGGTGCGATGTCTTATGGTGGGACAGGAATTGTTTGCGCTCCGATGCTTGCAAAAGCCGCAATTGAGCAGGGCTTGGCCGAGACTATAGTTTGTTATTTTGGAGTTGACTGTGGATCCCGACCAGGTGGTCCTTACGGCTTCCATGACTTATACCCGGCTAAGATGGCATTCGAAAAGCCGTATGGCTTTAGCGGGCAGCCTTCATACTTTGCGCTTTGGGCTCGACGGTATATGCATGAATATGGATTAATTGAAGATGACTTGGCTCAAATCGCAATTAATCAACGACATAACTCAATTTTAAATGGAAACTCTCAACAGGCTAAACCCCTCAGTAAAGATGATTATTTTAATTCCAGAATGATTTCTGATCCACTAAGGGTTGCAGACTGTTGCCTAATTAGTGATGGTGTTTGTGCTTTCGTAATTACTTCAATGGAGCGTGCAAGAGATATGAGAAAGCGACCCATTGAAGTATTAGGATGTGGATACGCCACAGAAAATTTTACAGGAGACGACGTTTTTACCCAAAAACCAGATCAATTAAAAATACCTGGGGCATCTGTTGCGATGCAGAGAGCCCTAAGTCAAGCTAGCATCAATATTTACGATATTGATTTTGCGGAAATTTATGATTGCTTTACTATTTCGTGTCTGATGCAGGTGGAGGATTTGGGATTTTGTAATAAAGGTGAGGCGGCAAATTTCATTCGAGAAAAAGGTACGACAGTGAATGGGAAATTTCCCATTAATACCCATGGTGGTTTGCTTGCTCATAGCTATCTCCTCGGAGCTGAACATGTAGTTGAGGCTGTTAGGCAGCTTCGTGGCGAGGCTGGCAATGCACAGGTGTTGGGAGCTAAAGTAGGATTGGTAACAGGACTTTCAGTACCTGATTATGGTGCTTTAATTCTCGGGCGAGAATGAGCTAATGCGACTCAATAATAAAGTTGCGTTAATAACAGGTGCTGGTGGGCCCATGGGAAATGCGATTGCAAACCGACTTGCAGAAGAAGGCGCACAACTGGTTTTGACAGACATTTCCGAGCGACGACTTTTGGCTGCTGCAACTGACACTCTTACCGATGGCGCAGAAAGAGTTAGGGCTGATATAAGAGTGCGGTCTGAGGCCTACAAAGTAGTTGAGGCTGGAGTTGCTCGTTTTGGCCGTATCGATATCTTGGTTAATGTTGTGGGTGGGATTAAGGATACTGAACTTAAGCGCTCCTTTGTGACGATGTCTGAACAGAGGTTCGATGACACCTTCACACTTAACCTGAAGGGCTCTTTCCATCTTATACAAATAATTGCACCGATGATGATTGCAAATCGCAGCGGGAAAATAGTTAACATTGGAAGCATAAGCATGTCTGGTGAACCCGGACAAGCTGATTATGGCGCTGCCAAGGCAGCTGTAGTATCTATGACGCGAAGTTTGGCCATGGAGTTTGCACCCCATATAAATGTTAATTGCATCTCTCCAGCCACTATCAGGACAACAGTTTTAGATAGAACGCCGGAAAGTGAAAAAAAATACTATCTGGAAAAGACATTGCTGAAGCGTTTTGGTGAGCCTCGTGATATTGCAAATGCCGTCCTCTTTTTGACTAGTGAGGAGTCAAGCTACATCACAGGTGAGAATCTGTGTGTGAGCGGAGGGATAGCACCTTCACTGTAGGGCTTTACTTCTTATCTATCTAACTCACTATTGGCATATCAACCGCCATCGCTGGAAAAGAGAAGGACTGGCTTATCGGCATTACTTCCAGCATATTTATGTTGACTCTACGTGGGAGAGATGTGCAGAACAAGGCTATATCTGCCACGTCCTGAGCTTCTAGCAGGTTAGGTTGCTTATAGAAATTACTTGCTGCCTCATCAGAACCTAATCGAACAGAAGCAAAACCAGTTCTAGCGGTGCCCGGTTCGATGCAAATGGCTCGAATATTTTTGCCAATTAAATCTGCTCTTAAGTTTAGTGTAAATTGCTTTACAAATGCCTTGCTAGCCCCATATACGTTGCCACCTGGATAGGCTATAGAGCTGGCAATTGAACTTATATTAATCACATCACCAAAATTCCTCTCGACCATGCCTGGCAGGACTGCGTGCGTCATGTTTAAGACACCCCGAATATTGGTATCTACCATTCGATTCCAATCGTTAATTTCCTGTTTTGGGACAATTGCATTTCCTACAGACAGTCCAGCGTTGTTGATTAATATGGTTGGCTTTGAAAATTCTGATGGAAGGGAGTTTAGGGAGAATTTAATTGCTTCCATGTCGGCTACATCTAAATGCAAACAAGCACATTTCTCGCCTATTTCATTTTGAAGTTCAATGAGTTTTTTCTGGTTGCGTCCGATCGCAACAATTTTTGCGCCAGCATCAGCATAATTGCGAGCCATTGCCGCCCCAAATCCTGATGTGGCGCCTGTGATGATCACAATTGACGATTGATTATTCATGACCTCAGCCCCCTTTTGTTGACGTGATAGTTGAATGAATATACACTCATTTTATTAAATGCTCTATGTGCGCTTTTCAGTAGATTAATGAATGTTATGTTGAAGTCCGTGCATTGACTGATTAGCTTAGAGCTGATGTTTCGAATCCATTAGGAGAACTGAAATATGGACATTTCGTCCCAGCAGAAATATCCACCTGAGTTCATGCCACATTTTGAAGGACTTGGTAAGAAGATAGTTTGTTTTCCACGGTGCTCAGATTGTGGTCAGTTTCACTGGTACCCAATGCCACTCTGTCCTTATTGCCGAAGTTCTTCAATAGAGTGGAAGGCATTATCTGGTCATACAAGACTCTACAGCTGGACAGTTGTGCATCATGCGTTCAGTGACTCTTTAAGTGATTTAGTTCCTTATGTCGTTGCGCTTGTTGTATTTGATGATGCGCCTAACGTGCGTCTTGTAACTAATTTAAAGATGGAAGATCACCAAGACTTGCAAATTAATATGTTGCTTCAACCTGTATTTCACGATGATCAAAGTAATTTCCACAAAGTAACATTTCGACCAATTTGATGAATTGAAAATGACTTTAAATACTTTATGGGAAGCTTTGTATTTAGTTGCGGATGAGGAGCATCAACTTGCATGTATTGTTGTACCAAAAAATCCATTACGTAGATATCACCCGGAAGGGATTGAATGGACATATGGAGAGGTAGCAGTATTAGTTCAAAATTTGATAGATAAATACGCAAGAAAGGGATGGGGTCGCGCTCACCGTATTGCCTTACTTATAGATAATCGACCCGAGTTCATGCTTCATTTTTTAGCGCTAAATGCGTTAGGGGCTTGGGTTATACCAATAAATCCAGAATACCAACAGGATGATTTACTTTCATTAATTGGGCACTCTGAACCAGACTTGATTGTAACTTTGTCAGATCAATATGAGATGATTTGCCGACTGGTGGGAAGCCTTCATGACTTGAAAATTTTGGTTGCTAAATTTGAGCAATTTGAAGACACACTTGAAAATCCAAAGAGGAAATTTAGGCTTGGGCAGCCTACCATTGATGACGAGGCGGTGTTGCTGTATACATCGGGGACAACAGGTATACCGAAGGGCTGTTTAATAGGAAACGATTACCTCTTCTTTGCAGCACAGCGGTATATACAAGCTGGTGGTTTGATGAAAGTCAGGATGCGTGAGGAACGTCTTTATAACCCCTTGCCACTCTTCTATGCCAACAGCTTGGTCATTTCAAATCCTGCAATGATCATGTCTCGCAATGCCATGATCATTCCAGATCGATTTCACCCTAATAGTTGGTGGAAAGAAATAGTTGAAACTCGGGCAACAATTGTTCATTATTTAGGCATCATTCCACCTTTGCTACTTTCGCGACCTGTTGTCTCAGAAGAAATAAATCATTCAGTGAGATTTGGCGTGGGTGCAGGTATAGATCTCATACAAAAAGATCAATTTGAAGCACGCTTTAGCTTCCCTCTAATTGAGGTTTGGGGTATGTCAGAGGTCGGCATTACGACCGCTACGCAGTTTCGTGATGAAGTCAGTGGGCGAAGAACCATTGGACGTCCACTTGATGGCGTCGAAATGAAAATTGTTGATGAACTTGGCAATACGATGTCGGACTGCAGCCCAGGTGAACTAGTTCTACGGCGAGTAGGACATAAGCCGAGAAATGGGCTGTTCAGGTGCTATTACAAAGATGAAGAAGGTACTCTAGCGGCCTGGCAAGGTGGTTGGTTCCATACGGGAGATTTGGTTCAACGGGAGATTGATGGAAGCTATACTTTTATAGATCGAAAGAAACACATTGTTCGTAGAAGTGGACAGAATATTCCGGCTGTTGAAGTTGAGGCCTGTTTAATGACTCACCCCTCTGTAATTCAAGTGGCAGTCATTGCAGCGCCAGACGAACTTCGGCAGGAAGAAGTTTTAGCTTGTGTGATCACAAATAATAATGTAGAAAAAAATAAAATATTGGCGGCTGAATTGGTGAGCTTTACTTTAGAGCGCTTGGCCTATTTCAAAGCGCCGGGGTGGGTATTATTTGTCGATAGTCTTCCTACAACTCCGACTCAGAAGTTACAGAAAGTTAAGATTTTTGAAATTGGAGAGGATCCTCGCCTGCGCGATGGCATCTTTGATTTGCGCCAAATGAAAAATGAAGCATCTAAACTTGCCCGTAAAAAAATATGAATGTCCTTATTGCTGGAGCTCACGGAACATCTGGACATAGTATTGCCGCAAGCTTTAATGCATCTCCAGAAATAAAGTTAACCACGCTGTCTCGACGTGGACAGAGTCCTACTAGTTCG
>Ga0114959_10002163_pt1 | contig 16465 bp, 12 predicted proteins | sample C_130625_EF_Meta_FD_87317 | JGI IMG/M metagenome (GOLD analysis project Ga0114959, IMG submission 87317) | Freshwater microbial communities from Lake Croche, Canada to study carbon cycling - C_130625_EF_MetaG | ecosystem: Environmental > Aquatic > Freshwater > Lake | place: Lake Croche, Canada...
ATGGGATTTTCATATAATACTTCCACCAAAGTACTCATCACATTGGTTTGTGTAGCCGGACCAAAACCCAGTATCTCGCTCAAATGCATGGGTGTGAGGTAATCGCGGGCGGCGGCAAATACAAACAGACTGTTCAGTAAATGATCGCCATCGGGCATTTGCGCATAGCGTAGCAAGATGGCCTTGTAATAATCATCAATCTCTTTGGGTAAAGCATCTACATCATTTATGGCAATACTACCGTCTTCAATGGCATTGCAGAGTAATTTCAAATACAATGGATTTCCCTCAGAGCGTTTTTGTAAATAATCAATCCATGCGGAGTCTTTGTCAATCTCATATTTGTTGGCCACTTCATATAACAATGCACGAATGTCTTCTTTACTTAATCCACCCAGTTCAATTTTTTGATGATGCTCTACCGGTAATTCACCCCAGAATTTATCGAGCTGCTGGTGCCCACCAGGACGAGAGCCATACATGAAAAGGATGTTATTAAAAGTTTCGCGAGGCAGGTATTTTAAAATATCATTCTCCACTCCTTCGTCCAAGCCATCTATTAAAAAAATAATTTTAAATGGAGATTCAGTTTCTCCAAAGGCAGTCCATTTGTTATACAATTGCTGTTGTAATTCCCAAATAGTTTGTCCTTCAGCTCTGATTTCTTTACCTGCAGGGAAAAGCTCATCTGTTTTTTTAAGAAAATGATTAATCAAAAAAGATATTTCGGCCTGTGGTGTACCTCTTCTAATAAAATATTCTACCAATTGTATGGGTAGTTTCTCTTCACAATTGGAAAGATCTTTATACATCTGCGCAATCAGTGCTGATTTACCAATACCAGGGTTACCTTGTATGGAGAGGAAACCTTTATGTTTAGTAGTTACAAATTTTTTGATGGTTGCTCTTTCGGACAAACGACCTTTAAAGGTTTCCGTTAGTTCTTCAATGCGCTGGTTAAAAATGTTGCTACCCGTTTTTTTCCAATCTTGTAAGGGCAAATACTGATTGAATTCAGTAAAGTAAGCTTTATCACGATAATGCTTACTTAATGGATAATTGAGCAAGCCTACCTTATCATTTTTTAAATCATTGAAAAAAACAAAGGACTGTTCTGTTTCATCTTCACGAAAAGCTATAATAGGATGAAGACTGATTGAATCATTTTCTCTGATCAAATGCACTTTTCCACCAATGGCTTCAATACTTGATTTATTCAGCCATTCTAAAGATAATAATGTATTTAAGAAAGACTCAAATTGTTTAATATCATTTTCACATTGTTCATCTGTAGGCGTTGCACCATGTGCATATCCGTTACGAAAAGAAATGACATTAGTTTTTTCTTTATTCAATGATGCGTCTAAGGCTTCAAATGCAGTTGCAAAATCACTGCATAAGAAAACATGATTGGCTTCTTTCAGTTCTTTATACAATTCTCTACTAAACAATTGCCAGGTTCCCAAAGAAGGTGTACGCAAACCTGCAGCCAACATTCCTTTTGCAGTATCACTGATTTGATTATGTTTAAAATACTCTCCCATCATTACAGCGGTATATGTTTTGATAATGGTTTCAAACAAATCTATCATTCTGTGAACCTTACGGAATGGCTGGGTTTCTGCGAGATAGATTTTGTGAAGAGATTGGATATGTGGATGATGATGCATTTAGTAAAAATTTGTACTTCTATGAATTTAAACTCGATTATTTTATTTCTTTAGTCTTTTCTTCTTCCAATTGACTATACCCTAAATCATACAATCCAACTAGAATAAAAATGATATACAATATTGTAATTATGATTTTGTGTTCTGCATTTACACATAGTGTAATTAAATAAAGAATAGAATCAATTACAAATAAAATACACTTATTGATGTTTAGCATAAAATAGAATTTAAAATTTGAACAATCTTGTACAAGTTCTAAATACTAGATGTAATCTATTTACATCAGATTAAGTATATTGAGATTAAATTTATTGAAAATATGTCTAAATAAAAGCTATTCAAATAAAATTGATTAAAATTATCTTTGTGTACATTTTATGGCGACTAAAAAATCAGACCAAAATATTGAAACAGAGCTTTCTCGTTGCATCAACCAGCTTTTATTAAAAGAGCCTTTTTTTGCACACATTCTTGCGGGAACTGTGCGCAAAATAACTAATGAAGTTCCTACTGCTGCTGTTGGTTTCAGCAACGATTTGATTTTGTTGATGGTAAATGAAAATTTCTTTTTAAAAGAACTAAAATCCTCTTCTGAGCGAACCGCTGTTCTAAAACATGAAGTTTTGCATTTAGTCTTTCGTCATTTGTTTAGAGATAAAATAAAAGAGGATGCAGAGTTGTTCAACATTGCTGCAGATATTGTAGTGAACCAATACATTGGTTCTTGGAAATTACCCAACAACGCTGTGACTCTAAAAATCTTTCCAGATTTAAATTTAAAACCAGAACAGCATCTAGAGTATTACTACGAAATTTTATTCAAACTTAATCAGTCGAATCAAAAAGCTTCGGTTAAAGGCAAAGGAGGTAATGGTCAGCAAGGAAACAAACCTAAAGATCAGCCGATGAACGAAAAATACCCACAGAGCGCAAAAGCTTTGTCGGATATTTATGGCAATCAAAGACACAGTGATCACTCTAAATGGATTATTAAAGATGGGGCTCAAGCTAATACTGCTGATGGAAATTCAATTCCTGACAATATGATTTCAGGGCTTGAACAAACAATTGGTAAACAAATTATTGATGCAGCAACGAGAACCCCTTCTAAATTTTATGGAAGTTTGCCCGCTGCTGTAATAAGTCAAATTAATTTGATTAAAGAATCCATGAAACCTAAAGTCGATTGGAAAAGAGTTTTAAAAATATTTTCGGGATCAAGTGGTAGAACTGTAATTTATCATACCATGAAAAGAATAAGCAAAAGGTATGGAACTCGCCCAGGCATCCGAATTAAACAATACAAAAAACTGGCAGTAATTATTGATACTTCCGGATCAATTGAAGAAACAACTTTAGCACAATTTTTTAAAGAAATTGACTCCATCTATAAAAATGGTGCCGATGTTTTCATCATTGAGTGTGACGCCGCTGTTGGAAATGCCTATCCTTATAAAAAAAACACAACTATTAAAATTACAGGCGGCGGAGGAACCAACTATGATCCAGCATTTGAATACATCAATAAAAACAAAAAACTGCAGATTGATGCGTGTATTTATCTTACAGATGGATATGCACCAGAACCCAAAGTAAAACCAAGGTGTAAATTACTTTATGTAATCACACCCGAAGGAAATACAGGATCTCACTTGAAATGGGGCAAGGTCTTGAAAATTAAATAATTATTAAAAAAAACTACAATTTGATTTGGTAAAGACTTACCTCTTCTCTTGTTTTCATTAAAACTGGTCTAGGTTTTACTGACAAACCTGTACAAGTTGATAAATCCAAATATTCTAATTCAGACATCCCTTTAATAATTGATACATCGGTAATTTTTTTTGCTGTAGACAATTCCAAGTGCTTTAAAGATGAGTGTTTTTTCAAACCGTCAATTTGCAAAAGTTGTAAATCTTTCTTGGTGTCTAAAATTAATTTTTCACAATATCCAATATCATTCATAAAGTCGAGGTTAGCAAGATACTCTGCATTACAAATGACTAAAGATCCAACGCTTTCTAATCCTTTAAAGTAATTAGTAAGATCAAATCCTTGATGCATAGATATGTAGATATTCCCAACCCCTTTACCTGAAATATTCACATCCTTCATTTCTCCAAGACTAGATTTTATAAGAATATTTATTTTATCTGACTTTTCTGTAAATTTCAAATGTAAATTTGAATCAATTTTAATTTCTCTTAGTGAAGGAAACTCATGCCAGTTTGTAATTTCAGAAAATGTATTCTGAAAATTAGAAGTCAAAGAAAGTTTGACTAAATTACGATACATAGCAGGGTCACCAAAATCATTTATATTTTTAAAATTACTAAAGCTTAATTCATAAATATTACCCGATAAATTTTTATTCTCTGCGATTGGCATTAGTGAATCTGCAAATATAGTAGGCCTATTTTCAGGTTTTCCATTCGTTTGATAATACAACTCCCTACATTCATTAAAAATCACATTTTCTCTAAATTCAGATTTATAAGTTGAAATATACAAGCTAGAATATGAATTTAAACTCTTCAATTGCTGAACACCTTCAAAACTATTTAATGTTGCCATTTCATTAAAAGATAAACTTTCTATTTGTGGCAAATCTTTTAGGAACTCAAAATTCTTAATGTTTATATTTGTTAAACTTAATTCCTTCAAATTTTTGATATCTTTTAAAACAGAAAAATCAAGAATTGATAATTCATCAGTATCCTTTTTAGTCCCCTTTAGTTCTAGTTTTTCTAAAGATTTGAAATTTTTTAAAAAATCAATTGATTGAAGTGACTTGAATGTTATGCTTAATATTTTACAAAATAATTTTTCACCAATTGCTTCAAATTTATCTACACCTTTCAAATCAAATTTCATTTCATAAGAATCATTTTTAATTTGATATGTGTTTGAAGGATAATGAATATGTAACGACAGTTCAGTGTTGGCCGGAGTCAATTCTCCAGCTCCTTGATACATTGCTTTTGATTTGTAATTGTAGAGATTTTTCAAGTTTGGTAAACTTATTAATTCTTTAAACTTATTAATGTCTGTTTCATCATTTGTTTTACACATTTCAAGTGTCTCCAATTCCTGATAAGCAATAATTCCAGACAAATCTCGAATCCGATTGTTTTCAATACTCAAATACTTATTGGTTAATTTCTTACCATTTAATGCTGACAAATTTGTTATATTTCTACAATTTGAAAAATCAAAAAATGTGAGGTTATTTAAACCGGCGACGAATTCAATGTTTTCTATTTTTTCACAATTGCTGATATCAAGATATTCCAATTGGATTAAAGCGGAAATTGGCTGAAAATTTACTAGCTCCTTTTTATTAGAAATATTCAACTTTTTTAATGATGTAAGTTTTTCAATATTATCAATATTGTTGAAGTCAATATTATTTCCAATATCAAATACTTCTAAATTCTGAAAACTATCATAATAAGAGAACTCATTTATATTGCCGCTACTACATGAAAGTTGTAGTTGTATTAAATTGGGAATTCTAGCCAAGATAGAAAAATCTGCCAAATCGATACTTAATGTAATTAGCTGATTAATCATTTCAGCAGACTTATCATAAATATCCTTGCTATTAATTATCAATGAAAGCATTGAATAATTATAAAAAGGCATTGCTATTTTGGGATCATCAAAATACTTATTGGGTATTATTTTATTGAATCCGTCATCACCTTTTAAAATAGATATCCCCTCTAAAAAATATTTGTATATTTCAGAATCATTTAGACCTTCGATTAAAGTTAGTCCCTGATTGATTTGCTCTATTTCTCTTGATGTTAAGAGCTTTTGTAGTTGAGAAAGTGATTTTTGTTCAATAGATTTTGGAACATCTTTTTTCTCTCTTGTAGCTGTTTTTGTTCTAACAATTTTGCCAGGAAATAAGAATCTGATATTCTCTTCAGTTAGAAAAATAAACCTGCGATGACTAATTCCTCCTTCTACTTCAGCCTTTTTTATTGCAGCTGATTTTTGATCAGTGGATAATTTTTCTTTTGAAACCCATACGAATGTTTCTTCATCCCCTAGTGTTGACACATTTCCGCCTAGTGCAACAAATTGTTTTATAACTTCAGCATCAATTTCATTTTCAAAATATGCTTTTACCAACTTTAATGGGTCCTTTCTGTTAGTGACTTTTGATTTTAATTTTCCATCAACCACTTCATCACCAGGATATTGAAAATTGAAATAATCGTATAATTTCTCTAGAGAAATCCTACTTCCATAGCCTCCCCAATTAATAGTCAGTTTATCAAAATTGATATAGTCCAATAATTCATCATCAAATGGAATATCTTTTCCTGCATGCCAAACCCTTATAGATGACATAAAAGCCTGATCGAGTATGAGAAATACCAAGTCTGATGCTTCGGAAAATTCAATTCTTTTGTTTTTGTATTCGTTTGAAATGTGTTTGAATAATATTTTCATTTAATTAATTTTTATAAACTACCTAATAATAATTTAGCCAGACGCTTATCCTTAAGCATATCTCTTACATCCTCCTCTCCTTCTTTATTCAAATCCATAAACAAACTCATCTTTAAATCATTGGGTATAGCATCCAACAACATAAAATCGACCAAATTTTCTTTATGATTCTCCAAAGGTTTGTAGGTGTCATTTTTTAGATGAAGATATAGTCGTGTACAAATGGTTGCAATTCTGTCGATACGTTTTTCACCATTTTTTCCTATTGCGATTGATTCCATTTTCTTCTTCACGTCAGCAAATTTCTCAGCTTCCAATATATCAACAGGATCAAGTAACATTGACAGATCATCATTGATAAAACTTACAAAACTGCTTACCGTTGTTTCGTCTAATGCACTTTTGGAAAGTGCAATAACCAAATCGAGCTCTTCTTTCAAATTCGGGATATCATGTATCTGATCAAAAAATTGCACCAGACTTCTGGGGGTGGTTCGTTTACCCGTTATGGTTTCCGGATAAGTTAATACAAAATCAATTCCGCGCTTATCTACTCCTGCACTGTGTGCCCATGCTGCCCAGGCTCGTGCATCGAATTTAAGCGACACATGCAATAACCTCGTAAGCATAGCATCATCCATAGGTGTTACAGAATAATCGCCATCATCAGGATTGGCAGTGGCCACAATCTGCCATTTAGCAGGCAACTTCCAGGATTGTAATTCAAAATTCTGAAGCAATTGCATAACGCCTCTTAATATCCTGTCATCAGCTCGATTGATATCATCAAGGAGCAAAATACCAGGACCTTCTTCTTTAGGCACCCACTCTGGTGGACTATATACTGTATATTCATCACCCGAAACTTTCTCATCAGGATCTACAATCGACGGCATACCATGCAAATCGCCCATCTCTTCAAACTGAGCAGGTGCGCAATAAGCCATTTTCCAGTTGTTCTTTTTGGCAAATTCTACCACGGTATGTGTTTTACCCAAACCGTGATTCCCCCATATCATAATGGGTGTACCACGCTGCCCTTTCTCATGGAGCTTGTTGTTACGGTTGAAAATATGCTCAAGGAATTTATTGAGCTGAACTGTGTTTACGTGTTGACCGAGTTGGGACATGGGATAAATTTAAAATTCAAAAGTTAAAAGAAAAATATTGTTGATTTAAAAATGCATAAGGCAATGATGCAATAAACTGTTCATATTCTTCAAAAAGTAAAGGCACTTCTTTAAGTTCCACAAGTGGCTGCTGGCATAATGGGCAATTCATGGGAATAGGATATGTAGTTTTGAAAATAGCTATGGAGCAAGTTTTATTTTGGCAGATATATGACACGAATTCTCGTTTTAAATAATTATTGTTTTAACCAATTAAAAGCATATTTAAAATATTTGGATGCATACTCAACCCCTGAACCAGAAACCCATCCAAATTTATCTATTTGTCTTTGGGGAGAACCAGGGGAAGGAATTGCAATTACTGAAAGTAAATTGCCTTTAAATTTAAACACATTGCAAAATGATTTAGCACCATTTGGCAAGCGCCCTCCAAGTTCTTGAAGTATAGTATTCTGAAATTTGATTGTTTCATTTTCATCATAAATTATGTCATCCAATGGCTTTATCATTCTTTTAGTTAAATCATCCATTACTCCTTTTGATGTGCATAAAATTTTAATAGCTCCTGATTTAATGATATCCTGAATCATTTTCGTATTATAAAGCCTATCCGTTAAATCTGAATCTAGGGCACTTTTATCTTTTCTGTTACAAGAAATAATAGTATCAGAAATTGTAATTTTATGTTTCTTTAAACTCTCAATTGCAAACTTCTTTTTAACCGGCACAGTAACTTGATCATCAATATACTGATGATATAACCCCCAAAATTGACTTTTGCAACTACCATAAAAAAAGTTGACTGTGCCTGTTGTGTTTCTAATCGTCTCTTTTTCCTTGTTGTCAGGATGGGTGCAAGCATATACAGGAAAACTGCCCAAAATTAGTTTGGTAGCTCCGTCAATTTTTCCTTGGTCAAGATAAGGGTGAATCTCTTTTTCTTTCATAATCTCTTTTTTATTTAGTGCAGAGGGAAGGATTCGAACCTTCATGCCTTTCGGCTAGTCAAATTAATGCCTATGAGTCTACCATCGGTGATCGAACGCTCACTCGCTTTCTCCACCTCTGCTGTAATTTTTAATCCAATCTGGTAATTCATCTTCTTTTCCTAACTTTTTTGATAAACGAATTGCATTATCAATTGATTCAATTGTTGATTTATTATTTATACCTATCTCACTATCCTCATTTCTAATATTAGCTGATAAAATAAAATAGCTTAATGATTTTTCATAACTATTTAATTTTTCATAACATTGAGCAATTCTAAAAGCGACACCTCCTTTTTTTAAATTTATAAATACTTTATTGTAAATATCAATTGCAAAAGAATAGTTATTTAATTCATAATAACAGTTGGCAATGCTAAATTGTCGTTTAATTACTTTCAGATCATCTTCTCCCAAATTTTCAACTTCAAAATGTAAACAATTTTCAAAATATTCTAAAGCTTTTACATAATCGCCTTTATTTTGCAAGATAAGACCGATGCTATCAAACAATTCAATGACATCACTATGCATCTTGCCGAATTTGTTTAATTTTATAGCCAAACTTTTTTCAAAAAATATTATTGCTTTATCATGTTTGCCAATGTTTGAGAATCTTATACCAATTGTATTGTAAGAATCTGCAACTCTTATATGCTTATCACCCAAAATTATTAATTCTACAGCCAAACTTTTTTCATAGTAATAAATTGCTTTTTCTGTTTCATAATTTTCATCACACAATAAACCAATACTTTTATAAGAAAGAACTAAATCAGGATGTTCATCACCTAAAATTTTTAATTTTATTACTAATGCCTTTTCGTAAAATTCGAGTGCTTTAACAAAATCACATTTATTATGCCACACTCTTCCAATACTATTATAAATATCAGCCACATCTGGATGTTCATAACCAAATATTTTCAATCGAATGGATAAACTTTTTTCAAAATAAAGTAAAGATTTATCATATTCACTTTTATTCTCGTTCAAAAGTATTCCAATGTTATTGAATACAGTTGCAACTCCAGAATTATCAATACCTATGGTTCTTATTTTAATAGATAAAGACTTTTCATAGTATTCAATGGCCTTATCATATTCATCTTTACAATGATATGCAACTCCTATATTATTAAGTGTTGTTGATACAAATTGGTGTAGATCTCCCAAGACTTTTATTTGTATTCGTAACGCTTTTTCAAAGTATTCAATGGCTTTATCATATTCACCAATATCTTGCAAATAACTTCCAATATTACAATATGCTATTGCCACGTCAGGATGTTGATCACCTAATGTCTTTAATCGTAACTCCAAGCATTTTTTATAGAATTCAATAGCTTTTTTGTATTTGGCTAAATTCAACCAAATATCTCCAATAATTTGATAAGAATTCGCCACTTCAGGATGTTCAACACCCAAAGTCTTTACTCTTATTTCTAAGCATTTTTCACTATGTGCAATGGCTTTGTTAGTATTCCTAAATTTATATTCATACAAACCCAATTCATACAAAAAATCTGGATCCTCATTTATAAAGGATTGATTAATATTAATATTAATCTTAGCCATAATTGCAATTGCTTCTTGCTGATCAAAAAGATTAATAGCTTTCAGCCCTAACCACAAAGATTCTTTTGTTTGGAAAGTATTATAATACATCAACTTAGTCAAAAATTCTTTCCTGATAATATTTAAATCAGTAAGTGCGTCATCCAACTTTAAAAACATCTTCCAATCTTTCTCAGTAGGTTCCTCCAAAACCTTTTCAATCATTGCCTCATCTCCATAAGCTTTCAAATAATACAACAAAGGCCTGACACATAAACCCATTTGCTCAGTTCCAGTATCTATCAATTCTGTCACCAATTCCAAATCTCCTGCTAATGCTTGTTCACATAAGAATGATTCTATCGCTGATTGCTGTAGTTTAGTTCCAGTAGATAAAATTGTTTGGATATAGGATAAATCTATTTGATTTTCTTGCTCTTGCAATTTCACCCCCAACAAATACAACAAAGCACCTTCCACCGTAAAACCCAAACATCCATTCATATCCTTTACATACCTACTCACCCAACCCATATTTTTCATGCGGGCATAAGGCGAGTTTACCAAATCAGATGTGAGATAAGGTTTCAGATTTTCATTATTTAACAAATCATCCAGCAATAATTCATTCTCACCTTTCAACAAAACTTCATTGGATAATAGTTTTAAAAATATTTGTTCTTCCTGGCTAAAAGTGTTGAACCAATCTTTCCAGATATGCAAATGCTTACCGCCTTTCTTAGGTAAATTTTTGCCGTTGTATATTTCCAGAAACAAACGCAATACTAATGGATTGTTGATCTGGTTGTAAATGGCTCTGTCGAATGTGGCTATATCATCAAAAGAAAACAAGGGCTTGTATCGGCTCTTGTCTTTTGCAACATAATTTTCCCAGGCGCCTTTCATTTCATTCATATCCAAAGGCGTCAGCCAAAATGCAAAAGCGCCCAATCCTTTTTCATGATCTTTGTTTTCGCCGTAGAGATAATTCAAATCGGCTTCTTCTGTTTTATAACGCTCCAAATCAGACTTGGTATTAGCACGACTGGTTACCACAAACTTGACGCTTCCCGGCTCTACAATTTTACTCCACTCTATTATTTCTATCCAAATGGCTTCGGCATTGTTGGCCTCATTCAATCCGTCTATCAAAATAAAAGTAGGTTCTGCCTGAGTTCCTGAAACGGATGTATATTTTTCTAAACCTTCAATGGCATCGATATTGAGTAAATAAGCCACCTGATCTTTTAAAGTATTTTTCTCCATTCTTCCGGCGCGTATCAGCAAACCGGGATGGCTTCTTTCGGCATAATGTTTTTGTATTTCTGCGAGCAGATTGGTCTTACCGCTTCCTGCTTCAGCTGCAATGAAAAAGATATTGGCCCTTGCTCCTATCCACTCCCGTAACTTAATCTCCATCTGTTCACGATGCTGATAAACACCTGGAATGATTTTCTTTTCGCTGATTAAAGTATCGAGGAGTAATTTATTTTCTTCTTCGATGCGTTTGAGAAATACTTCTTTGATAAAATTTTCGGGAGTAAATGGAATTTCTTTTTGTTTGTCTCTCAACAATAAATTGAGTCGATCTAGAATTTTTCCAGAAGTTTGTTTTTCAACTCCCTCTGGACTAAAAAATTTGATGGTTTTACCAGTATAAGATTCATAAGTAAATAACTTGGCTTTTTCGGATGATTGAATAGCTAACTCTCCAGGAACAATGAAAAAAGGAAGAATGGATAAATATTTGCCTTCCTTATTTTGCATCCAGATATTTTCATCGGCGATGCCTTTATTTTCAGTAGCAACAATATCAGCAGATTGTAATAACCAAGTTTGTCCCTCTTCGTTTTTAAGCATTGGGTAATCCTTTGCGAAAGTCATTTGTTCTAATAATGAGCGGAACATGGGGAAATACTCTGCCCATAATTTTTCGGAAGCTTCTGCATCTAATGTAAGTCCATGACCTAAATAACGATTGCGAAAATTGATGAGCATACCGATAGCAGTGGTTTCTTGCTTTTTCAATTGCACATCTCCGTTGGCATCTATATACTCGATTTCCCCTTTGTAATGTGTAACCTTCTTTCCAGATTCTACTTGTTCATAATAACTCACTAATTCAGGACAGAAGAACTGTTGTTTTTTCTCTTTCAGAAATTTCAAACTCTCGCGGATATAATGATTCCATTTACCAAAAGCCGTTTCAGTAAGGTTTTGATGAAATAAAGACACCATGCTTCTGTCTTTGATGTTGCTATTAAAAAATTCAGAGGCCGATAGTAAACCGAGGTATTTCAGATAGTTTAGAAAAGTATCTTTAAACAAATTGATTCTTGTCCAGGCATGTTTTTCCAAAAGCGTTTGCTTCAATGGATACGCAATCACATAAGGCAAAGACGCTATCAATTGTTCATCTTCTTCAGATAATTGATTTAAATTTTCTGATTTATTTTTAATACCGATAAAAAACCTCTTACGATCTCCTAAAGAAAACCCCAACTCTTTTAAATCATCTTCTGTTAATTCTGAAAGCAATTCAATACTTGTAATGTCATTTTCTTTTAACACACTATCATATTTCTCAAGTTGGTTTACTTTGAGCCAATTTTGAAACTCTTCCATTTTTAAAGCTTGATTTCTTTTATTATTAAATATTATATCTTATACATCTCCACCAAAGCCTCAGCCCTCTTCTTCACCCTTTCTTTCAGCTCTTCTGGTCCAAGCACTTTTACTTTTTCTGCATAACTCAAAATAGTCATTTCCAATTCAGGTGTTAAGTAGCATTCAATTTCTAAATGCAAGCCATCTTTATCATTAATGATTCTCTGTGTGGAATGTAAAGGTTTGGTGAGCATGTAACCCGACAAACTTTCATCAAACAATAATTCTACTTTGTAAGGTTCTGAGTTGCTATACACTGTTGCTCCAAATCCATATTTAAAAAAGTCTTTCTCATTAAAATCTGTTGAATGATATCCTGCATTTAGCATTTCCATTTTAATGACTCTGTCTAATGCCAAAGTAGTAATACCTTCTGCCCTTTCAGAATATCCGGTTACGTACCAACGATTTCTATATTCTCTTATTACATATGCACTCATCAAATGAGTTTTAACCTCATCGCTGTTGAATTTCTTATACTCAATAAATAAAGGTTGTTTATTTAAAATGCTTTCATAAACAATTTCTATCCACTTTACTCCTGTATCAATCAATGGCTCTTCAATTTCTAAAATATGCTTGTGTTCATAACCAGGGATTTTTGAAATTCTAAATCCACTAATTAGTTTTTCTATTACGGATTCAAATTGTTTAAAATAACCACTGAATTTTATTTGCTTTAATATTGATGTTGACAAATCCAATACCCTTATTTCATCTTGAGTAAGTGGAAAACTATTAATTGAAAAATTTTCTTCCGAATAATAATAACCTCCATAAACAGGATGACATTCTATAGGCGCATTGTAATGATCTTTCATATTTCGGATATCTTTATTAATGGTCGAATCTGAAATAGAATCTAAATTCATTGCTTCCATAATTACTTCTTTCAAAACTTCAAGCGTTGGGTATTTTCGCATATTGTTTCTCAAACAAGCATCAATAATTCTAAACCTGAATGCAGCATTTTTATTTATAGGCATATTGGGTGATTTTCATTAAACTATTTAGCAATATATGAAATTATTTAGTACGATTTAATGGGTTATTAATTTGATGAGATTTTGTTAATATAAAGCTTAAAAAATAAATTTCCCATTGTAAAAAGGTTACAATCCGCTATTTTAAATTTATGATGAAATATTAATCAATTTATTCACCTCAAAATTTTATTTTATGAACCTCTTTAGATACAGAAGGAATTTAGTAATTATCGTGGGAATGATTATTATTAACATTGCCACTCAAATATTCATTGATGTTAAAGGTTGTGATTTTATTTTAGGATGTTCATATTTTTCTTTGAACACAATTTGGATTTCAATACTCTATATGTCAACTAAAGATATTATTGAAGCAGTAGATAATTATTTTTAAAAATAATTTTTAGATACGTTTATCCTCTGTTTGTAATATAAATTTTGATTTGATATTCGATTTTTCAAGTAGATTATTGATTAATGTTGGATTGGCAATTTTATTTCTCCAATTTTTTGGAATTTCATTATAACCATAATATAATCCAGCCAACCCACCAGTGAGAGCTGCAATGGTATCTGTGTCTCCACCTAAATTAACTGCTTTTAAAACTGCATCTTTATAATTATCTGAATTTAAAAAGCACCATACTACAGCTTCTAAAGTACTAATTACATAACCAGTTGACTGAATCTCTGATTCATGCAGTTGATGAAAATCTCGGCTAAACAACTTCGCAAATTTTGACCTTGCTTCAATATGATCATCTTCAGAATCTGTTAACCTCCATCCCTTGCGCAAATAACCTGCAGCAATTTTAATGGATTCTTGTTTGTCTTTTCCATCCATCAATGAGCGTAACATTTTGACATAGTACATACAACACAGCGAACAAAGATGATGACGATGTGTTATTCTGTTTTCCACCGCCATATTAAAAATTGATTTTGTAATATCTTCTACAAAAGCATATGGCAAACAACGCATTAAACTACCATTACCTGCAGACAATTCATCGTTTAATCCTGATTGTGATGGCTTTACACCTTTAATTAAATTATTCAAAGCTGTGCTTGTTGTAACCCCAATATCAAACAAGTCTCCATGTGGAGTCATATAATCTTCTTTATACCACTTTATAAAAAGATTAGCCAAATCTTTTGTGGTTCCTTTATTTATTATGTTTTCTAAAACACATAACATCATAGATGTATCATCACTCCAAGTTCCAGGTGGTTGATTGTATGTTCCATATCCTACCATATCAATAGCAGGATTTTCTTTCATCATATTTCGAGTTGAAAATTCATAAGGGACTCCCAAAGCATCTCCAACAACAAACCCCCATAACGCATCTTTAATGTTTTTCATACTTTATTATTAAGCTAAAATTTAAAAGTGAAAATTCAAAAATGTTGACCTTCTAGTATAATTATTAACTTTTCACTTTTTACTTTTCACTTTTTACTTTTTTATTTAAATACTCCCACAGTAATTTGGCTCCTTTAAAATTTGCATTCCATACAAAATGATTTTCTTCTACCGTTCTTTCCATTAATAAATCATAAAAGCTAAACCCCTTAATTATTTCTGTTTGCTTAACTATTTCTATCGCTTCGGGCTTTTTCTTATTCCAGTCTTTTCTTAGTGTAATAATCTCTAAATCTGATGAAGATGGTATTCTTGAATAAATTTGCTCAAACTGATGCGCATATAATACAAATCCATAGGTAGGTTTTAAAATTTCATCTATCAAAGGAATCGACTTGAATTTTTTTGATTGTTTAATTATATCAAGTGGATTTTTATTAGAAATAACCCCATAAAGTGAAAGTGTAAATAGTATTGAATCAAAAGAAAGTTCTGGCAGTTGCCTCAAAACCTCTTTAAAATCTGGTAAACTTTCAAATTTTGATGCCATTGATTTACTTCCTCTTACACGAAGTAAAATTTTAGGCTTAGCTACATTCAAATAAATAAGAAACTCATTTTTCAATGAATCATTGTTTTTTATATCAATACTGTCTGAACCTGAAAGATCAATTACAGATTTACTTTCGGAACCATCAATATATTTTTGAATCAATGGAAGTTCTTTTAAAATGTCTTTATTCATCTTGTTTTAATTTTTTACAATAATAAAATGCCAGTTTGTAATCTATTTACATTCAAAATTTCTCTTTTAATTTTTTCTAATTGTAAAAAGAATACAATCTCAGTTTCTATGTTTGTTCTCCACAAATATTATCCACTCTTTAAATCAATTCTTTATGTTCAACTTCAATCAAACCACCAACCCCATCATCGATGCAATTGAAAAGATTTACGACTCAACCAAAGATTCAGTTCTAGCGGAAAAGGCCTTGACTGATTGTAAAGAATACATAAACACAGTTTGTAATTTCTTAGAGTGTGATGAAGAACAAGCAGTATTATTATCTATTATGATACAATCGCAACTAGAAAACAACAATGTAAGTACAAAAGAAATTTTAAGTCATGCGGATTTAAGAACCTCATCGGCTTTATCTATAAATCAGATATTGAATCCGTTGGTGGAAAAGGAATGGATTGCTCCTAAAAAAGATGTGAAAAATTATCCGCTAACTGAGTATATAATTAATACAAAGCTGATACGTTCGGTTTTATCTGGGAAATTGGAAATGAACAAAGATGTAAAAATTGAAAACTCTTTTCAATTAATTACTCATTTCCAAACCAAATTATCTGAGCGATACAATAAACGTATTACCTATAACCATTTTATAGAATGGACGATGGAACTCATCAACTCTTATTCATTTATTGAGTTGGCAGATTTTATTTTAAAAATTAAAATGAATCCTGAAGATGCAACTTATTTTATGTACAACTGTACACGTTTCTATATCGGACATGAAGGTTCTAGTTTCGATGATATAATTAGAGATATTGCTCCTCCTAAAGAAGATCAATATAAATTAAGAAACTCATTTAAGAGCGGAAGTCATTTTTTAATTACATC